>Ga0307507_10001587_pt1 | contig 50304 bp, 51 predicted proteins | sample 7_EM_MG_FD_207223 | JGI IMG/M metagenome (GOLD analysis project Ga0307507, IMG submission 207223) | Populus trichocarpa ectomycorrhiza microbial communities from riparian zone in the Pacific Northwest, United States - 7_EM | ecosystem: Host-associated > Plants > Roots > Unclassified | place... | reverse complement strand
CCTGATCCACCCTGGTCCACATTTTCGGTAAATTTTTAAAAAGTGTGGATCAGAGCGGATCGGTGTGGACCAGGTGGACCATGGGGACCACGACCCCCCTTGGTGGACCAGGAGCGTTCAGGACCACCGTGGACCACCCTACGACATTTTCCTGATGCTGTTAATCGTGACGTGTATCCATTCCGGGCTTTCTTGGGTAGCATTAGTGGAATCGTTGGACCGTGTGTTCTGCATTGTTGAAGTTTTCCGCGGGGTACCAGACTTTATCGTGTTCTGGTGAGTAATCTTTCCACTTAGCTCGATATTGGAGCTTGTTGTAGTGGAGTCGAGAGTCGATGATTTCGTCGAGTTCATATTCGTCTTCTCCTTCTATCTGAATAGGAGGAGGTGGTTCTTTGATCTGTGAGGGGAATCGGCTGTCTTGGTAAGGTTCGAGGAGGGAGATGTGGAATGTGTTGTGTATGGCCATTGAGGGTGGTAAGGCCAGCTTATATGCGCTTGTTCCTATCTTTGCCAAGAGTTTGAATGGTCCTATTTTCTTGTAGTCCAGTTTCTTCGATGGTCTTGTGGTCTTGATGTTCCGTCGCAACAAGCACACCATGTCTCCTGATTGTAGGTTCGGATCGGGTTTTCTGTGTAGATCGTAGTATTCTTTTTGTCGTAATTGCGCGGCCACCATCTCGTTCCTTAATGCCTCATGTAACTAAGTCATTTCTTCCGGTTTGATTTGCCTCCGTTGGATCAGAAGACTGATCATCTCTATTTGGGGTTGATTCCGTAATTCGCAAAAAAGGGTGTGTTTTTGATGGTCTCCTGATATCCGTTGTTGTATGCAAATTCTGCTAGTGATAGGTAACTACACCAATCGTCTTGTTGATAGTTGATGTAGGCTCGGAGGTATTGTTCTAATATGGCGTTGGTTCGTTCCGTCTCTCCGTCTGTTTGTGGGTGGAACGCCGTGCTGAGTTGTCGTTCGATTCCTAATTTCCCCGTGGTTTCCTTCCATAGGTCTGAGGTAAATAGCGTCCCCCTGTCGGTGATGATATCATGTGGTAGTCCGTGTAGCCTGACTATCTCCTTCATGAAGAGATTGGCGAACTGCCGTACGTCCAGATCCTTTGAGCATGGAATGAAATGGCTCATTTTGGTCAGCCGATCGATGACCACCAGTATGGTGTCATATCCTTCTAATTTCGGCAGGTCCGTAATGAAGTCCATAGCTATTGATTTCCATGGTCAATCGGGGGCCTCGTTTGACTGCAGCAATCTGTAGGGTGCATGTCGGACCACTTTGGTCCTTTGACATGTGTCGCAATTCTTTATCAATCGTTTGATATCTTCTCTTATCTTCGGCCAATAGTATCGTCGGCTGATCAGCTCTGTAGTTTTGGCCGTTCCGCCATGTCCCGCTTGTGGGGGTTCGTGGTGTTTAGCGATAAGAGTGGTTCGTATCCCTTCGTTCTTTGGTATCCAAATCTTTCCTTGATACCATAAGAGGCCGTTCTTCCATTGCCATAGCCCCAGCGCTATTCCCTTCATTTCTTTTCTTCATTCGTCCAAGTTTCTCTTGATGTCTTGGATCTCGTTGTCGACGTTGTTTGCTTTCTGTATCTCTCCCTCGTCCTTGTCTTGGAATTCTGTTGTTTCCCATACGTCGAGTTTGATTTCTTCAGTTTCTGGGATATCCCAGTATCGTTCTTTGGGCAATAAGATTCCCACATTTCGAGTGAGTCTCTTATCTCCTGCCGTAGGTAGGTCTCCTTCTCTTCTTGTGAGGGCGTCTGGCTTCCCTCCCTCCTTTCCTGGTCGGTATTCGATTTTGAAGTTGTATTGACTTAATTCTTGCATCCATCGTGCTTGTCGTTCGTTTAGCTCCTTCGTTGTCATGAAGGTGACTAAGTTCTTCTGGTCTGTAAGGACCCGTATTGGTTTCGGATTTCCTCTTGTGTATCTTTTCCATTCGTGGAATGCCTGCACTATCGCCACTAGTTTCTTATCGTGTATGTCGTAGTTGCATTCGGCGTCCGACATTGTCTTGGATCGGTACACCACTGGTCTCCATTTTCCGTCCTGGCATTGTTGTGACAGGATGCCGGAGCAGATGTATTTCAAGGCCTCTGTTTCGATTTTGGTTGGTGCGAGGGGGTCGAAGTAGACCAGTACTGGCGCTGTGGTGAGTTTTGTCCTTAATTCGTCGAAGGCTTGTTGTTCTTTGTCTCCCCATTCCCAGTTTCCAATGCATTCCTTTTTTTTCTTTGCATATAGTGGTTTGGCTCTCCTGCTGAATCCTTCTATAAATCGTCGGTAGAAGTTGCAGAATCCTAGGAAGCATTGGATTTCTTTGATTTTCATGGGTGTTGTCCAGTCCCATATGGCTTCTGTCTTGACTGGGTCTGTCTTGACCCCTTCTTGCCCAATGATGAATCCTAGGTATTCTGTCTCGCTTTGGTGGAATTCGCACTTGGATGGTTTGACCTCCATCCCCGATTTTCGTATCGCTTCGAGGATATTGCGGACGTCTTTTCGGTGTTGTTGTAGGGTATTTGAATATATCAGCACGTCATCCAGATAGACGATGCAACACATGTCGATGTGTTCCATAAGGACTTCATTGATCTATCGTTGGAACGCTGCTGGTGCGTTGCATAGTACAAATGGCATGACTAGATATTCGTAGGTTCCCAGTTTTGTTGAAAAGGTTGTCTTCCATTCGTCTCCTTCTCTGATTCGAATGTTGTGGTAGGCGTTCTTGATATCCGGCTTGGTGAAGTATTTGGCTCCCCCTAGTCTGTCTAGGGCTTCACTAATGAGCGGTAGCGGGTGTCAATCTTTCTTGGTGACTTCGTTGAGCGCCCGATAGTCGGCGCAGAGCCTGAGTTTGCCATCTTTTTTCTTGACCAACATGATCGGTGAAGCACTTCCCGATTTTACCCTTCGGATCCATCCTCGATCTTCGTTTTGTTTGATGTATCGGTGTAGCTCCTCCAGTTGGTCCTAACTGAGGGCGTATCTCCGAGTGTTCTTGATGGGTACCGTTTTTCCTTCTTCCAGGTCGATTCCTAGATCGATGCCTGGTCGGTGGGGTGGTAATGTCGCTTTTTCTCCTTTTTCAAACACATCTACTAGGTGATAATATTCTTGGGGAACCGTGTCCCTAATATCCTGGTCCTCATTGTTTTTCTTGTTTCTTATCGCCAACTCGGTGCTAATGTTGATTCCTTCAAGCTGAATTTCGTTGTCGATCTCATCCCATCTTAGGATACCGGTCGTTTCTCCACGTCGGTAGAACTGTCCAAAAGCTCTTGCCAATATCTCATTGATCTCCATATGCGCTTTGGCCTTCTGGCCCGTGACCCTCTGGTCCATGGTGGTGTCTGAGCTTCTGAATCCTTGTTCTCCTCTGTCGGTTTCGTCCAACTGAGTTACTTCTTGTAGCTCCCTGTTGTCGATTTTTTTCGATGATCGGTTGTGCGATCCGGTCCCCCTTTTCCACTCGGTATAGTTGGTCTCCTACGTTGGCTAGGACCACCTTCACTTCTCCTCTGTAGTCGGAGTCTATCACACCTGCATTTGTCGTGAGTCGATGTTTGACTGCTAGACTGTTTCATGGTGCGATTCGTCCATAGGTGTTGTGAGGGAATCCAATGGCTATCCCCGTCCCAAAAATTGCGTGTCCTCTGGCAGGGACGTCGCTCCCTTCGTTAGCGTACAGGTCGTGTCCTGCCGCTCTTGCTGTTCCCTTCATAGGCACTCTGGCCTCAGCGGATAGCTTCTTAACTCTGACACTCTTGTCATTGGCCGTCGGGCCAGTCTTGGCTTGGATCTCGGAGAATCTGGTGATGAGGTTCTCTTCCAAGGCTTTTTCTTCGGGTATCGCATAGGCAACGGGTGAACTTTTGAGACACCAGGTCGTACATCGTTCACTGTTGAATGTGATCCTTTTGTCGTTCCAATCGATCAATGGATTGTGTTCTCTTAACCATGGCATCCCGAGGATGACCCCATGGTTTTGGAGATTAGCCACTTGGAAGGTTGCCAATTCCCTATGGCTACTAATGTCCATAGGTACTTTCGTCATATAGGTAACAGGACCCATAGCGCTTGGTTTTCCGTCCGCAAGGTAAATCTCCTCGGGGTTTTTTGCTTTGATCATCTTGATCCCGTGTTTGTTGCAGACTTCTCTGTCTATGAAGTGTTGTGTTGCTCCTGAGTCAATCATGGCGTTGATAGTGACTGATCCTTTTTCGCCGTGTAGTTGTATCTTGACCATAATGTGGTCATTGTCGTTTTCGAGTGTATCTGTGTAGTTGAGTGCCGCATAGTAGTTTTCCATGATGATGGGTTTTCGTTCGGATCTGTCCCTCAGACCATCTCTTACTGGGGACAGTCGTCGTTGCCCGACTGTTCGGGTTCCTGTTCGACCTCGATTTCCCTAATCTTTGGTCTGGTTTGCCAAGGGGCGGCTTTCTTCACGGGTTGCCAGCTTCTGGCTTGTGCGTTGAATGGTTTGGGTCCCTCTTTTTTGGGGCAGCTCCTGGCTAAGTCTCCCGGTTGTGCGCACTTGAGGCATAGTTGTCCTCGTCTCCTTCTCTGGAATTCTTCCCTCGAGATGTTGAATCTTGGTCTTTTTCGCGTCGCGTCCAGTTCCATAGGGTCGCCGTAATTCTGATTGCCATTATTGGTGGCTCGGTATGTCCCATCTGGGTTTCGTGGTGTGGTGGTCTCCCGTTGGATGTTTTTCGTTGATGGTGATTCTTGGATATGCCTGACCGTTGCCAGCTTGGTTTCTTTCCTGATTGCCCATTGGGCTAGGGCTTCGAGGTCCTCGTATTCCTCGCTGCTAGCTCCCCAGGCATTCTCTAACTCCGTGATCATTCCTCCTAGGAGTAGTTCTCCTCCCGTTGAGTGGTCCAATTCGGCTTCGCTGGCCACAAGGCGGAATTCGTTCCAGTATTCCGCGACCGATCGCTTCCCTTGTTTCATATTCTTTAGCCGGATCCTTGCTTCTCCCTTGGCGTCGATTACGCCAAATTGTCTTTGTAATTCTGCTTTGAATCCTGCCCAATTGTCCCATGTCGGGGTGATCCTTTCTTCTGCATAAGGTGTCATCCAGGTCCCCGCATCGTCTCTTAGGAGGCTTGTTGGATAGAGGATTTCTTCCTCATTATGTCCGTTTTGCCATCCTACCGTTCGGTAGTATACTATCAGTTGGGCTAGCCATCCTCGTAGTTTGTGTCGTTCTCCTCGGTAAACCTCCGGTTCCTTTGCTTTGGGTTTTCTGGTTCCTCCGCTTAAGGATGCGATGATTTGTCTCATCTGTTCTGGGTTCAGGATTGGGGTCGTTTCTGAGGAGGTCGCTCCCCCTTGTTCCGTTGTAGCCGCCATTGTGTTTCATCGTATCCTTCCTTGTTCTTCTGTTTCTTCTGATCCAATTGGTGATCGTGGTTCTGGTGTTGTAGGGCTTGGCGCCCTTTCCTCTTTTAAGGCTCTTTCAAGTCCTTCTCCTAGTGATGAAAGGTCGAGATTTTCCGCGAGGGGGTCGATGTCGTTTTCATTGTTGGTCTCCGTTTTGTCTGTTTGTTAGGTGCTGCTGGTTGACGCAACCAAATGTTACAATCCTCTTCCCTCGGGGCAATACTTGCAGCAGGTAACCAATAGTTTCCTAACGATCACTTCTTCTCAGCCTGATAGCTGTTGCGATAGCTAAGTCCGTTGACTCCTATCTAGCAACGTCGATCGCTAGGCTCGTATAAGACAGTCGTGTCCTGATCTCGAAAGCGTGGTAGATAAAGATCTTTGTATTGAAAGTATATAGTATGAAAGAACTTAGATGGTTGCGTGAAGAACCCAAATCCCATGCCCCGATGGTGTCCTTATATAGAGGTTCTTCCCTCAACCCTAACGCGCGTGACTCATACTCTCGCGTCACGCGACTCATGACTCATAGTGAGTCATAGTGTGAAATCCATCAGCTGACTCGTTCGAGTCAGCTGCGCCTTGTCTCGCAACCAATCACAACCCATAAAACAAGTCCTGTGCCCTAACGGGGTCACATGCGTGAAACCCATGACTCAAAACTATGAGTCATGTGCGAGATACAAAAACCTCATGACCACAATCGTGCGTCCTGTCAAATATCAACCAATAACAATAAACCGATGACACGCTATTGCGTCGTCATGTGAAAACCTATGAGTCAACTGATCTCAGAGCGTGAAAGATAACAAACCGATGACTAATAACTATTAGTCATGTGAGAGTCTGCCTTGCTTAGTCACCGTTTGTGACATCTACTATCCCATATTTGTATTTGGTGTTCTAGCAGGCCTATTATCTCATTAGGCGGTGTATCACCCCTTAACTACTTGCGGTTGTCAAGAGTATCCCGATGCCTGGGTGCCTGTGCGCCAAGGGATACGGACACTTCTGAAAACCGCAAGTCAGCCTTATTTGTCTTACCTTTGGAACTGGCACGTGTGAAAGCTACATTATCAATAAAGTTTCCAGTCCGCCAGCCTCGCAGTGAATGACACAATATGCCTGCTGTCAGACAGATAAACTGACCATCGATCTTGCCTAGGAACCCCTTATCCATCATGCCTTTCCTTCTAGGGCTAGGGTAATATTTTGCGTATATTGCGTCCGGAATCTGTGGCGCTACGAATCTAAGAGAAATTGACTGTCCGCTGAATTAGATGGATTTAGTCTTGCTACAGTTCAAAATAAGCTGGGGAAATGTTGAAAAGCTACCCCATAGTTCCTTGGTGGGCAAGTGAACCTATCCTCCTCCATCAGGTATTCAGCACCTGCGGACCTCTTCGCTCTGGGTAATTGGGTCCGGAAACGGATTCACGAAAATCATCCAGTCCCACATCAGGGAACAGGCCTTGGCAAGCATGCTACGCTCAAGCCCTATGACCCTATTCTGTCTGCTGCTGGGCCGCTCTCCATCTCCACTCTCCAATTCCGGCGTTGTTGGCTCTAAGTGGCTTGGCGTTATGGCCGGTGTTGCAAGCGAATTCAAGACTCCAGGCGAAAGGGAGAGAACCACAGATGGAAAACGATTTTGGCCAATATGTACTGGGGCAGGTGTTCTCCGTCCGGGGTAACAAATCCTGCTAGAACTCTGGGTATTCTCAGGGGTGATTGTCAGTTTCCCTGCTTGCGAGTTACGGACCTCATGCCCGAGCGGCCTTTGTGCCCCCCGCCAATCTGCGAATAGATCCCTATCATCCCCTTGCTCTTCTAACTTGTTCTCCTCCTGGCTCTCCTGGCTCTCCTGACGCTCCTGGATCTCCTGGCTCTCCTGGCTCTTCTGGCTCTCCTGGCTCTCCTGACTCTCGTGGCTCTCCTGGCTCTCCTGGCTCTCCTGGCTCTCCTGGCTCTCCTGGCTCTCCTGGCTCTCATGGCTCTGGCCCTTGTATTCTCCATCATAGCAGTCTATACTGTCATCCACTGGCTCCAGGCCCTGCTCCCAGTTGTCTGGAACAGGCTCCGGTATCTCGAGTCGGGATGAAGCTGGCCCCAGCACGGCATTCCCCCTCCTACTTACAGTAGACCCAGCTGTAACCAACTCAAGAGTGGGTGGTATTCTAGTTAATCTCTCCCTGGATTGAGATCTCTGGGCACGCTCGCGGCGGACCTCCCTTCGCCCTTGCCTCTCCTGCCTCGACAGACGCGTTCTGTCCGCCGTAAGCCGCCGCTGTTGGTGTGACATAGAGTGCAAGCCAATTGTGATAGAATAGGATCGTAGTGAATAGAGTTGCTAGATAGATGCTGTTAGGAAACGTGTATTGGTAGGTAGCCAAGGGGGCAATATGGGGTTTGAATCTTGGAGATAGGAATTTTCCGGGCACCTTTAAGGGCTCGGGACATTCACAGCTTGTCACTCGCTTTCATACTCGACGGCATTGGCACACACCCATGTGGCCGAATTGCGGCTGGACACCTGATCTAGGAATTGCACCTGAGGTGTCCAGCTTCGAATCAGCCGCGCAACCGTTTTGCTAAATCATAATACAAGTATCAAGGATTTAGAGTTAATGAAGCAGATGAAGAGCTTTATTGAATGCGCGGACTAATCTAGTTCAAGTAGGTCTGCCAAGCGGACCATAACGAATGCGGGTAAGGCTAGGGTTCGGAGGATGGAACACTCAGCTCAGAACGTACAAGCTGCCGCTAAGGCTCAACAGATGGGGTAGAAGGTGAAAGCTAGAATGGGAAAAACAATGAAGAGGGCAATCCTGAACGAAAAACAGCTGGAAGAATGATCTGCACAAACCCAAAGAGCAAGGTCTAAAACTAGAAGAAACATATCCCAAACAAAAAAGGCGCAAAAAAACAAGAATGAACTGCAAAGATTACAAGAGCAAACCTCAAAAGCCAAAAAAGATACCCCCAGACGAAAAACAGCCGGTGCCCAACACTACAAGAATGGTCTCCAAAACACACAAAGAAAATGTCCAAGCTCCTCTCTTGCCTCGGTAGGATCCATGGACGATGGCAAGTCTAAATTTACCACACTGGGTCAAGGCAAACCAGCCCAGCTGTGGCGCGCTAATGTAAAACAGAAATGGTCAGGAACAAGCGTGAACAACCCGCAGAACTCTAGGAGTGAAAACGAAAAACACGGGAAGGAAAAGTCCACGATCTGCAGTTGCCTAGTATCCATAATCATGAATAGAACTACCCTCTTTGCAGCTTCATGTTAGCCACATTGGGTCGAGGCAGGCTAGCTTTCTTGACAGAAGCTAGGGCAGAGAAACAAACCGGAGCGGACTCCTAAGGTCCGTTTCTGCTGACAAAGCAGTAGGACCTGCTGCCAACATAGCAGATGAAAGACCAGGTAGTTGTAACCCCAACTTACCAGGTGTAAAGTATCCACTTGAGCTGGCTCAAGAGCTGGCGGCTGGGCCTAATTTTCGTCCAGCATCCGCTACCGCCATATCTAGAGGCGCATCGTTGGCGCAGAGATTAGAGGGGGAATGGCTTCCGCTGGGCGTACAGACTTGGGTCGCTAATGTGTCGGCAGGCTGCTGGGCGCCAGAGGCTAGCATCAAAAGATACTCAGCTGATGTCCTCAGCTGGAGCTGCTCAGAGGCCGCAGAGCCTAGATCGTGACTCGGATTGGGAACCAACGTAAGAGGACTGTTTGGCAGACTAGGCGTGGCGGTAGGTTGCCGACTCTGCTTAACCTCCCCATGGAGTCTCTCCCGTTCACTCTCAATACTACTGTCGATTATTGGCACGCCACGGGTGACCTTCCTCAGGGGTTCTGCAGTGTCAGCCGGACCGTTTGGTTCGTCAGCCTCAGCCATGCCTGCTAGATCACGTCTGCCACTGCTATTGACTGCCCTCCAGGTAGATAGCCGGAATACTTTCTTTAGGTCAGTCTCCCTTCCTATTTGTCGGCCAGACATCAAGGCACGAATGACCAGGTCAGTAGGAGGGGCAGAGGTTTGCTTACTAGAAGATGGTGTGAAACCGGAATCCAAGGCTCGCACGACCTTGGTGGCTGAACTGCAGTTTGAGTCTGCCTCTGGTTCATCAATGTCCGCCACCCCGCTGCGCACCCTTTGTCCAGTCTTTCACATGCTGCTTCCTGTTTTTTTGGTACTCAACCTGGTGATTCTCGTTGTGGCTGCAGCGGACGACTCTGGCTGGTAGCCGTCTGAGTCCGACTCATCACTATGAACGGACGGATTGGGAGATTGGCCCCTATTATCAGAGGGCCAAAATTCACTGCGCCGGGAGGGGAGTCCCATCTTTTCCATGGGTGCGATGGCCACAGAAGAGCAGATCCATTAATTCACTCAGCAAATTCATTAACCACCACATGTGGACATGCCTACTATTTTCGATTGAGATCATTTCAACAACCAGCAGCGGCTTCTCAGGATCATCAAGCAGCATGCGTGTACCGTGTCTGGTCGTACCAACGAGCAGACGATATCCGTATCCCAGTGCAAGGACTCTGTCTATGCACGGAAACAGGTTCCACATGGTGGGTTCGGTCATCTCCATCCAGTAAACATGTCCATGGGTTTGCCATTGGATCTTGTCCAGCCCGGCATGGAGGAGGCAGTCTGGGCGGACCATGGAGGGTTGATTTTTCCAGAGACGGACGGAGCGAGGGCCAACGAGACCTGCAGGAGCCATATTAGCATATACTGTGCACATTCATTGCGGATGGTTTGAGGTAACTTACGATCATTTCCGACTGCAACTGGGGCCGCAACAGGGGCTGCGACGGGGGCAACAGCGCCCACTGCTTGTGCTGCCACCAATCGTGTTAAGCTGGGCTTATGTTTTTTTACTATGTCCTTTAGCAAAAATCAAGGCATTCAGTAAAACGTTCACCCCAGACTGTATCTCTCTGCCAGAGTACCGCCCTAACTGTAACGGGCGGGGTGGCAAGGGCATATCCCTGAATGGCAGCCCATAGGGCGGCCGTACTCCCCTTCCAGCCTGGGATCCTGTCTTGCTCTATCTTACATTTCATAGCATTCCGCCAGTCATTATACTCCTCACCATAAGTTCTCGGTTCGTGGAAGCAACAAACTTACTTCAAGTTACATCAAGTAACCTCACCATGATCTTTGAAGGCATTGGACTTTTCGTATTGAAGTCCAACTTTTGAGACTGCCGTTGTAATAGCGGTTGGGGCGGCGGGGTGGTTGATCGATCCGGAATTGTTTTTCTTTTTCTACAATAAACTTCCAGCGAATGAAAGATTTCCGCTAGCAGATGCTGGTGGCCTGGAGGATAATGGAAGAATGGTTTATACTATGAAAATAGAAATAGAGCGGGCCTGGCTAACGATAAGGGCAGAGAAAGAGAGTTCTGCAGATGATAAATGTCTGTAAGAAGCTTATTTGCTGGGAATATGCAAATGGATAGTACTGAATTGGTCTGGTGATATACTAGTACTACCATGGACGAGCGAGAGCTTTCTACAGCTTTGTGGTTCTATTGGGATGGATGGGTTGATTGATGAAGGATGTGATTGTGATTCGGGAAAGGAGCATGAAGAGAGGATCGAAGGAGGTGAGGGAGAGCATATATAGGCTGCTAGAGTTCGCACGATCGTACCCTGTACAAACTTGAATAATGATATCTTGAATCTTGAAAGGTCACGTGATCCACACACAAAGGCGAGAAGCTTCAGATAAGGTTTTAGGCCGCAACAGAGCCGCGGAGGAGCCGCAGCCTCAGAGCCAAGACCTTGCTAAACCGCTCTAGACCCGCCCCCCGTAAAAACTTAGTTAATGACAGCTTGAACGTCGGGACCCGTCTATCATCCTACTAAGCAAACTTGAAGTTTCCCCTGATCCAACCCTTGAAAGAAATCTGCCTTTGGCTTTGAAAGACTAAATCAGGTGCAGTCCGCCTCCACCGATTAGCGCAGCCAGACCACTTGAAAGAGAAACACTACACGAGCACGATGACCTCAAACACAACAAAGTTTCCTTATTGCATGGCGACGCTATCAAGAGGCTGCTGCATACGAAAAGTACCTTCAGACAATACATCTTGATATCGTTCTATCCCTCCGTGCGAATATGAACCGGACCTCACCAGGGCCACCTGCTTTTGTACGCGATAAAAACATCAATCAGACAACTCAGACTACGAATCTGATCACAGGCTGGAGATCGCAGATTGCCACACATCAAGTAGTGAGATAGATGATGATATGCAGAACGATTCAGATGCGGAGGACGTTTCCCACCCGCCACTCTGCGGGTGCCCATCGAGTCAAGAAACTCTTGCTGGTGCTGGCAGAGCACTCAGCGATGTTGCTGGCTATACAGAGCTGAATAGGGCCATGACAGATGACCCCTGGAACCCTTTCTCGTCCAAAGACGACTTTAATTTGACAAGCTGGCTAGTCCGGAGCAAGGTAGCCAAGTCGCAGATCGACACATACTTTGGAGAAGGTTTGGGTGGCACAGATAGCAGATCATTCCGGTCCGCCTGTAACATGTGACAACACCTCGACATTCTGGACCCATTTGGTGAGTACCTGTTGTGGACGGAAGCCGTTATCGATGATGGTCGACATGAACAACTTTCTATTATCGGAATATTATCGACGGTGGCCGCTACTTGATCCCAGAGGTCACTTATAGATCAGATATGGTCTACGCACCTATTCGGGAATATGATTTGAGTGAGGAGCGAGTATACTCTGAGATGCATACGGAGGACTAGTGGTGGGATACACAGGTATGAAATAGGTCCTGACAAGTTTCCAGTGGTGGGTGTTTCAAGTACTAATTGCCCATTATGTTCCTTGGTAGAAAACGCTGCCCCTGGGGGCAACAGTGGTACCCATTATCGGATTGTCGGACCAGACTCAACTTACCAATTTTTTGAAAGATATGAAACCCTGGACGGGTATACCTGACGATCGCCAATATCCTTTCGCGGACGAGAAACAGCCCTGTCCAGATGCTAATCCTGCTTCTGGCATTGCTTCCGGTGCCGCCAAAGATCACTGGTGAATCAGCCTGCGCCGACGAACCCAAGCGGCCGATGAATGCAGATGTCTTGCGAACTGTCTTCGATCTTGGCCTTACGCCATTACCACAGGTTGTCCAAGAAGGAACGGCAATAGATTGTGCAGATAGCAAAATATGCCTTTGTTTTCCCACCTTGTCAGCCTGGATTGCAGATCATGCTGAACATGCGGCCTTGCACGGAATAGGCAGTAAGTCGTGCCCAAAGTGTGAGGTTCCGTGCAAGGAGCTTGGTGGAAATCCGCTGAAGATGTATGAGACCCGCGACTACATCCTATATAGAGAGAAAGCCTTGAGGCATAAGCCGGCAGAAGTGGCCGGTATTGCAGAATACTTTCAGCAGGTGGGCGTGAAAATAGGAAATAATGTATTCGCCGGACTCAACCGAGTAAACCCCGCCGACCTACATAAGCCGGACCTCATACACAATATTTACCTCGCATATTCAAACATATGATGGAATGGGCGGAGGGGTTCCTGAAAAAGCATAAATGGCTGCAGGGCTTCGACAATGCCTGGAAAGAAATTCCGCCTTATCCCGGACTCAGCATACCAAAAAAAGGCCTATCGTGAAGTTACACAATGGCAGGGAAAGGAAATGGGCCACCTCAGCCGCTGTATTTCGGCCGTATCGGCGTCCGCATTGCCAAATCCGGACAGTTCTCAGTATCCGGATTTCAAGAGCGCTTTGAAGTGTGTTACCGCGCTGGTTGACTTCTCTCTCATGGCCCAATACCGCAGCCATACACCAGATACACTTGTCTACATGAAAAGGTATCTGCAGACATTTCACCGGACCAAGGACATTTTTCTTGAGTTCCGTACCTCAAAGGCTACATGTGCAGAAGCAAATCGTCAGGATCAGGATCTAAGGGAACTAATGGCGAACCAATGTGCTAATGAGGCCCGCCACAATACTGCCGCCAAGCGCCGTCGGCAGGTGGATCAAGAGAGGCTTGAAAGGGCCAATCAGCAGGTGGATTTGATTCGGCGCGAGAATCAATTCAACTTCATCAAGATGCACTACCTGAGTCATTTTGCCTGCCATGTATGGCATTTTGGGTCCATATCGATGTATTCTACCGAGATCGTCGAACTAGCGCATAAGAAGCAGATTAAAGACGGTTATTGGAGGTCAAACAAGAATGAGGCCGCCCGACAGATCTTGTCGCAATATGGCCACCAGCACGCTCTAGAAATACGCTTGCAGACTATAGAAGCACTTTTGAAAACAGGTGTGATCGTGGTAGGAAATAGCGAGATGGAAATGCCGACTTCTTCAAGCAGCAGTGCACCTCGGCGAATGCTCAACGGCCGCACGAACATTGGCACGCTCTCTGAGCTATGTCGAGCCCATGAGATCGAGTATTGCGACATGATGGAGGAGATGCTACGTTTTTATCAAGCAGACTGCAGCGGATGACCCGCGGCTGCCTGCTAACCCCACCGAACTGGGATTGCTTCCCGTAGAGCGATTTACCCAGCTTGAAATTCCAGTTTCTGACTTTCAGGAAGCTGACGTTTTCCAGATCCACCGGGCCCGCTGAACTGGAACAAACGCTTTCTGCAACGGCAGTACTAGAAACGATTGGGTATGGGTCCAGACTGGCGGGGAGGAGAGTTATGAGGATTTGCGAGGACCGGCAGTCGCTCGATTATTAGCACTTTTCAAGATAAGAAATGTTCTAAGCTAAGCCGCAGGCGTCTATCGGCTAGCATTGGTTCACGTACTCGATCCGATCAATGGTGGTAGATTTCACCTGGCAAGTGGATATATTGGAGTTGCGAAGCGGTCCACCGGTCGAGACATGTGAATAGTCGGTATAGGGGCAGTAATTGGAAAGGCACATGTAATTCCTAGTGGGGAGAGGCAATGGAGAGTGAATCATAGAATTGATCTGCGGACGTTCAATGATATATATTAATTATATTAAATTATTCTATGGGATTATGTACAGTATTTATGCGACCTCAACTAGGCCGCGTAAATACTACCGGATAAATCTACCCACGTTTAAGGAAATATAGATGTGGCCCAGCTGAGGCCGGACACTTAAGGTGGCAATCCCTACCTAAAGTGTCCGGCTTCAACTCCGCCACTTGAGTACTAGAGGATTCACCTGCAGACATTTAATGAGAATATGAAACTACTTCACACTACGGAGCCCACGGGTGAGGAGCATGTTTTATAAGAACAAATCTAGCCGACATAGGTTTAGCCTCAGCGTATCGTAACAACAAGGCTATTCTCCATACTACAGTACGCATGCCTATAACATGCCGGTGGGGGGCAGACTACGAATGAAGCATTCCAGGATGCCAGCGGACAGATCCAGGCCGCTGGAAGTGGGGGAGTGGCGAGGGCGGCACCCATTGCGGACAATTTGGTAGGGGTACACCAGACGCTGGAGACGAAAAGGTAAGATGGCGGACGGTGGTGGAACAGAATAGGCCGCGACAAGCCCGCAGGGCGCTTGGGAAAGGAGAAAGGGCCGTGGGGATGCACCACATGCAAGACATGATACGCAAAGAACGCTCAGATGGCCAGGGCGCAGAGGACGCATAGGGCAAAGGCGGCTCGTCTGGACGTAGGCGTTATGCGTCCGGAGTGAAAGTTGTTTTTGCTGATGTCCTCCCCATGTTTTTATTTGATTTTTCTTTTCCGCCCCTTTAGTTGAAGGAGGATTTCTTGTTTGATGTGGCTGGTGTACGGTTGGTTTCAGACCAGAGGGACTCGGGTTGCTGGCTTTTTCCCTAGCGCTGTTTGGTTTGTTATTGGGGGTATTTCTTTACTACAGCTAGCACTGCATGTAGTCTTTCTACCCAGTAGACAAAAAAACAAAGCACATGAAAAACATGAAAAAAAACCAAGCACTGTGTAGTTAGTTTCCCACACAAGCATCTAAGCTACAACCCAGCACACCCTTCGGGGTAAAGACTAGGGACCTGAAATGGTCGGCCTAGGAAACAGTCGAAATACAATCTATTGTTTTTTACGAGTCGATCTATTATTCTTCACAACGCAAGATACCTACAAGCAGTCGATCCTACCGGAGTTACAAAGACAAGATACTAGCCATCGAGACTATGAGGCCCAAGAGTGTGCTGAACATGATATCATGTTAGCAGATGCGCATGAATAGTCTTGTCCCCCATTCAAGTTATAAGGCCCAGGATGGGTTCGTAACATTAGACTATGAAGCTGCCGATGGAGGGCAAGTCGGCCATTAATAGAAGCTGCCTTTTCCAATCTCTCCTGTAGTATGTCTCACATTTCCTTTGAGGTACCTAGACCGGTCAGGTACAATCGGAAAGCTGGAGAGGTAGATCCAAGGATACCGCCCTTTGCTTTTGCTTCTAGTTGATGAAACCTATCTCTTGCTTCCCGGACCTCTTGGGAAGAGCCTATTGTACTTGGCTCTCCAGCTGCACTAATGTTTACTAAAGGAGTTGGAGGAGTGGCAAGACCTATAACATGATCATATGCTCGAATGGCTTGCAGGTGGATGATGATTGCATTTTTCCAGACGTTATAGTTAGTGTCCATTAGGAATAGAATATCATCAGCATACTTCGGGCAGTAGTAAGAAATCATTTTACCGAGATGAAAATGAAAAGGATGAAAGATAACGAAAGGGAGAAGACAAACACCACAAAGCCATCGGGATGACGGTAGATTTATAGAAAAGCGAGCCTGAGAAGAGAGATGTAGACAAGCAGCAATAGGATACGCGAGGAGACCGGGCTCATAACCTGTTGCGGATTGTATCTCAGAAAAGCGATAATATTGTATTGCTACGAGAGAGGAGAGAGCAGAAAAAGAAAGAAAGTGTGAAACAACATGAAAAAGCAAACCCACTAGGAAATCATCCAGCTGCAGAAAAGCGTAAGCAGCACCACCACCACCCGGTACATGTTCTACGCGCATCTACCGGAACACAACTCCTCACTATTCTAAGAGAATTGGAGGAAAAAATCCCACACTTTTTTTGTGGGCGCTATTTTAGCAAATTACTTTTTAATTTTTTTCTATGCTGTTTCTGCCTACGGTGGTTGGGTGATGGCATCATAGCTTGAAAACCTGCAATTCTGGTGCGTTTTGGCTTCTGTCTTGTCGCTAAACGACCCCTATTGATATATGAATCGAGTGAGAATATATGAAGAGAGTAATTTATTGTGTTTATTATTCAACGTCTGTGGGTGCTCTATGGGAAGTTTCTCTGTACCGCTGAGTTTTTGCTCCGGCCCTCGGGATTAGTGCGGGCGCTTTTGTAGTTGGCCTCTCGGTAAATCGATTTTTGTACTATAATACATCTCTCACTTCGGGGAACAGTTTATAGGGCTTCCTAGTGCCATTCATAGTTTCGCGTGCATCACTCTTAACGTCTGAAATTTAGACCAACCACAAATTCCTAACCGAGCCCGCAGTGAGTAGAACTCAACTAACTTCCACCTTCATTCGCCTCCTAGCAGAGCTCACAGTCTCACCAAAATCCTCGATCCTTTCCCTCCAATTGTAAGACCGGGGTCCGCCAAGTGGCCAAACGGGTCTAGCAAGGCTCCCACTCATCCCCGAGCTTAGGCAGACTAGTGGCGAACTGGTACTCAGGGGAAAATTCGGTCCCATCAGCCCAAGTAACGCCAACACTATCGAACAAGTCCGAAAAATTCCAAACTTGTCTCGTTGATCCAACAGTCAAAACCTCGCCATCCCCGCTCTTGATCACATACTTCCCAATAGGAGTGCCTCGGCTGCCAACAGGTTCGATGGTAACCTCATCCTTCCTGATAAGCACCCTCTCACCGTCGTAGCTCTGATCCTTGATGCGGAACTTGGTCCTGCGGTTCGTGGAAATAACGATCAGGCAGTCCACAGAATACCAGTACAGACTGGGCTGGCGGCGGTTGCGGATATAGAAGGTCTTGCCGGAGACCCAGTCGGGGCCAATAGTGGGGTTGGCAAGGACGGGCCAGTTGCGATGATCTGTGGAAAGGTCGCTGAGGGTGACAGACATGAACTTATAGTTGAATCCCGGGAGGGAGTTTCGGCGCTGGATGTTGACAATAGTCTGCCGGGGGTCCCCTTCGACCGCGTTATAGCACCAGAATTGTGGGTTTACGCGCTCCAGCACGGTGAAGTGGGGGGAGCCGGGCGTGGCGAGGTAGGACCCGGCCAACACCTTGAGAGTTTGAAAATCGCGGAAGAGTTCGTCAGCATCCCAGCGGGATCGGAAGGTCAAGAGGTGACGGCCATAGGTCTGGCGTTCGACGTTGGTCTCGGAGGTATATTTCATGTAGACGTAGTAGATTCCTGACATTTTTGTCTTCGTTTGCTAGAGATATGGGTACGTGTGTTCGTTATGATGTAGTGGGATTGGGCTTGATGTTGCTGCTGGAGAGGGCTCTGATGTGTCGGGGGGGGGTTGGTTTACATAGACATCTTTTTCAGTTCAATAGCTATTCTCGGACTATGGGATTAGTAGCCAAGGCCCCTAATCGCAATTACTCAATAGCATCGCTCCTCTAACTCCTCCAACCTACCTGAAAAACTCCATGTCGAGATCAAGTCGGGAAAGAGCCTCATGCACGAATATACTCTACCCATGTCTCATAGCATCTTTGACGCTTTCCTAACATGCATTCTGATATACCCTCCCAAGCGAAGCTCTTGTTAAGATGGCACTTGGGCTTTCAAAGCCATAGCTCGCAATGTCGCGACGTTTGTAAAACGGACTGCTATTGCATACTACCAAAATACTGGGGCTTGGCCAATTTTTGGCTGTATGCAATGGCAGTCCGTTTTACGAACGTCATGGCATTCCAAGTACCGATCATGCATCGAGTCAAAAAGAAGCGAGTTCCTCCCTCCGGGATCGAGGAGATGCTCACTTTGGTTAAAGAGCAGTGCGCCAAACCAGGCTGAGGATTCCAATATCTGCCAGACATCCAGCTAAAGCACTGCGGTGCAGAGAAAGAGGGGATGATATCTGCGGGGAACTCTGATCAAAAGTGGAGGTGAAGTGTGTTCGTGGTTGCCGACACGATCCTAGGACCTAACATCATTTACTGGGTAGCCGATCACCACCTAGTAACCGATCACCTGTAGCAACCAGTTTAAAATCAAATTATTCTTCTTATTATAGTGTTTTTAAGTTTGGTTGAGTGGAACAGAGCTATGCTCCCTAAAAATGACAAAAAACAAGTCAAAAACATATAAGGATGGTGAATAGAGAGGTTTCGCAGGTTCCATATATCAATCTGTAAGGATTTGTCAATTAATTTTACACTATTTTCCAAAGTTATACTAGCTTGTTGTTGTTGGAAGTACATAAGCTGTATATAGATTTAACAAACTTGATACCACAATATCTAGTTACTATTATACATTAATGGACAAATTCAATTCTTTGTAATCTACTTTACGATAGTAATCTCAGTAAATGTGGAAAGTTTGAAGTTAAGCAAAGGTATTTTCCTGAAACGATTTTATAGATAAGCAGCTACAATAGACTGAACCTTAGTCTAAGATGGTATGCTAAGAGGTAACCAAGTAGGGAGAGTTTGGTATTCTTGATACTATACCATGGTAGGCTTTGATTAGTAGTGTAGAGAGATCCTACAAGCGGACTACAGTCATAGAGGCCTAAAGGGACAAACATGGTACTATCCCCTGCAGTGTTAATAGTGCTGAATTTCCCTACATCACACTAAAATTTAAACTAAAAAACAATCTTTTCACTCCTCCAGAAATGACAGTTGAGTAGTATCTAACAAATTTCAGATCAAGTTATGATGCAGAGCTTTTCCATCAACAGGAGTACTAAACCTAATATGGGAGTCATATTGCAGGCAGGTAGCTGTCATGTAATGCACCTGTCAATATTTACTAACCAACATCCGGAGTCATGTGATAGCATTACACCTCCATGAGGTTGAATCTGCCAATCAAAGATATACGCTAATTTCACTGGTGCCTCTTTAGCACAATGTATGCAGGTACAGCGGCTAAGTTTCGTAGGTTCCACGAGCGGGGTGTGATGCCCTTACCCTGCTAGAAGCACGCCTCTGCTCGTGGAGCCTACAAAACTTGGGAGCTGTGCCTCTGTGGGGAAATTCGGCACTATCAACACTGTAGGGGATAATAGTTTTGTTCCAAAACAATTCTGTCTCAGCAAGGGATGTCCCAAATCCAACTACTTGAAATCGGCCATCAGTACCGAGCCCCGCCCCAAGTAGTATAAACACCACAATAGCTGCTACCCTTTCCCGCAATACTCTGATAAAATGGCTATCGTGGGCGGACTGACTAAAGGCGCGACAGTCAAACACGTCAACGCAAGAACTAGAGTGGGACTTAACTCGAGGGCAGGTGAATCAGAAACCTCGTTCCCTCTCTTACTCTCTCCTAAACTAACTAGACAAAACATAAGAATATATAGAGTGTAAGGAATACATCATGACCATTCTATCGTTTCCCACACTCATCTATTTTGCTCCATGCATAGCTCCACCTTCCAGCATAACGATAAAGGAAAGACAAGCCAACAATTCATCTCCGTCAATCCTTTCAACTTCTGAACAAATGAAATCATCAAAGACATTCTGTATGCTTCCTGCATGTCCACATCCGTCAACTCTAACAAATGCTCTGCGATAGTCCGCAGCTTACTGTAGTATACGGCCATTTTTACGGAAGAGGGGAGAATAGGAGATACAGCGGAGCATGGCCGAACTGTAGAGGGTATTTACAATAAAAACGCTCACTCAAATAATAAACCCGGTATCTCCTTAGGAGTAATATTCTCTCAATCATTGCAGGCTGCATGGAATACCTCGCCCGAGCGACCCGCATAATGGGCAGACACTTATACCAGGTCGCTCCGTAAGTTGAATATACTTAGATATTGCCATCGCAATTGACAGAAATTTAAACAGCTAGCCCGGAAGCCTATTCTTTACGTCTGCGGTGTCGCTCAAGGTCCCCTCGGGTTTCCCCATTCTGCACCCGATCACTCGACGCTAAAACCTGCGTTAGGTAATCATTTACATAACTTTAAGCACACAGGAACCTAAGACGATCCAAGAACACCCATAGCCCAAACCCTGGGTTGCCAGAGAGATAAGCACGTGAGATAAAAAACTGTCCTCCCAGATTATTACCGAGTGATAACTCATGACTGTCATAACACAGCATCCCCCGACACATCCGAATAACCCACAAACAGCAGTAGTTTAACTACTTCAAGCACAGAGCCATTTAGAGTAAGTTCCAGCGGAATGTCATAACATTCGTAGCTCTAGGCCTCATGAACCGGACAGAGAAGGAAACAGAAACGATACGCTTTGAACTTTGAAACCCCATCCACGACCGCACCCTTCCTTCAAAGTTTCCAGCCCAGAGCTCCAGCCACTGCCTAGGCAATTCTACTGCAGGAATTGGATACCGACGATATAACAAAGCCTTCCGAAGATGTCGAAGGGACTGCACCACCTCCACCGCTCCCCGTGCCCTGATTGCGTCTTACGCGCGGGCTCTCGGGCGGTCCAGTGGGCTGGTGGGGTATGACACCAGCATTCCCATTAAATTCTTAAAGGAAGAGTCACATCAAGTGAGGGACTTTCTTGGAGATACATTTTTTTGCGGTGGTTGGTGATAGTTAGATAGCACAACATGTCGAAATCCAAAGTCAATTACCTTATCCCTAGGAATAAATTGGGCTACTCTAGGTTGTTTTTTTAGTAGAATGAGATCCGACGAGGTCTTAGTGTCCTAGAACTGAGCTACCCGCTGGCGAGCCCTGGATTAGACAAAGCACAATGTATTTGCTCCAACTATCCTTTCCATTCCCATGACCCCTCCATGTTCCACTAACCTACCCTCTTAGAGCCGCAGATGCACAGCCACCCATAGCCTCGACTTTATTCTATCTTTGGGGTTAGGTGAGGTGGCCAAGTTAGGCAGTAGCCGGACCAGAGCCTAGGCAGCAGTGATACAAGACCGAAGCAAGTCATCCATCACCGCTTTTGCCCTGTTACCGATTTTGCAGTCATAGGTGAATCCGCCGTCCGAAAGGACAGCTGTACAGTAGTATGTGAGTTATTGAAAGGGGTGGCGAAAGAGGGTGGTGGATGAGTAAGTAAGGGGGCTTTTTATTGGAAATGTTAGGAGGTAAAGCAATGATTGGAATGAAAGCTTCACAGAGAAAGAAGTGAATGTAACAGGTATAGTACGACGCATAGAGTATACAGCTGCGCTTGAGGAGAACAGCATGATATGAAAGGTTGAAGAGTAAAGCAAGGAAAGGAAGAAAATATTTATAAGAAAAAAGAATCGGAATGTTAGCACTCTCTCGTCCACGTACTGTATGTCCATGGGCGCCCACGTATTCCTGACACTTTAGCGCGTAGTTATCCACTTATGTCCAACATGCCTATCTAGTAGACCAAGGAGTGATATTTCGTGAGGGAGGTTGGGTTGGGTGCACGATGTCAGTATAAAGTACTGATAGTGTATAATTATCAGAATGATATTGCCTGTGATGATAAGAAGGAAGGGGGAAGTGAAAATTAATATAGTGAGGGAATAAGACGGGATATTCCTACCGACTTGCTAGGAAAAAAAAAAGAATCATAAGTAGTGTTCGTGGAGTTGTAAAATATATACATCACCTATATACACTCAGAGAGGGTCAGAAGCCTGTATAAAACACTGTGGATAGAATACAGCACGGGAGTAATGAGCTCTGCGAGAGAATCACGACAAGCGCCGCTTCTACAACCCCGTGAATACCACTACTCCTCCCTCCCCCCTACACATCTCAAAAATTTCAACAAATGTATATAAAATGGAAGGAACCTACAGAAAAATCCCCCCAAAATCTCCATCCCACCCATCCAATCCAAACGCACTGCAAACGATCCCAATCCCAAAATAAAAACCCTGCCAATGTACAAGAATATCGCGCCACTATACAAGACCCTTTTCTCTAACACAAGAGATTACAAACGGAAAAAGGCAAGGAAAAAAAAGATAGCGATAAATAAGGATATAAGAAAGGGATACAAGAAAGGGATATAAGGAGGAAGGGAAAAAAAACGACTACGTTACTCCGATGATTATATTTAAAACCACCGATTACGCCCGCCCCGGTACCATGAGTGAAAGGCAGATAGAATGAAAGAAGCAAGGAAGTGGACCGCCCGTGGAAGAAAACGCTGACTAGAAGTAGAGTAGAAAGACCCAAACCAGACGAAGGAAAGAAGGCGTAGAATCGGTGTGGGGTAATATGGATAATAACACCAAACCAAAACCAAGCGGGGAAGGAAAAACAGAAGAAAAGAGAAATCAGCCCACTAAGACTCCACCAAAATTTCCTCCTTCTTCGCTCCCTCCATCTTCTCGATCCAATTCCCTTCCCTCTCCCTCCTCTGAGCACGCTTCCTAACCAACCTGGTCACTGCCCCCTCAATAGCCTCGATGTGCACACTGAGCGGAATCTGGGCTCCCCTAGCCTTATCTCTAGCCCCACCCACGCCCGCATTCCCTCCGTCCACCAACAATGGCTCTGCCACCCTCCTCCTCAAAAGCTCTAAATCCGCCGTCATACGGTCTAACTCTAACACTGTACTCTCCACGTATCCTCTAGCTTGCTCCTCATAACTCCCAATAACGGCGAGGAGCTGTGCATTCTCGCGAAAGTTCTTGCGCTGGGCGGCGTTGCCACCGAAGCGTGTCCATAAAGAAGAAAGCACGAGCGCTTCTTCCTTTTTGATATCAACTACTTCGCGCACGATCTCGTCGTAGATTGGTTTATGTTGCTCCGTTAGTGCCGTTAGCGAGGTGAAGATTGTTTCACCGTCCGAGACGAGCAGACGGAGGTTTGATTCGAGCACTTCGGCGGCTTTGTTGAATGTTTCAGAAATGCGCGCGTGTGTTTGAGGGTCTGTTGGATCAGGGGTTGGAGTGGAGGTTAAGAGAGAGGTTACTGGACTTAAGAGCTTTGTGAAGAAGGATTGGTGGTGAGATTGGTGTTGAATTGTGGTTAGTTCTCGGAGGGCGTATTGGTTTATTGAGAGGAGTCTGGATTTTACTATTAACGGTGATAAAGGCGCTAGGAGGGGGGTGGTATATTTACTGGTCTAAAACTCCGCCGACCTTACTTCCAAACCCCTGTAAAGCTCTCACATTCCCCTTCGCGTCTTTAGCAAAGACATCCAGGCGTTCAGCAAGGGTTTCTTTGCACTTTAATTCGGAGTACCGGACGACGGTGCTCAAGTCGCTGACGGCCATCTCACTTTGCTTCATCACTCTGGCTAAAGCGCTACCGCCGGCTGCGGAGTCCACAATCTTCTCAAACGACGATTCTATGTTCATTAGCGTGGGAAAGTCCGCGTATGAGGCATGTCGGAATGAGGAATTCGGATTGGGTGGAAAGAGCGGTCCGGAAAACTGTGAGGCGGCATTCAGATTTTGCATCAGTATTGATATTATTACCCCAAAGAAGCCGAGGAATATTAGCGCGACGAGGGGCCGCTTGAATGAACGGAGTATCAGGTCAAGTTGGGATGCGAATTCATTGGCATACACCGAAGCAATACTATCCGGCTTTCTCTGCACGGACCCTGGCTGCGAAGAGTGGTGACTTGATTCCGTCAATATAGGATCTAAGGAACAATGAAATAAAATGTCAGCGTTCATCCAATCAAATAAAACAAGAAAATAAAATAAAATAAACAACGCGAAATTAAGCCAATGACATCAGAGGAGAAAAAAATTAAGACGAGGCTAAGATACGCGATAAGAAGAAACCTTACCAATCCTCCAACCTCTTGGTTCGAACTCTCTCGCAAAACTCGGAATCCCACTACATGAGCTACCACCGACAGAAACGTCGCTAGAAGAACTTCTATAATGCCCACCTGGTGATGCGCTGACCATCTGTCCGCGCGCGCTGAATCTACTCTCATATACCCCACCCTGGCCTCTATACGGCGACGGCGACGGTCCCGGTGGCGGTAACTCTTGTTCGTACCGCCGTGCCATCATATATTCTTCCCCTCTCTGCACCTGTGGCTGCGAAGGAGGGGGTGGGGCAGGCGCATTCTGACCGCCGTATGGATAATATCTAAGTAATTGCGGTGTTATTGGATACGGAAGGTCAGCATTTGGACGAAAGGCGGATGTGGGCGTCGGATGATATATATCGCGGCGCTGATCCCGGTGCCATTGTTTGTGTCGTTCCGAAGGAGGCACCGGGTCGTAGCCTGATAGTACCTCGAACGAATTTTCTGTTCCTGCCGTCGAAGGTGCGCGGTTTGTCGACCCAAAGGAAGACGGGGGTATAGTGGAAGGTGGGGTCAGAGAGGGGGCGGTTGGCGCGGGGGTATACGATGGCTCAGACGGATCAGGCGAAGGCAGCTGTGGGGAAGTCTCTCTTGCAGGAGATACGTGCCGTGAAGAAGGTAGACGTGGGAGGGTAAGACCAAGATCGCGCTCGGGCGATAATCTGTCGTCCATTGTCCGTTCCGGCGAAAGGCGCGTAGGTGACGAATATCGGTTATTATTCGGATCCATTATTGGGGGAGGCAATGCCAAGTTACCGGTAGAGGCGTTGTTATGGTTGCTGAGAGCGAGCTCGTTTGTCACTCGCATGGCTAAGCTGCTCTGTTGAATGAATTCCTCTATCGAGACGCCCTCAGGTTTGCTGTTGGCGATGGTTATTCCGTCACCGCCGTCATTCATTGCTGTATGTATGCAGGAGTATATCCAGGGCGCCCTAATGTCGCGTAAGAGCTATAGTTATTTTAGTGTGTATGGTCGATCGATGAGGTTGTTGAGGTTAGAGATACGGCGATGATGTGGGAGGGGTGTGGAGGTGTATGTGGTGGTGGTGGTGGTTGTACTTGGAACGGCGGGAGGGGGGCTGGGTCTGGGTTTCTTGAGGAATAGAATGTAGGGGGGGGGGGGGGGGAGGTCCCTCGAGTCGGAAGGAAAGGGCGAGGGTTAAACAGGTCGGGTGTTTCCAAGAAGCTCCAATACCCCGCAGCTTCCCACAGCCAACTCAGCTCTAATTGGTTCAATCCGATCGAAACAAGCAAATATGATAGATCACATTTCCTCATCCAGCCAATCAACTCCACAACAGGAGCACTCATCCTCAAATGACCACCTTGTCTCCGGATGTGAAGCCTATGATAAAAGTGAAAAAAGATTCTCCTAAATTCAGATCAGAGCTGATAAGCATCACTTATTGAAACGTCGAAGATTCCACCACGATGCGACCATAGCTTTTTTAGCTTAGATGGAACATTTTTGAGAACGTTGGGATTTTTTTTTTTATCGATAAGTTGAAGAAAAGAAAAGAAAAGAAAAGAAAAAAACAATATCGACAGGACTTTGATAACCAGACTAAAGTGAAGTATGTAACCAAGGGTATGGTGATTTGTACGAGTACAAGTACCGGTACAGTATCATACTTGTATTGTTATTTTTGAACTATAGTAAAATATCCGCAATCGGTAGGTACTCGAGGCTAATGCAGCACCTTGTCTCATGCGAGATGCTCTTCCTGGGGCTACAACTCCCCTCTTCATCTTCATCTTCATCTTCATCTTCATCTTCATCCATCTAATTACCATTCATGATCCATCCATCATCCCACCAAAAATCCTCCATCGATCATTCTTCCCTTGAGTAAGACATTTTTAGGGTTAGGTTTAACACACTCAGCAGAAGTGGTTTGCAATCCAAACCATTTCAGCCGTGCTCAGTTGCGGTATCATACGGTACAAGCCTGGCTCCGGTAGTCACACTAAATACGGTACTGATGTTTGTGAGATAGAGCATCAAACCAAAACCATTTAGCCAGACACCCATTTTCACACCAAATTTGGTGAAGAACGGATGGGAATTTTGGTATAATATTAGTTAGAAAACCACATCACGCGCAGCACGTTAAAAGCATACCCTACCGCAAAAACCGGAATAATCAAGCTAGGATGCTAGAGTTGCCCCCCACCAGCAAGGCCTATTGTACCTGTCTACCGTATTTATCCATCCTAGCGGAGGGCTAAAGTCGTTTTTTTCTGGGCGATGATTCCCCCTTTGTCCGAAGAGGGAATTCTGGACGTCTTATCGTAAAGTTCAACTATTCCAGTCCTTACGGTAATTTAGATAAAAAGAAGCAGAATTGGGCTTATTTGCGATCCTATCAACCGGTGTGAAACTTACTCAAAAAATTTAATGCTGTACAGAGCTCCATATAAAAAGGTATGATATCATACATAACAACTGTATGCTGGTATCTCCCACTAGGCCAACATTTTCCCCACCGGATTATAATTTTTAAGAGTCGCGGAACGTCTTTTATGTTATCTATAGGTTTGATAATGTGTCATCAAATTTTGGGGGATTCCGATGGGCCCTGGTGTTTCCAGAGTGGCGAGTGAAGATGGATCCTTTTGGCGCAAAAAATGCAATCAAAACCAAAACGTTTTGGTCTAGTATACACTCTATCTATACCTACACCGTACCGTAAAAATTAATGGTGTCCGGTCACTGCACTTGCTCGAATACTTGCCCATAGCTCAATCGAGCCAGGAAGCAATTCTTCAATCACATGTTATATCTATTATTCTCTCATAGCTCTAACGCAGGCTGCTTAGGTATTCACATCTAATCATTTTTGCTCGCTCAACAGGGTACACCAGAAATCACATTTTCTCACTCGAGACACCTAATCGAATTTCTTCCCACTACTACTCCTACTCATCACCCATCCGTTAGCAACCCAGAAACCGTCGCCCAGAGGGCTTCCACTGGAACCTGTGTCATATCCGCCGTGGTCGCAATTTCATGCACCCTCTTGACACCCTTGAAAGTCTTCCTTCCCCGGACGAACCAGTATACGACTGCATAAAAGAAGATAATTGCTATCACAACCGAAACATAATCTGCAAAAAAATGAAAATCAGTCATATTTTATGCAAGGGCGTCACAGGAAGAAGTAGGACATACTCATGTTGCTCTTAGTAACTGGCATCACATACGGGAAACTATAGAATACCAAGGTGAAGAGTGACCAGACAACTAAGACTCCATTGGCAAACCATCCCCACCTACCCATGTAGAATGGCCCGGGAATCGAGATCCGACGGCCTCCAATGAGAAGAAGAGACACTGGAATCATATAAGATATGTATTGCATGAGAATGCCACCAGTGAGAAGAGAGAAGAAGGCTGTGGTGGAGACCCAGTAAAGGATACCGAGTACAGCAATCCAGAAGCACGAGAAAACATGAGACCAGAGGGGAACGGAATAGGGTGCACCAGCGACAACGGCAAGATAAGAGGAGAATGGAAACCCCTTGTCCCGGGCAAAACTCCACATCTATATCCTATTATTAGCCTAAAATATGGAGAAAATGAGAAGAGTAACTAACCAAACGGCTCTGCCATGTATGAATGCTCATTAAGCATCCAATAGCAGTGAGAACGACAAGCACTTCTAGAAACACCGCCCCCGGGATATTTCCCCTAAGTGCTTGTCGGAACAATTCCAAGACCGGTACCATAGTTGGAGTAGCAATCACAAGATCAATGTCCTGCATAGAGAAGAATATAGCTATGCTGTAAACCCAAGATGTAATAAAGCCGATTGCTATGGTGCCCATAATTGCCTTAGGAATATTCTTTTCTGGATGCGGGATCTCTTCTGCCATATGGACGCATGAATCTAAGCACGAGAATCCCCAATTGACTCCAAGAAGACCGAGAATCCAGGCGACTACATCATTATCCCAGCCAGAACTATTAGTATAAGATCTGAAAACAGCGCTATTGTATGACTATATCAGTATCATGTAGAGATATCGTGAGAAACAAATAAGGCAGGCGATGCATACCCCGCAGAAGCCTTTTTCGGCGAGGCGATCAAAACCGCAAGAGTAATTGTCAGGAAACTTGTCAGCGAGATATAAAGGCTGGCCTTATTTAGCCCCGGGAGGAACCGATTGGAGCAGTTTAAAAAGAAAACTAGAATATTTGAAATCTGATAGCCGACAAATCCCATCCATTGTTTGTAGACGATCTAGGCCATAGTCAGCACCTTAAGTTTCTTTCTACAGGGTTAAAATCGCGTCACCCACCTCAGGCCTACAAAGAATGATAATCCCCACGACTCCCTGGCCGATAACAAGAGCCACAGAAGCTCCGGTGATCATGGCACCAGCCCACGCAGTAACCCCAGTGAGATAAGACTAATTTCCAAAAAGGACGTTATTAAAAGTTCACCGCCTCAGTCGTCACTAGCAGCGGCCTTGGTTACGAGGCCCCTTCACGAGGGCTACTGTACCAGCAGTGAAACTAAACAATATGAAAAGGTGGGAAGAAAAAAACTTACTAAGAAAGCTCTACATCCCTTGGGAGCAAGTCTGATTACCCAATAGTACTGGCCACCTGAACAGTTAACAATTATTCACCTTAGAGGAATGTGCATGAGAAGCTTACCAGCGTTCGGATAAGCACTCGCCAACTCCCCTAGACTAGCTCCGATACAGACATGGACCAATGCAACGAGAATTGCCCCGTACATGTAGATCGAGGCACCTCCATTACCAATCCCGGTAGTGAGCGCGCCAGTAACGGCAAACCAACTGTTTGAAATCTAGAATTGATTTGTTTTTGTATTAACCCCTTACTCATAGCGGTATAAAACGGCAGTAGGATCATAGTAAATAAGGGGAACACATACACTAAATCCAACAGCCAAGCAGGAAAGCAGGGTGAACTTCCTTTGCAGCTCAGGTTTATACCCTAACCCAGAAAGACGAGCATCGTCGAAGTCGCCCAAGCTAGCGCCCTCATCCGCAGCCTTAGTGACAGCTTCCTTTGGGGAGGGGGTCGTTTTTCCTGCGTCGGAAGTCATTTTCGACGTATTGAATTAAACCCGGCGGACTACCGTAGATGAATAGCTATGAAAATCTTGTGAAGGTCCAATGTTAAGACGAACACAGGGGAAACAGGTCAATTAAAGGAGCGAGCAAGAGTGGTACGCCAAGACCAGCTTCGTTTTTTCTTTTTTTGAGAGGGAGGAGGAGAAACCTGTTGCCAAAGCGAGATACGGACAGAGGAGCGAGGAAGAGAGGGAGGAAGCCTCAGCGACGGTAGATACGTGCGAGTACGGTGCGGTGGGCTAGGCGGGCATCCCGAAGGATCGGTCCATTACATTGTTTCCCTGGATGCACCTGTAACGGCTGTTAGCGAGCTGGTGGTGATCTTGCTGTCGATCCGTTACAGCAAGCATAGTACGGTAATCATCGCCATCTCATTTACTGGTCATTTTACCTGTGCTGGGAACGGTGGTTTGTTTCTATGTACCGTGCTCGGGCGTGCGCGCGCGCGCACACTTATTACACTAAATTACCATTCTAATGTCTCACTCGTCCGCCCGTACAGTAATGTCAACAACCTTCTAAGGTTCCACAAATGACCTTGGATATATTGAGGCGTTGAACCCAATATCAACCTTCATGTCCTACTGCACCGGTAATTAGACACTCAGGTGAAAAGATGCGAGATGCACCTGGCCTTGAAATGATACCGGTACACAGATTGGGGAAGGATGATAAGCTCACTATTGATACCTACCAAAGTATTACACGTCTTTATGTTTCTTGGTACTGTGGTTACCATGGTTTTTGAGCCCCGCGCATATTGATGAGAGGTGGGGAATCCCGATGAGGGAGTTCTTCTGGGAAATCCTAGGCTTGTTGCGGGTGTGTGAATCCCTACAATTGGGATGCAAAGTGGAATGCCAATCCAGAAACACCGGTATGCAATGGCCCTACTGTGCTTTGAATCACGTCACCAGAAGTGCATACAATAGACTGTTTCGTCTCTGTTCCCCCCCCAGATTAAGCACTTATTGTAAGCCTTCACGTTCACCACTTCCGTAGACCTACCTCTTCTCCCGCCCCAAGGCATGTGAACGCCTCACAGCTGCCAGATCGCATTATTCCACTGGGATCATAATGGGATACGGGATCTTCCCGAGATTAGCATCGTATCATACCGTATGTGGTCTCGGACGAAGAGGGAATGTGGTTAGCCGCTGGTTGTCGGCACAAGGCAAAATGTGGTTGAACGAGTGAGATCTAGTGAATATTAGGAGAGAAGAGTTCAATACCGGTAGTGACAACACTTGCAGCAGGCAGGAAGTACCCGAAAACAGGAATTCGCAAAATATATGGGAAAGAAAATATGCGGGGATCTGAGAGCCCATAAGAAATTCAAGACGCCTATTTTTGTGCATACTCTTTGCCCACTACGAGTACCCTAGATTCTAGATATTGCCAAGTTGTTCATAAACAGCTATGTACCGCGCTGCGTGCTGCGTTGCGACGGGTAGTCTATCTCTCGAGGACCCCTAGGCGTTGACATACTCGAGTACCGTACCTTTGATACTGGGCCCTCAGCTCCCTGCACGTGGGGGAATTCCACACCAGTACCCTGGATCTGAGAAGGAATGCAATGGGCGCTGTAAAAAGAAATTAGGAAATTTGGGAAGCGGCACTTTGGCCGGGTGGCCCTAGAAACATGAATTTACCGGTATTGCACGAGTACACGTACAGTACCGTACTGTACAAGTACTTGTGATCGGGAATCTATGGTGGTACAATACTGGCATCTTCCGGACTGCTGAAACGGTGGAAAATTATGTGCCGCACTTGTCAGGGTCTGGGGCGCAAGTTGACAAGCAGCTTTTTGTTTTAATTACCATAACTTCACATGAGGCATATGACATGTGCAAACATCAGACCATATTGTAGTTAATATTAACTATGACAGTACCTGCGCTCACATCATTGAAGGATACAGTCGCACCCTGCTATCCCGGACGACCAAAATCCAAAGGATCTGTTCGGTATAGCGGGTGATCTGGGACAGGATAGGTCTTGGTATAAAGAAATTTAGAACTCTCAAACATAGACGGGAGAGCGAGGTATCCGGATTATCGAGATCCGGGATGGCGGGGTGTGACTGTGCTGAGGTACCGTGGCCCCCTCTCTCTCTCTTAGGGGCTGACAGGGGCGGCGCAAAAATTTCTGTCGTCTCTGCGGTCCAGGAGATGAGCTCTAGGAGCGCTGAGGGGGAGAACAATTGACAGGCGGGTATGATACGCGAATTTTTGGCGAAGGAAAAGGTCGGACGGACTCTTGGCGTAGTGGCTGGGGCGGGCACCATCTTCTGAGTGGTCGAGAAGGCCTGGGGCTAATCAGAGGAAGTTCAACAAGCTTCCTTCATGTCCAGCACAGCACCAGCATCGTACCAGCATTTGCTTGGGATGTTGGAGGCATTTTTGCGGGGGCGAGCAATGGTATCGCCGCAGATAACGGTAGGGCGGATCTTTGTGAAGCTGTCTGGATTCTCGGAATCAGCGCTGATAAGCGATATCGATAGCTATTGGTTCTAGGGTTGTTGGTGGGGCTCGTTCAATGCGTTGCCTGAAGTGTCGCTCAAGACCAGGGGCCGATCCATCGAGGGGAGCTTTACTGGCTACCGGTACCGGTATTCCCGAAACATGTAATAAGCTAGCCTTCCAATCACCGACCTCGCATTTGTGACCTACAACGTGCCACCCCACTGAAAAGATAACCTTTCCATCCATTCTTTGTGATCCGCGAGTTGCTCTCGTTTAGACGCGTGACGTGATGTCTTCCTAGCTTTGTCGCTTCTCCTGATTCCGCCACCTCGCTATGCGTCCGTCTCTGACTTACACCTCCATCCTCTTTAAACACTCTCGGCCTTCAAAGAGAATACCGGTAATGTCGAAAAAACCTTCACCAGGCCAGCTACCGGTAGAATCCCTACGCGCCCCGGTTTCCCCCCCAATGCTGAAGCGAAAAGCGAGGTCTCCAACTCCACCACTGGAAAAGAGGTTGAAGGAGCAGAAGGCGCGGGTGGAGGATGCAAGAAGTGTTGTCAAACCGAGGGTGGGCGTAGCTTCACCGTTTCAACTCACGAGGATTGACGAGTTACCCGAGAGCGAGAATGTTGGCGCAGTGGGGATTAGAGATATTCTTCGCAGAGGTCCACTCAAGGAGGTTTGGATATTCAATTACTTGTTTGACTTGGATTGGGTTATGTAGGCTATTCTCGGTCAACATGGGTTGTTATGTGCTGACTAGGGGGGGTATGTAGGAATCAGTTTGACCCTGAGGTCAAAGACATAGTAAAAGTGAGGATAGTCCATGGAAGCTGGAGGCGGGAGGACACCAACCGAATTCGAATTCACGTTAGTCGACTACCCTTATTGGAGGGGCTTGTACTAAATTTTGGTAGAACCAAGCGGAAAGTTATCCCAATGTCAAGCTTGTTTGTGCATTTATGCCTGAGCCCTATGGAACCCATCATTCGAAGATGTTTGTTCTATTCCGGACCGATGACCATGCCCAGTAAGGCACTATTCCCATTTCCAGTCACGGGGCTGACAAACATAGGATCATAATACACACCGCCAATATGATCCCGTTCGACTGGCAGAATATGACACAGGCTGCCTGGCAATCTCCACTTCTCCCCCTCTTACCCCAAGATCATGGATCACCCAGTCCCCAAACCTTTAATTCTATTGGACAGACGTTCAAGACCGATATCTTAGCCTACTTCTCGGCTTATGGCGAGGGAAGAACAGACTTTCTCACTGCGCAGCTTTCAAACTACTCTTTTGATTCGGTCAAAGCAGTATTTGTCGGTAGTGTCCCCGGGAAATTCCATATTGACGCATCCAACGGGAAAGGGTACGAATGGGGTTGGAGGAGGTTGGCCAATGTTCTTCGGAAAGTGCCCCTTCGGAGTCCTAATGTCAAGGGCTGCATAGTGGTCCAAGTATCATCTATAGCTACTCTTGGATCAAAAAACACATGGCTTTCCCCAGTCCTATTTGCAAGTTTGAAAACGAGTAAATTGACAGGATCCACTGAACCAAAGTTCCACGTGATGTTCCCCACACCCAACGAAATCCGGGAATCTCTAAATGGATATAAAAGTGGCTCATCGCTACACCTGAAGTTTCAGTCCCCAGCGCAGCTGGCACAACTGGGATATATGCGGCGGCACCTCACACACTGGGACTCGAACCCTCCACCGAACAGTCAGCCGTCATCCTCCTCCGCCCTCAAGGACGCGGGGAGGGCGAGAGCGGCACCTCATATAAAAACCTACATCCGCTTTTCAGACACCGACTGCACGCATATTGACTGGGCCCTCCTAACATCAGCAAACATTTCCATCCAAGCTTGGGGCTCCACAGAGAAGGACCCAATAGGAAGCATAAGCCGCAGAGAAGTGCGCATCTGCAGTTACGAAGCAGGGGTACTGGTGTACCCGGAAATCCTGGACGTAAAAGAAATGGTGCCGACTTTTAAGAAGGATATCCCGGATGAGGTTGGGGATGAGGGAACAGCGGGGCTGAGGATGCCGTATGGGCTGCCATTGCGGAAGTACGCTTCGAATGAAATGCCGTGGTCTGCCTCCAAGAGCTATTCAGATGTGGATTGGTTGGGACAGAAGTGGGAAGCGTGATTGGGGGAGTTGGCGTGGGAGGGGACATGGGAACTTGCATCGCGCGGTGCTTTTCATTATTACTACTTCTGGCTCTGAGTGCTCTCGAAACATGAAGCATAAAAAGATGATTAGTGCATATAATAGTTTACTGCATCACGTGGAAATTGCTAGGGTTTTCTGGGCGGATATTTGCTAGACCTGATACAATATATGAGTTATGATATGCCTTTCTGCACCCAGCGTAGAATGTGTCCCTTTTTGCTTCCGACCTGTTTACTGGCAATATTCGCACGGTCGTTTGTTTGAGACGCACCTATGCAGTGCTTCACCAACGGGAGTCCCTCGTGCCCTGTCAGTGCTGACCTCAATCCTATCGGCGTGTATGAAGTAATTCAGCACTAGGCTATCAGTCTATTTGACAAGTAAAAAGTTATTGAGTAAACCACATGAACACCACCTATAATAATACTTTTTCTACCCGTAGTTCTCCTCGACTTATTTCTTAGCTGCTTCCTTAACGTAGGCCTCGCCGAACATGTCAAGTCCTTATTCTATGGGATCGCTATACCTCTGGCGCCTGCCTAGAGCAATGTTGGACGGCCTCGAGGCAGAGGGTAGAATAAGAAACTCACGTTCGGAATTTGAGATGATTCTCGACTTTTTTATATATAGATGTTGTTTCCCGGCCCGGCCGACTGTAGGCGGTTAAATGTATCCTCTCGCTATCGAGGTATTTCTTTAACTCGGGCTGCTGTAGGGTGGGTGTGGTTCGGTCTGGTAAATAGTTGACATAATCTTGACTACTTTTAGGAGCTCTCCGGGACGGCAGATGTTGAGGTTGGAGACTCCGATTGCACTGGTTTTACCATTCACAAGTTTCCTCATGGCGGTCTGGGAGCTACCGACGGGGATGTCTGATACGGCACAGTAGTGCTAACTGGCCGGTTTCCGTATGAAGGAACTATTCATCATCCGGACGGAAGGTAATGAGGATGTGGGTTTATTGTGGTTGGCTGGTGTTGGGGGATGGGAAAGAAAAAGAGGGGACAGTAAGAAGTACAGATCTAGGTAGCCAGTCTGCAGCTCCTTTGATGTCTGATCTAGCCCTCTAGTGCTCTAAGGTGACTCTAGAGCCCGCTAGTGAGGAATATTTCCTCTCTTAGGACGCCAGAATTCATGATTTCCGTCCGACTTCTTCTTCGTTATGGATGACTCCTTGCTGAACGCTCTCAATAGCCCCCAACTGCCATTTCACATATTCTGGGGGGAGGGGTTGGCATATTTCTATATCCCACCTTCGGCGCTCGCTCAACGGCCCTTTCGACCACTCTGGGCTTCAACAACCGAGTTCCTAAACCCACGACCGGAACCTCAGCACAGGCGCGCAAAGTGTAGGTCTTTTCAGAATAAATTGGTGATGGGGATCTCCTGATAAATGGAAGTTTTCGTATGGGGTTATACAGATTATCCTGGGTGAAATACATTGAATCGGGGTCGAAGGGCTTTGAGGAAGTCTCTGGTTTCTAGGGTTTTTAATGGCGCGAATCTGGCCTGCAGATTATGTCGTTGGAGTTTATATTTGTCAGTTTGGGGGGTGTGTGCTAGTGGGTGATTAAAGGTCGTCACGAGGAGGGATTGGACCGTCCGGGGCGGTGGATACCAATGAGTGGGATGGCGGGGCCTGAGTGTCAAGTGCACCCATACAAAATCTCAAGTGGCTTTCGGACCTCACCAGACCTTGGCATACCGGTATAACAAAACAAGTTATCAATCTAAGCGCTCGACACCTCCAGTTTAGGAGGAGGCAGTAATTCTCACAGTGCCTACAGCACTCGGAAATTTCTTAGCCTGGTAGTGTTGAGTTGTCAATGCATCTGAAGAGAGCTGATTTCGGTGCATACTAGTCAATAACCCGAGTTTTCTGTAATCCCACTTTTAAGTAGTACTCACACAACCCTTGAGATGAATTCAGTCTTTGCTATCATACCTCTGGACGTGTTTAGGATGTCGTAATTTCGGGAAGCTCTCTTTATCCTTGTTATTTATTTGTACAAGTACAGTACATCCCGGCTGTATTCATTATTCGGTCGCTTTAACCGTCCCGCTTTTCCGGAAACTTAGCCGGTGGAGCACAGAATAGGCTCGAGTGATAGTATGTGAGGGGGGATGGTTGTCACTCGGTTTTGTTTGGTCCTATCAATGCTGTTGTTGAAATCTGTTCGGACAGTCCTCCTTCGGACGAGGTTCGTCTAGTGCTGGATTCAGAAGTGTGGTTCTTAGTCTGGAAGAGTATGTGACTGGCTCTGTGTTCGATGGACATGGTGGTGCTCGGGGGTCTTTACTGTTCTCTATCATTTAGAGCGCATGTATTCGCTCTCATTTTAGTTGTCGATCAAGCCGTTTTGGAAGTGTCCCTCTCATCTCCTGGCCGTGCGGGGGTACTCTCAACGGGGCGGGATGTAATACTCGAGCCGGCTACGAGGTGCCCCGTCGCTGGATTGTGTATTCGGCGGTGATTTGAAATTCGGGGCGTTCGTCGAGCACTGTAACTTATTGTATCAGATATGCGATGAACTAAACTACTGTGACTTCTATTTCCCAAAAGCAGATACAAAGTAAAACCCCAGAAATCATATGTTCCGACTAATGCGCCGTTGATACCTGAAATATTACGAGAAGTTCAGACGGCCGCCCCCGGACGGCCTCCACCTCCGCTTCCACCACTAAAGCATCCACATCCCACTAACGCCCACGGATCTCGCACTAATGCCTCAATCTGGTCCCTCTCATTCTTCAACAGCGTCTGGATATGCCCACATCCCTTATACCGCTCCCACTTCCCCAACTCCCCCTCCGCGTGCCTCGCCTGCGCCCACGCCAGCAAGTTCCCTCCGACGGCAAATGGATCCAACAACGCATCCATCAGCGCCAAAAACGTTGTATCGTTCTGCCCATGCGCATAGTGCTGGGCGTGCGCCGGCCAATTCTCCGCCGCGTAGCTAAGAAACGCATACTCTGCGACGCGCTCTTTGTAATCGTGCTCGTGGACGCAGGCTCCCACCTCGAAGTCCTTGAAGGCCAGGTACCTTAGACAGCACTTTGCAAGGAGGACGTGCGTGCCCTCCACATCGATGGCGTATCCCGCAGCCACGGTTGACGCACTGGTGGCAATGCGGGGGGACGTCAGGTACTCTTTTACAGAAAAGTGCGCTAGCCCGACGATGTTTGTCGTCTCGTCGAGAGTGACCAGGCCGCCGCAGATATCCAGTATGTCCTCCGGGTGGTTGAGCAGGGTGGACCTGTCCATCTTAGTGAGCGTGCTACTGATGGCGATCGCCTCAGTTAATTCCGCTAGGGTGAGGGGGCGGACCGAGCACACGAGCCATCTTAGAACCCGGGAGGCGAGGGCAAAGTCCTCCGGTGGGATCTTGCTGAGGATTCGTTCGTAGAAGCCGTCAAGGTTGGAGGGCATGCTGGAGAGCGCTGATTTTATGGCTTTGTCAGAGCGTAGGCGGGAGATATCGTCGAGAGAGTGGTAGACCCAGCGAAACCTGTTTTTTATTTTGAGATTGAAGTTTGGGGGGGGGGGCAATAGGTTTAACTCACATCCCTTTAGCACCATTAGATAAAGAAGTCGTTATCAAATCCTTTGTCTCTGGCTTCAATCTCCTTAATTTTGGTAGCCTCTCGATCTCGTCTCTCAGGAAGATCCCTATATCCCCCTTGATGTCGTCCGCCTTGATGCACAAACATGCCGCTCCAGCAAAGGCCGTTTTGATATCTTGTTCTTGTCGACTTGTCACCAGCAGTTTCACCTTCCCCTTTGACGGATCAACAAGCTCTAGCAGGCTATCCATGATCTCTCCTCTATCGTCACAGTGGTCCAACGCGTCAACTACAATTGCTATCTTGCCACGGGTAGATATCATTTGCAAAAACGCCTTCTTCAGGTCACCCAGAACCGGCGGCTTCCCGTTAGAGTTCTCGTACAGCTTTTCAATTTCTGCCGGTACCTCTCCATCTTCCTCAATGAGCTGGGAAATCAAGCTTCCATAGAAGTAAAGCGCAAGTTTCTTTGCAGGTTCTTTGAAGTCAAAGTAGTAGAAGAGGATCTCCATTGGGTCGTTTTGGATCTCAGATCCTAGTTTGTCGAGTATAATCGATCTGTCTTCGTATCAGCACACTCGCTTAGGCAAGTAATACCGTAAAAACGTGCTTTTAATGAACTGGCCTGGACTAGGGCTTTTCGAAATCTCTGGTACTAAGAAAACCAATCTTTCGGGAAGTCTGGAGAAGACAAGATGTTTGGCCTATCATTAATTCAGAAACTTGGGCGATTGTAAACTATCCTAGTCCAGGCCAGCTCATTAAAAACGAGTTTTTACGGTAGTTGGTACAGGACTTACGATAGAACAGTCTTTCCGGCTCCAGCTGAATTTTGGGTTAGCGCGTGATATCACATGAAGAAGAGTGGTGTGCGGCGTGAACGTACGGATCCCATATACCCAAAGAAATGAATTATGTTTCTGCAGCCACTCCTTGAAATTATTCCCTTCTGTCAACCACTTCCCTGTCCCAGGCTTCTGCAGAATACTTGCGGCGTGGTAGTTCAGTCGAGGATTGGCGGGCGATAGCCAAGGAAGCGTCTTTGTGAATAATTCCCCTACGATACGACCAAGGGTCAGGGACTATCGTATCACCGCCTGTATCTCTCAAATGACAAAACTCACCTTTTTTCTTCAAAATATCCCTCTTCCTAGCCTCTTCCTGATCGCGCTTCAACTCGAGCACGTCTATCGAAATTGTCCTGGTAAGATGGCTTTTTCAGCTTATTAGCACTACCACTACTACAACCACCACCATCACTACGACTACCATATCACGATGACAGCGGGAACCCAAGACAAAAAACTACAAAAAAAAAGAACTCACAACCCATCCGCCGACAACGCTAGCGAGAAAGTTCCTTTATACCCCTCAATCCTTGCAATCCACTCTTTCGTCTCCTGCTCTTTCAACGGCCACATCAACCTCTTCACTGCTTTCCTCATCCGATTCTGTCCGGGGTCCTTATAACCCTGAAGAAAGTTCAGTAACTTTTGTAGCTGTGCCGCGCAGTCGTCAAAGTGTGCTTGAGTCAGCCCGCTCACAAGCGGCGGCGGTGATGGTGGTGATGATGGCGATGGTGGTGCTGTGCCATTTTGTAAAGAGGAGGGGGCGTATATCCGCTTTACGGCTTCCAGGACTGTGCTGAAGGAGACTAGCTCTGCGGAGAGGTCGTGAAGTTCTTTGGGGCAATCTGAGACGCCAGAAGTGTAGCTGTAACCCAGGGAGATTAGCTGGCCAGTTAGGGTGACAATGGTGATTACGCTGGCAGTGATGGAGAGGGGGTCCATTTTGGAATTGTGTCCGCTTGAATAACTTAGGTGCTAGAGTGGACGAGCGAGCGGTGATGTGCCAGGCGGAAAGTAATTATTGCAGAAGTAGATATTCTTCGGCAGACCCCGTCGATCCAAAATTTGTCTGCTCGGTCTTGGTCTTTCCTTCTCCTTCGTTCCGCCCTCATGCGGGAATACCACCATTTATCAAACTCCAACGAACCAATGCTGCAAATAGAGCGCTACACACAGTTCCAGATAACCTCCTGTTCTTCCACTCCTAGGTTCCCCACTATTAACGGGAGCCTAGCCGCTCACCACACCCTCTCTTACTTCCCCCCAAAGAAAAAAAAAGAAATCCTCCACTCGCTATCCCGCCCTAAGCGCGCAGCACAGCACCTACCCTCTGCATGAACAAACACCCCAGTCCAGTACGAGTGGGTACTCATATGGTCAAAAAATCTATGCGTATTTGAGCGCCCATACAAAACATACTCTAGTTTTCGAGTGCAAGGGTAGGGACCTATTAACAAGAATAGATAGGATATATTTAGCTAGTTAACCTCAAGTGCCTGTTCCATAACTTCTTGCAGGACCTTGCACTTCTTGCCTGCAATGAGTACGAGTACGATAACAACCATCCCCAGCTACGAGACGTAAGGGGGCACGCGCTCAAGCTCGGGCGCCCAATCACGTCGAGAATTGCTGCTGGGAAGGGCGGGCATGTGAGGTGTTGGCCTTGTTCTGTCGGGACGGGTACGCTACTGGTACCGGTATCGGCAGGATGACAATCTTACCCTGGTCGGCGCTTCGGGACGAGCCGCAGTTAGTGTGGCGCCAAGAGGTCAGGGGTCTTGGGGGGCTACTCTGGACGTAAGGTGTTTGAGAATGGCGAGGGGAGGGGGGAGGGGAGCAAGAGATTGCCTATGCTAACTAGGGGATTAAGCTGGTATCATACTGTAATCACGGTATCATACTCCGCTCGTGATGGTACAAGCACTAGAACGTGGAGTACTCGCAGCCAAAAAAGAAGTGCCCAAAAACAGGGATTCGAAAAACATACGTACCGAGTACAGTACTGTACAAAGTATGCGTGGAAAGTTTATGCCCAATAAAAGTAGAAAATTGACAGAATGTCCACTAAAATAAAGAAATGGGGACAAAATGCCCTATTTGATAGAATGCCCGTTAGCAGAAAAGTTAGAAATTTTTAAGTGACGTTGAGTAACTTCCTTGGCTATAGATGAACATCTCTAGATGAAAAAAGTAATTCCTTATTCTCTTAGCCGTTTGTTTCCCCCCCCTCGCTACTTGAGTAAATCATGACGGCGTCGGTTTGTAAAGTATTACAGTCATGGCCGAGGTCTCAGTGGCTGAGCAAAGTTCAACCAATAACACTCCCCCACCCTCTCGTATCCCGCCTAGTTACATGCACGCGCAAACTCGCATCTTTTCAGGCAGGCAGCGAACTGAAAAATCCATACCATCCAGGGGCGAGTGGCCATAAGGGCTCCAGGCGGAGTTGCTGGTGAGGGGGGTGCCCATCCGCGCCTTGGACCAACATTCACTCCGCTCGTAACCCGAACCGAAATGATCTGTGCGATCTATTGGCTTTTGGGAGCCTAAAAGTCTTGCTAACATATCGTACTGCGCTGTACTGTACTCGTCGTGTCGTGACGTTTGTGAAATGGGCCGGACTTGCATGGAGGCGCATAGAGCCACAAAAGAACCCCAAAGCAGTTAGTTTGGAATAAACAGCGGCGTGACAGGGATAATCTAAGCCCGGTCCATTTCACAAACGTCACGACACGAAGTACTCGGGTACCGTAGCAACTTATGCCGCAGCACTCCCGCCGATGGTATTGGTAGACGGATAAAGTTAGGCAGCTACAGAGGGAAACCACATCATCTATGATACCGCGCCTGCCTTGCGAACCGCCCACCTTTGAGCGGCGGTAAATCATGCCGAGCACTTACTTGTATTCAGCCACAACCCTGGGACCCCACCTCACTTTACCTTTGTTGAGAGGTATCGGGAGAGTACACGCGGAAGCGAGAGGTATCACGAGTTAAGAGCAGTGCAGATTCTAAAGGAAGGGAGCAACTTGGATTCTAGTCAAACAAAGAGAAGTGAGTTAAGAGAGAAAAGAAGAAAAGAAAGGAAACAAAAGGAAGAAGGGAAGCGCAGATGTAAGAGGAAATAGGGTGACGCAAGCGGTCACGAGGGGTCACTCGTAACCGCAGCAACAGGGAGTATCAGAGCACGGCCGTAACTACGATTTCCAACACTACGATTTCGGGCGGCCTTACTGCGATCATAATCCCACCCACGGCTGCGCGCTAGGCTGACTGACTCCACTCGCAACGGAACAGCTACCATCACATTCAATCACTCGCTCCAGAGTCCAAACGATCGTAGAAACTCGAATGCTTGCTATGTCGTTGGAGTTGGTAAGGTTGGGTATTTCGGGGGAGTTTGTTAATTTCATTTTTTTTCTTTCATGTCTCTCTCAGAGGGGGCTGAGCACCTTGCCTTTTACTGTGCTTTTCGCTCGTTTTCCAGAGTAGGGGATTCTCGACTACATGGCACGTGGCGTCGTGGTCCAATTGTTCGGGTTTTTACGGTATGATACACCGTTTAATGTTGAAGACTACTCTTGCTTTCGGTTTCAGGCAAACCGGAGTGCGATCATTCCGAACGGATCTAGTTCCAGACCTCCCCCGATTGCAGTCGGCTTCACAGCCTCTCGGCCCTCTCAATGTATTCGGACATTAGTTAACGGAGGTATCTGGTCCGCCGCGCACTGGGAGAGTAGAGAAGGTTCTATAATATAGAGGGCCTTTTAGTCACTGCCGTTACACTTCCTGCTTTTTTTTTTTTTTTGTATCCTGTAAACACTGCTGCTTATCATTGACAGACATATAGATCGTAGATACCCTATGAACTAGAATAATTGGACCTCACTCTAAGATGCTGGTAATTACTCCCTTTGGATAAGAGGAAATGGGCGATCACCCCGAAAAAGACTGATTTTTAGTCCTTTGCTGAGACGAATAAGAGGTAACTCCAACGCCCTAGTGCGAGGTCCAATTATTCCAGTTCTTACAGTACCGATATACGTTCAGCACCTGATATGGTGGCTTTGTTCTCGGCACACTCCTAGGCCATCCTATCCGATGGTGTTCATGTAGTCTTGTTCCCCCGAGAGTTGTATTGCCTATGGGGCATGCGGTTATGAAATTAGGCAGTTCGTGTTCTGGAGCAAGAATGATTCACAGAAATGGTTCTATAGTCACGTCTTTCCCCTATTATTATTACGAGAGTAAGCATACATGGAGGGAAATCGACAGGTGCGAGAGGCGATGGAACAATCAAGATGATTTCATTATATCTTATATTATAATAATATACTCATGTTTTTGACTAGTTGGTCGGGCGAGCAACGAGTGAAAGAAGTTTCTAGTCATACCTTTCCTACAGTCAAGTCCCATTCTGTTTTAGTCGTATCGCTCGATTTCTACGCCATTTATTAGTTATCTTCCGATGCGGTCGGCATAGGGTATGGGTTTTTAGGGATCACGGAGGATCACAATGCTTCAGGGTAGTTTGTTTCTCTGGACCCGCTGCGCCTTGCTTAGTTTCCGGGTTCGGTTATTCGGGGATATATATACTATACCTCCTGGTCTGCCCTTAGCTAGCATCTCCGTCGATAATCCATCATTTTTCTCCGGCTCAGTGGGCTTCGTTCACTGAATCTCACTCACACTCCCGCGCACTGTCGTCGTTTCTTCAAGAGTTATCGTCACCTCCAGGAGGTTTGTTTCTCTAGCATTCTCTAGCACTAGAGTGGTTTAGAGTTCCTCACCGTGGAGTGCTTCGCTCTCCATACTGATCCGGCATCTCCACTGACCGCACAGCTTTCCTTCATGTTTTCTGCTGCTCGTCGACTGATAGTTCACTTAATTCATCATGAGCCTGTTTTTTCAAAATGTCTAATTATTCTCGAAGCACCCCACCCCGTCCCAAAGAGAACACATGATCGCCTTCTTCCTCCATACATTGTTTTCCACAAATCGGGGACCCGGCATAAGGAGTACTGGTCTACAAAATCTTTTGAACCATGGTTTTAGAACTAAGTTATAATAACTAGACAACCCCTCCCCTCCAAGGACGAGCCAATAAATAGCGATTGCTCGCCATACAGGGGAACATTATACAATTTCTTAAACCACGCAATGCGTAACTGCGTATCAATACCACTCAAGCTGCGGTTGCTCTAAACCCTCAAACCTCCAAAATCCACGCCTGCCCTTTGGCACATCATACTTCTTGGGCTCACACAGCTCAGGAATCTCATACTTGAAAGTCTTTGCACCAAAGTTTGTCCGAACATGGGCCCCAGAGCCCAACATGATAGTGGGTATTAACTTGCCCTTCATGTTGACTATTGGATCACCTGTTTGAAGATCATCAGACCATGTCAGCTCAACTAGCCATCATAGTGACACCAGGCGATTCCTTGAGCATTCGGAAGCAGAAAAAGTACTCGTAGCAGGCAAGAAGTATTCGATATCGGGGGTCGTGAGTTTGTATGGGCGCTCAGACACCACGGATTCTTTTTCTACATATTCTGTTAACCCCTGTTATCGGATACTTCTGGCCTGCTGCGAGTAAGCGATCTGGTTATTGTGTAACCAATGCCTTTGCGGGTACTTAGTTTGTGGACATAACCGTAACCAACTCCTTCAATCATGTAACCCACGTTCCGATTACTTTAAAAATCGCCTAGTACAATGGTAGGACTTACCAGCTATTTTGCCATTCAGTGAATATGACACAGCCTTCCTTACCCGGTCGAAATGGCAGCCAACTACGTCCCCGACTCCGTACGCCGGCGCAGGAAGAGCGCCACCTTTCTCCGGCATGTATTCGGAATCCAATGTGATGTATCCGCCGCTGAAGTAACCATAAGATCCCCTGTTCGCGCCAGGTGGGTATTCAAGGATGTAGGCCGCTTCGCCGAAATGGGTGAGGGCTTCGTCTATGTATCCTAAGACAATTGCCTCGGGCCTGGTTCTGTCAGAGAGTGACCATTAAGTGATATCTCAACATACGAACCCTTCAGCTTTTTTCATTATTTCTACTTCAAAGTAATAGTCGTCGACAAGAGGCAGTATGGGGTGATCAGCCCGGAGGATTGCCCTTTCGGTTCCGCCTGGATGTGTAGACTATGTTAGTTTGGGGATCTTTAAGACAGTTGTGCTTGTCCCAGACAAGAAGTATCCAGAAACAGGGATTCGCAAATATATGGCAAAAAAATCCGTGCGTATCACAAATTCACTACTCGGATTTCCTGATACTTCTTGCCCAGGATAAGTAGTCACTCGGACCTCACCGTATATCAGCTCCAATTCGTCACGGCCGAATTCAACCCCTGAAGTTTCGTCCACGACCCAAGCTACCGGCCCAGACCCTTCAAACTTGGGAATCTCTGTAATATCCGCTGCCTTGAGGAGTATCTCCAAAGCGCTGTCCTTAAGGCATTGGTAGGCTTGTGTAATCGGGGTCCATCCATCGTGGTCAGTCTGGAGAGGGTCCGCTCCTACGGCAAGGAGACGTTTAACCGTCTTATCGAAACCTCTTACCGCCGCAAGATGCAAAGATACCCCCATCTGCTTTCCTACATGCTCTCGATCCTTTAGAGATATTAAAAGATCAATCATATTTTCGTGATTCGCCATGACCGTGCCCTGTAGAACCTTTTGGTAAACTCCATCACGGCAGCAGAACTCCTTAACTCCTTCTACTCTTAGCATTCGGTTCATCCATTTGATGTGCCCAAATTCAGCCGCAGACCTCAGAGCATAGGTGAAACATTCGTCCACATCTGTGAGAATCTCTTCCCTCCACCTTCCTATCATCATGTAACATGTATTGTCAAAGCCAGCGTGGGAAAACTCAAAGAAGCATTCCCGGAGGTGTTTAGGACGAGGAGGGCCATCTTCAGCTTTAGCCTCTATTAACAATGTTGCAACCTCGTCACTTCTACCAACCATCGCCTGAGATAGTGACCATTCGTATTTTCCATGCTCTGGGCCATAATCCGCTGCACCAATACGTAGCAGTTCCCTTACAGTATTTGCATCTCCACGCGCAGACGCACGAACGAGTGCATGGTGCTGGCCTCCCGTGCACCCTATGTTGGGGTCCGCCCCGTGTTCTAGTAACAGTTTGACAATCTCTGCATGACCGCTAGCACTCGCTGCTTTCAATGGAGTTGCAGTTTCCCCGAGACAGAACCAATGACCACCCATAACATTGACCGGGTCACCTCTCGCTAACTTGATTTTGACAGCCTGGCAGATTCCCATCCAAGATACGTAATACAACATATTTGGATGCACGTTTTTCGAGTCTAAATACCGCTGAGATCTGTTCTTACCCATCGCTTCCCCTCCTCCAAATATTTGCATCCACGATAAGATGGTGCCAGAATCATCACTCAATCCAAAGAAGGCTAACATCAGATTATCCACTGTGTGGTCGGTGCCGTACTTATACCCTTTCAAGTGCTGCAAGCCATGCTCAACCGCATAGGTCAGAAAGGGAAACTTCTCACATCTTTCACGCAAATCGTCATCCGAGGCACATGGCCCCACCTCAAAATCCGTGTACAGGCAATAGGTGAGCGATATTTTTGCTATCTCAACACTAGCGGCCTTACCATCTATGTGATAAACTGCTGCCTTCCCTTTCGTGATAGCGGCGGAAGTCAAACATTCGTAAACCGTAAAGTGTGCGAAGCCGACCTGGTTGCTTCTTTCATCCAAGGTCACAAGTCCACCACAAATCTCAACTAGATCCTGGGCGTCATTTAGTCTATTATCTAGATCCAGCCACCGTTGGTCAATCTCGACTGCAAGAATTTCAAGGACGTGGTTGAGCGTCGTTCCTCCGCACCGGGCGACAAGCCACTGGAATACCCGGATTGCCAAAGGCTTATCTTCATTTGGGATAGAGCACAGCATCCTTTCGTAAGTCTCCTCTAGCGTTCGCGGAAGAGATACCAAAGCATTTCGGACACTCGCGTCACTCCGACATTTTGAAATCTGGTCAAGGCAGCATGCCGCCCAACGAAACCTACCAAACATTAGCAACGCAAAGCCTACTATCGCAGCGTACCTGAGGGCCTGCTGAAAAATACTAGGGGCCGGCATAAAGTCTTCGCACACACCAAAGTAGCTTACCAGCCAAAAATCCTTAAAAACTGGTGAGACCCTGAAGTAGAGTGTTCGATCACTAAATGCCTGCCCCTAGTACAACAGAGCGAAAAATGGGAAGCTTGGTGGGGATCAGCGAAAAACAATAGGTGCGAGAAGCCTTATCGTAAGAACTGGAATAATTGAGAATCTCGTCAGAACGTTGGAGTTACCTCTCCTAGTAAGGTCTGTTGTGTTTTTCTTTTTATTTGCCCGCAACTGAGGGCCGAAGGAGAATCTTTTGGCTGTGTCTTCTCCCCTTAATCCAGACGGGAAATTCTGGACGTCCTAATGTCATTCTCAATTGTTCCAGTTCTTGCTGTATCCCCCACCAGATTTTTCATTGCAGCAAAGCTTTCGGCACGCCCTCAGATATGCTAATTAGCTGACACTTACATTCCACCGGATCCCTGAGTTAGCGCAGCAACGATCCCGTCCTTGAGAGTGGGTTTCAAGCGCCTCAGTCTAGGGTACGTCTCTATGGCGCTCCTCGTAAAACGTTTGATATCCGTAATAACTTCATTTTCCCCCACCGCAACCTCCGGGAGCCCCAGAAACGTATCCCTGATTGTCATTTCCTCACGACTTATGACCATTAGATTAATATTGGGGAGAGTCAAAAGCTTCTTTAAAACACCGGCTATTTGGAACTGGTCGGAACACTCATCCACGGCATCGACAATGACAATGAACTTGGAAAGCCCCTCTGTAAGAGATCCAAGTACTTTCAGCAAAACATCGGATGATGCGGGTAGTTGATCCGACCTTCGCCAGGCTTCAACATCAGGAGGTATTTCCGATCTCTGCTCCATAACCTGCGCGATAATGGCGGCGTAAAACCCCTTGTACGTCCTCTTCACCGGATCCCGGAAGTCGAAATAGAAGTAAGTTATCGCAGAGTCGCCGCTTCTAGCCTTAATCTCTAAAAACACATTTTCGATGATATGTGATCTAAGAGTTTCTCAGCTATCAGAGGTTTCACAGGGGCAAACTCAACGGGACCAAAGAATGACATACGTAAGGATTGTTTTCCCTGCGCCAGCTGTCGATACAAGAATTGTCAGCCGCTTGGTACATACTTTCGCCCACCGCGTCAAACATAGAACATATTCGCGCAGCCGAGTTGAAGTTGGACACCAGAAACAGAAATTGATCAGTTTGGCAATTAGAAAGTGGGGTTCCACTATCTTTGGCCTCTGGTTGGCTCATGGATCTGAGATCGCCAGAGTGTCCAATCCCAACCCGCTATGCGAGTATATTCAGATGAAAAGCCCACTGGGCCGGAATCCACACACCTGTCCCATGAAGCCAAAGAAACGACTGATCCAAATCCAGCCAATTCCGAAAATCCTGTCCCCTAGTAAACCACGCTCCAGTTCCAGGCTCACATGCCCTCTGAGCAGCCTGATGGTTCACAGAAGGGTCCGCAAACGAAAGCCACGACACAGCATCAGCAAGCCTCTGCTCTAAAAGCCATTAGCACCGCCGTCAATACTCCCTAAGACTCGAAACACGAAGCTTACTTTTCTCAAGGGAAATTCGATCGCTCTCCTCCTGTTTCTTACCCTCCTTGGCTTCCAGGATGCAGTGAAAGATCATCCTTGTGAGCTCACTGTTGCAGTCTGTCAACTATGCTCAACCGCGCTTTCCTTCGAGTTCCAAGAGAAATACTCACAACTCATCTGCGGACAATGCTATAGGGAAGTTCGCCTTATATCTCCTAATCCTCTGCGCCCAGTCTCGTGTCTCCTCCGCCTTCAACGGCCACGACAAGCTGGATCCCTTACGCCTCAATTGGCTACCCTTCTCGTAGTCCTCCAACTTCTGGAGCATCTCCTTCAAAGAATTCCCACAGCGATCGATTAAACCTCGTAAGCTTTTTGCTGTCTCCGGCACCGCGTGACCCCCGGAGTTCCCACTGGCAGTGGTGGTGGCGATGGTGGCGGTAGTAGTAGCAGTAGTAGTAGCAGTAGTAGCAGTAGTAGCAGTAGTAGCAGTAGCATGACCAGGGGCCGCAGCCGGGTCATCTACGAGACGTTTCACGCATTCCAAAACCTCACTAAGCGCTTTCAATTCTAATAGGAGAGCATCCTGTTCTTGGGTGCTTGTCTTCGCTCGTTTGGCGTACCTGGTTCCGAGCTCAGTGAGTTTCCCAGCGAGCGTTAGCACCGCTATGATATTGCAAGATAACGAGAAGCCTTCCATGATGAGATTCCGTCTATACCATACGGCGAACACACTAGAGAAAGTTGCGGAAATGGAGTAACCAGATCGAAAAAATTCCCTACGTCCCCACGCGATAGGGAGCTTCAAAACTCTCGCTGCAAAGACCTGTGTATGTGACGGTTTGCTTTCTCTTCAGAAGACAAGAGGGCTTTCCACAGCCCGTAAAGTCAGACAAGCAGCGGAAACCCCTCTCACCAATCGCTTCTAGGTTACTTCCGTGGGTAAGGTGCGTGCTATGTCCTCCCGCTAGCAAGTAGCTACAGTTAGCAAGAAGCTTTTACCGGAGCACACTAGGCAAAAATCTTTGAACCTCCTTTCGCAGTTCAGTCACACCCCACTATCCCGGATCTCGATAATCCGGATACCTCGCTGCCCCGTATGAACCTCCAAGAGTTCCAGATCTCTTTGTGCCAAAACGTAACCTGTTGCCCTGGATCACCCGCTGTACCAGAGGGATTCTTTGGATTTCGGCCGTCCGGGATCGCGGGGTGCAAGTGTACTGGTAAATCTGTACCGTAGACAAACACCTCCCTGTAAAACTGTGAAGCAATTGCTGACCTCAACAACCCGTTCCGCAAAAAAAAAAAAATCTTGATGACCAAAGGCTTGGAACGGAAAGGAAGAAAGTGGAGGATGCGAGCAATCGTTTATTCTATGGAGAGGTATCCAAACCAGGGCTGAGATTTAGCTCTTATTTACACTAACACACATCCTCCGCGGCCCGGCTACCATTCCAAAATTGAGAGGAGGGGGGGGGGCTCAGGGCTCCAACGATGAAACAGTACACTGCCCGCGCAGTTGTATGTCTAGGCTACCAAGCGCTTAACGCACAAATCAGAATTAATTTTATTAGGCAAACGGGGGGAGAAGAGTGCTTTTGCGACCTCCTGCAGGTCTTGAACACCGTACCGTAGTCAAGCAAAACGAAGCACGGTAGGCGGGCATCGCTACTTGTACCCCGACACGACCAGTCGTCAGCTACCGGTAACCAGCTAACTTAACTCTCCAATCGTCACTACTTTGGAGACGTGACATAACCGCCGACTCTCGATTTGCAGTTCGGCAGATAAAACGTGAGCGATCGGGAAAGTCTTCCCTCGTGACCAACACGGGGCTAGGATGCGGTGCTATGAACGGAGAAATCGCTCCCGAAGGCAGAAATGCGGTTCGTGTACCGTATTATCTTGAATAAGAGAGAATCGCGCTAAGAGGTTATGTTAAGGTTTAGACACCGCCTCACATCAGTATTGGGTATGTTAAAGTACGGGGACAAAGCTTTTCGTCCGGCGCGGCAACGGCAACCCCACTCCCACCATACATTTATTACCTATACAACCACAACTGCTTAGAATGA
>Ga0307507_10001586_pt1 | contig 50316 bp, 50 predicted proteins | sample 7_EM_MG_FD_207223 | JGI IMG/M metagenome (GOLD analysis project Ga0307507, IMG submission 207223) | Populus trichocarpa ectomycorrhiza microbial communities from riparian zone in the Pacific Northwest, United States - 7_EM | ecosystem: Host-associated > Plants > Roots > Unclassified | place... | reverse complement strand
TAATAAGGTGATGGGTGGTGGCATGCGCGAGTACAGAAAAAGTGTTCAAACAGGTGAGGATTCGGCAAATTTCTATTTTTGATCATGGTTTCTGACATTTGATCGTCTCTTTCCGAAGCGACTGTATCAGCCCTCTATCTACTATCTATCTCCGGACAATCGCCGACTTCAATCAATCCATTCCAATTTCTCAAGAACCATTTCATCAAGAACCTTGGAACTTCCCTATAACAAGCATTAGTCGCCTCAAGGAGACCATATCCAAGCGCTGAAGAAGACTGCTACACCATACTACTCCGCGCATCGAGGGCTGTCAACCTTGCAGAATGGGCGGGCCGAACTTAGAGATCTTTAAGGTACTTTTTCTTCATAAGCGGCGATCACCTTGCAATCTCACGGAAAGCCTTCTAACATAGTCCAGTTTGGCATGTACATCCTATTTCCTATCGGAGTTATGTACTACTTCGGGACAAACTTAGATGGAAGGTTCTCGGTTCCCGATTTCTGGCCCAAGGAAGGACAAACTCATAGAATACCTTATGAGAAAGATGAGATGCTGAGCGAGATAGAGCGGTTGAGGACGCGGAGATTAGCCCTAAAGGCGAAGCGGTTAGAAGAGGAGGCGCGATCTCGGGGGACAGCCAGATGAGCATTAGCTTTGCATACGGGAAGCAGTTATCAATCTCATCGATGCTTGTGCATGAATGAGTGGAGTTCGGAAGCATTCTTGGTAGACGGGGCAACGCAATCACGCCAGCGTCGATGAATTCACAATTGCGGCCAGACCCGGGATAGAGAAGCGGGCTGTATGATTGAGATTCTTCTTGTACAAAAGGCTCGCATGGTCGGCGTTCGTGGATGTAATATCAACGTTTGGTTATTTGAAGATTTTTATTTGTACACTAAGCTACATTTTGTATTTTATGTACAGTCATGCTATAATTCTACTCTGCAGTTCCGACCACAGAGTATCGTCTATGCTTCCTTGGGCAATGTTCATGTATACACCTTGAACTCCTGAGATTTCCTGTAGCTCCTCCAGGAAGCGACCGAGACGTTCAGCCACCTCCTCTTCCTCCAATTCAACCTTTGTGTCTTCAGTGGGATCCCATATTATATCCGTTTCGTCAATCTCCAAGCCCAGCGAGCTTGCAAGTGCTTGTGCGGTTGCTTTGGTTTCATTTGTTTCTGTAAAGACAACGACCTTCCCCTCGCTATTTTCAATGACATCTAACGCGCCTGCCTCCAATACCTCTTCTAGAACCTCTTCAACACCAACTCCGTCCTTCTCCCGAAACACAATCCTCCCTTTCTTTTCAAAAAGATATGTCGTGGGAGTTACGCTGCCCTCATGCTCCTTGATTAGAAGCCGAATATCTGCCAAGGTCCGAAGCTTGTTGTCCGTCTGGCAGTCAATAACCGTAGCAACGGCAGGTGGAAGCATGGCTTCAACGACGACAGACTCGAGTGCCGCACCAGATGCCGAGACACCCTGACCTCTTGCAATCGCGCTTTCTATCAATGACTTTGGGACACCGGCTTTTTTGGCTGTGCTGATTGCTAGAGCTAGTCGTGGATTTATATTTGGATCCGGCCCGAAGACTACAGTGAACCGAATTTTAGCTTTTAGTATACTTTAAAGTGGGGATATGTACTTTTCGAGGCAGTAGAAATCTCATGTGAGAAGATGGAGCGCTGCTTATTCTTAGCGGCATCGTTCTTGCCCTTGTCGTGTTTTATAGTCGACCATTTGTTGTGGCCTGACTGTAATGATGCAGATGTCGACAGAAATCTGCATCTTCGACAGGCACTGCAGGTGTAGGGGTCTGAGAACCGAGTTCTCACCAGTAGGCGTCGAGGTGCTGCAGACATTGAATGCTAGACACCAGCTTGGTGGACGAATTCAAAGGTGACCCTGTGGCTTGGCGCAGATTAATATCTACGCGGAGGTGCCCTCAGACCGCCGCACTACAGCCCACCTATTAACATCAAGACTGATTTTCAGCATGTCCGGGGCACTACTACATCGATCACCTTCCCTTGGAAATCAATCCCCATAAAATCTGCCTACGATGGCTGCACGGGAGCAAAACCCCATCAACGGGGACGTCTCAAACCCCGAACTCGACATCCCTAAACTACATTCTCTTCCCTCAGAGCAGCAAGACCTATACCTTTTAACGTTTACTTCCGACCTTGCCCGCTATGTATGTTCTCTGGATGCCGATGGAGCTTCTGCCCACCAGATTTATGTCAAGAAGGAGCTGTTTCAGATCGTCAATCTGTCTTCCCCCGCTCCAACCCGAGTTATACGCAACAACCTTGGGCGGGCTTTCGCCAGCATATTTGAAAAGGGGGATAGAAAACTGCTTTTTGAATCTACGAATGAGCTGGTGGCCATTTTGAATGTTACAGGCAAGACGGATAAAGATATCAAAACAAAGCATGCTGCGGCACACTGTCTTGGGGCCATCTTTGAAACTGCAGGAGACAGCGCCATTAGTTTATCAACCTTGGCTTCTGCAGCATTGCTACGTCTACTAAAGCTTGCTCAAAACCATGCCGGGTTTCGGGCATCCATTTTTAAGGCCTTAGGCAGGGTCTTCAAAGGAGTTGGTGGCTCTGCTGATGAAACCGTGGCAAGAGACGCTTGGAAACAAGCTAGGTCCGCTGCGTCTAGCGATAGGTCGCTTCTAGTCCAAGCCGCAGCTTGCTGGTGTCTTGAGCAAATTGTTCAAAGAACCCCCTACTTCGACAATTCCAACGATTTTGAGAAGCTTCAGAACGCAATATGGAAGGCGATCGACAGTGGATCCGCAACTGTGAGACATGCCGCAGCTGGATGCCTAAGCGCTGTCCTAGTCAAGAGCTATTCTGATTCAGCAATCCGAGAACCTGTTTCAAAATCGAAAAAGCCGAAAAAGCCTAGCAAAAAGCACTCTCAGATTGAAGGAGACGAGGATGTCGTCGAGAGACCTGGATCACCAGCACCTCAGAAGTCTGATACTCGGCTCATTTTTAGTATACAGGATCTATTCAAACAGTTATCTTTTCACTACTGTCGTCCTGCTACGAGCAATCGCGCTCGAGCCGGAATTGCTGTTTGTTATATGAAGACATTGAAGGGGCTCGGTGAAAATGTCGTAGAGAGAAAGTACGGGGATATTGCGCGGCACCTATTCAATGACCTTCTGAGCTATCCCAGCATCGTTAACAATCGGTATCGTCTCCTAAGTACCCGCAAATATGTTCGGGTAATCCTTGAACACGTCATAGGCAGAGATATGCTGGGCGAAGCTGGTCAATTGAATGCTGCGAAGTTTCTTGCCAATGATATTCTCAAGGATTATCCTCAGGTACTCAAAGAAAGGCCTGAGCCGTCGAAACAGGCTCTCACGGGTACGCTAAGTGCCCTTGCCTCTTTGATGAGCAGCCTAGGCTCAGCCACAAATACAATCGCAGAGACTTGTCGAGAAGGACTCTTACAAGTACTTCAGCATCCAAGTTATACCGTTCAAGTTTATGCATCTTCATGCCTGCGGTCTTTCGTTCTAGCTTGCCCGCAACAGTTGTTGCCATCGGTTACGATTTGCATGAACAGCGTCAATCGAGAACTCGGTCTATTAGCAGGGCCGCGACAATCCCCTAGGAGGTGTGTTGGGTTTGCCAATGGTCTCTCAGCTGTTCTCAGTACTTCCACTGTGCAGCCACTTTATGGATCAGTCGACGTCAATTCTCGAGTGCTTTCGCAGGCTACTACACTACTCAAATCAAGTAGTAGTTCCGATTTACGCATTTCATCGACCCAAATCCAAGTGGCCTGGATCCTCATTGGGGGCCTCATGACCCTCGGCCCCAACTTTGTCAAAATACACCTCTCTCAGTTGTTGCTGCTCTGGAAGAACGCGTTGCCAAAACCACTGAACAAGGATAATATGGTGCAGCGCAATGTTCTTGAACTAAGCTTTCTGGCTCACGTAAGGGAATGTGCGCTTGGATCAATTCTGGCCTTTCTAGAATTTAATAGCAGATTGCTTACCCTAGACGTTACTAAAAGGCTGGCCGCTATGCTTCAGAACACCACCTTGTTTTTGAATACACTGCCAAACAAGAAGACAACTGATGACATCTCCCAAAGGCTTTCGCCTGCGCTTCAGCTTCATGATTTTGATCTCATGGTACGAAGAAGAGTACTGCAGTGTTACTCAAAGCTTGTCAATCTTAGCCCTCCCGGTAGTAACGAAACTCTTCTCCAGACAAACTTACTTCCATTTGCGGTGTCTTCTTTTGCTGACCCTGCTAATTATGCTCCGAGTTCTCTAAGCACTGCTATTGCCAGCTCGGCTGGTACTTTTGACAGTATCTGGGAAGTCGGAGACAATTGCGGCTTTGGCGTTACTGGACTTGTCAGAGCTTTCGATGTCAAACCATTACCAGGAGAACATGATACAAGCTCCCACCACCATTGGGTAATGAAGGGTGGCTCAGAGGCTATCGTTGACCGTACAGTAAGTTCTTTGTCGTGGTAATCATTTAGTTTCTCAGATACGTACTCATTATGTCAGCTTCTCTCGCCCATATGCGGGGCACGCGAGCATGACTCTCTTACTCTGTACATAAACAATTCCGACGATTTCAATGATCTACCAGATCCCCCTTCCACCGAAGTGGTTAACGCTGCGATCAATCTGTTTGCAATCTGCTTACCCCTGCAAACTCCCAAGGTCCAGGAAAGCATTCTCGAGCAGATTTCCTCGTTTCTCTCGGCAAACAGTCTTCAACGTGACCCTGCACGGAAGGCCGCCATGATAATTAATATTGCCTTAGCGTTGCTTTCCGCGTTAAAAGTAGCGGTGAAAGAGACAAGGTCCGCATCTGGCGACCTGAAGGGCTCTGCGGTAGAGAAGGTCATGCAAGATCTTATACATGTATGTATCTCCTCGGATCGACCTATAGTACGCCATTCTCACTTTAGTATTAGGGATTCATCATGCACCCTGACTCCTACGTCCGGAATATTGCAGGTGAAGCTCTCGGACGTCTCTGCAGCAGCTCTGGTAATAGTTTCACTACCGCAGAAGTCAATTATCTCGTAGACCAGATAGTCTCAAACCGCGAACCGAATGCGCGCTCGGGCTGCGCTGTTGCCCTTGGATGCATCCATTCTCAATTAGGCGGCATGGCTGCTGGATACCATCTAAAGAATATTCTTGGTATATTAATGTCACTTGGCAACGATCCTCATCCAACTGTACACTTCTGGGCTCTGGAGAGTTTGTCTAGAGTTGCAGATTCTGCTGGTCTGACATTTTCCGGCTACGTCTCGAGCACACTTGGGATGCTTGCGCAATTGTATGTGGCCGATACTCACAACAATGAAAGTGGATCTTTAGCTTCTTCAAACCTCGAGGTTGATCTTCCCTCTCCAGCCGTCATCGCTCGTTGCATCGACAGCACTATCAACGTCCTTGGACCGGACCTTCAAGACATGACAAAAGCGCGGGACATGATTATGACCCTAATCCGCGAATTTCAAGTTGAAGAAGAGAAGCTCGTCATGATTGAAAGCCTGAAGTGCCAGGAACACCTTTCCCTCTATGCCCCGGGACATATGGAATTTGCAGCATATGTCAGACAACTGCAGAAAGACGTCGAAAGCGACTCAGCTCAGATTAGGGATATGGCAATTGATGGACTTCATAATCTCATGAGGCGTGATGCGGAGGAGGTCATCCGGACTGCTGAACCTGGTTTGGAAGACCAGCTGTGGTTGGTTTTCAACACAGTGCCTGAGCATGAGGTCTTGCGAAATATCATCCGTAATTGGCTTCATCAGACCGGGTTATCTAACACAGCTACATGGGTTCAAAGATGTCATACCGTACTTACTAAAACTATGCGCCGAACAGATCAGTCTACAACTGCCACAGAAAAGAAGCCCAAAGATGTCCCGGATTTGCAGGATGAAGAAGTTGCTGGGTTTGCAGCGTCATCGTCGGGCCCAGGTGATGATACTGGCTCAATTCCGCAGTCCAGCCAAGAACTTTTGAAGTGGCAAGTACGCACATTTGCAATGGATTGTCTGAATGAACTCCTTAGAATGGTAAGCAGAGAAGTGGCTTCTAAGGACGATTCTCTCGCGGCGTTGGCCTTGCAGCAAAGGATCGCCGACGTCGTTCGAATTGCTTTCTCAGCATCTACGGCTAGCGTAGTGCAATTGCGAATTAGGGGGTTGAAAATAATTGATCAAGTACTGAAGGTACTGTAGTTGATGCACCGATCTCTTGAACCTTTTTTAATCATTTTCATCCCAGATTTTCGGCAAGACACCAGATCCAGACTTTGCTGAGGCTTCACTACTTGAACAATACCAAGCCCAGATTGGCTCTGCCCTTACCCCGGCTTTCGCAGCAGATTCTTCTCCTGAGTTAGCTGCCGAGGCTGTCAATGTCTGTGCAACGTTTATTGCCACTGGTATCGTAACGGATGTCGATCGTATGGGGAGAATACTCAAGCTTCTTGTTTCCGCCCTGGAAAACTTCTCTAGTAAGGCACCAAAAAACCGAATCCCTTCCATCCCTAACACGATGCAGATGATTCGGAGACAGCGTCGATCGGCGATTTGAAAGGTCTGGGCTCTAATGCCCAGGTGATGGTTAAGATGGCAGTGTTTTCGGCTTGGGCAGAACTTCAAATTGCCAGCGCAGAGCAGAAGTATCTTGTTGATGTTCTCAAACCACATATTGCAAAGCTTACACCTCTTTGGCTATCGTCATTGAGAGAGTATGCCCGCTTACGATTCGAACCGGATATCTCGACAACTTCCGGGCCCGCCTCGCTCTCGGGAAGTCTTGATACCATCTATGCAGCGTTGAATCGGGAGACTTTGCTTAAGGTACTTGTCAATTTCTGATATCTGAGGGAAACCGCTAACCTCTTCAAGTTTTACCAAGATTCATGGCTTAACCTCGTTGATGCAATTGCAAGTCTCATAGATGAGGATAGTGAATTCGTTTTTGACGCCCTTGACGGGAAAACAGGGCCCACAGAACCTGCCACAAACGGTGGCAAGCCAAGTGATATCAACTACCGTGATGAGCCTGTAGCCTTCTTTTTCGTGCTATTCGGGCTAGCCTTTGAAGCCCTGGTCGGCCGACCAGGAGATCTGCAGGCCTCAAAGGAGCAAATTTTAGAGATATTGCAAGCATTGAAGAAGATTCTACGACCCGCTGTATCTGGGTATGCGATCTATCAGGAGGTCGTTTTCTCTGAGACAATGGATCTGCTCGATCGACTGGTTTTAACAGAGGGCTTGGGTGTGCAGTCGGTCATTGTGAGAATCGTGAGGAATCTATGTCTTGGTCACCCGTCAGCCAGGAAGGGGCTAGAGTAAGCTTTACACGCCTTTCGATATTTATGAGATATTCATGAACTTACAGGGCGCCTGTGGGCGAAGAAAAGCTGTCCGAAGATATCGACCAGCTATTCGAGTTAACGAAAATAATTGTCTTGGTATTGGCTGGACTTATTCCTAATTTAACGGAAAACAAATTACAGGGTAAGCTTCTACTAATTCTAAAAAAACACCATCTTATCTGCATTTACTGACACTGTTTAGCCTACCACGATCTTTCCGAGGAAGCTGTTACCCTGCTCATTCTTTCCCTAGCCTCTCTGGTTGACGTAGCTGCTGTTTTCCCATCCGTAATCAAAACCGACCTCCATGCCTGCATTCTTCACATTTTTGCAACTATACTCGGAACTGGCTCGTGCCAGGCAACACTAGTCCCTCAGTCACTACCAATCTTTAAACGCTTCGTAACAGGCCTTGCCCGCTCCTCTCCTCAGCATGCTATCGAAAGTAGCACGCAGCTCCGCGGCACCCTCACCCAGTTCCTCTCTACCCTTAAACACGCGCAGAAGCGTGAGTTCGAAACCGCGCTCGCTTGCGAGAAAAATACCATCCTTGTCTCTACTATCCTCCTCAGCTCCGCAGCCCCAGCTTTCGAAGCAGGCGATCCGTTATTGAAACGCTTCGTGGATGAGCTTTGCGAGTGCCTCGAAAACCGTATGACAAGTAAAGTGGCCGCCAGCTGCTGTCGTACTCTAATACTTCTTCCCAACAAGGGACCCGCCGAGTTGGCACTCGCAGTTCACCTTCTCCCACGCCTCCTCTCTTTTCTAGCTAACCCTTCTGACGTCGAGGGTCTGGACGAAAGCCGCACTGTCATCGCCCACTCCTTGGCGTCGCTCGTGCCCACTCTTCCACAGCTAGCACAGAAACTAACAGCCATGGAGCTAGTAGTCCCGACACTGTTGGCACGTGCAAGCAAGGAGGGGCCGGAGACTTACAAAGAGACAGCGGCGCGATTACTTGAACTCGCGAGCGCGGATCAATCGGCGTTTAGAGGAGTTGTGAGTGGGATGACAGCAGCGCAGAGAGCTTTCATGGAGAATATAATCAAAGCCGGGGGTGTTGCACAGGAGAGGGGCCAGGATGTGTACAGAAGAGATGAAGGAGGAGAGCCGAGTATTGCGTTGAAGATGAACTTTGGAGGATAAAGGGGAGATTCGGGTGGTTTGGTGACTTCCCGATTAATTAGTCGATCAATAGAAAAGTCTAGGTGTTGTGTTTAGAAACCCGGGGGTATGAAGGGCATAGTCATTACATGATAGTGGGTAAGTTTGAATTCTGGCTACCGCGCACTCCCTCTAAGCAATCACCGAGAAACACCTTCCTAGACAGCCACTTAGAAATACTTCGGAATCAGATTTGGAATCGCCCACGGGTCATATAGGCACAGCAATTCGTGTCTTAATCTCTATCATTTACAAGATTCCTCAATCAATCACAAAAAATCCAAAATAGGTAAAGCAAAATACTCATTAAGAGAGCGCACTTTTATCTTCAAACTCAAAATTACGGCATTTGGACATCCCACGGCAAAGCAGGAATTCTAAACACCACAAATTTATCTAGCCCGCCGGAGAAACAGCCTTGTGAGCGGCCTTGCAGACCGCCTGGGGCTCGGCAAAACGGAAGTCAGCCCGTGAAAACAAATTACCGTCATCTTGCCAAGCTGGATTCACAATTGGTTCGCGCCCGCAGATACGAATCTTCTCCAGGCTTATTCTGTCTGCTCTTAACCTTCTCCAGAGAGGCTGAACCCATGGATTCACAGCCCTCTTTTTGCTTAGGTTGACAAATGTCAATCATAGGAATGAGAGCACAGCATCGTACCAACTATGCAGCTCCACGAAGTATTCCTAGTCCTAACTCTAATTCTCTGATAAGCACTCAATGCTTCGCTCTCTTTTCCCAACTTAGTCCTAAGCTTCAGAGTTCTCCTCATGGCTGACCCACTGAGCGGGGCCGCCAGCATCGTTACCGTCCTTGATCTGTCTGCCGAGGTATTAAAGTATCTTTACAGTGTGCAAAACGCATCAAAGGCATGCAAAAGGTTGCGGGACGAGGTCAGTCAAGTGGGTGGCCTGCTCAACACGTTAAAAAACCTAATCGACGCGGAAACATTCATAAATGATTCCTGGTCTGCTACGATCCGATCCTTAGATGAAGCAAACGGCCCCATTAAGCAACTCGAGCGGATTCTTGATAATCTTAAGAGAAAGCTCGAACGAAAAGCGTTTGCTACTGGGTTGGAAAGGATTGCCAGATCCATTCAATGGCCGTTCACAGAACGAGAGGCGGAAAGATTACTCGATAAAGTGGAGCAATACAAATCACAACTTAGCCTCGCACTTGAGCATGATCACATCGCTCTATCAAAGGCAATTCGTCAAGATCTGCAAGTATTGAGCCAAACTCTGGATGATGGCGTACGTGATCTCCACGCGGAGATGAATGAGGGTAAAAGGGAAGTTATGAAGCTCCAGGCTCTCCAAGAAGGTAGGGTCTACCATTTCCCTACAACTAACTTCGAAGGACCGGCCCTAACTCATCAGCACCAGTTGGCAAGATTTGAAAGTCCGCTAACAGGGCCTTGGTATTAGACTCATCTTTTCGAGAAATCTTCTCGTGGCTCTCCACTCGAAATGTCTGGAATAAGCGGGATGACGTTTACCAGATGCGAGAAGACGACACTGGGGATTGGTTCCTCAAGACGACGGAAGTTCAGCAGTGGCTTGCCGGTAATCACAAAACACTTTATTGCCCTGGAATACCCGGCGCTGGAAAAACTGTCCTGACGTCTCTTCTGCTCAACCATTTGGAAGCTACTTTCAGTTCAGACGAAATTGGGATAGCCGGAATATTCTGTGACTACAAAGATCAGGATGCCCAAAGCATTCCTAACCTTTTTGGAAGTATACTGCAGCAACTCATTGAACGTCGGAATGACTGCTATGAGTCGGCCAAAATCTTATATCACGGGCATGTTGAAGGAACACCACCCAACCCATCAAAGCTTGTAAAAGCCCTAAAATCGGAGCTCAACCGTTTCATGAGGATCTATTTAGTTGTTGATGCACTCGACGAGTTCCATCCAGATATCCGGAAGACGCAACTGTTCGTTGAAAATTTACAAAACCTGGGAGCTAACATTTACCTCCTCATAACATCTCGGCCAATCCCCCATTTTTATCGAATATTTGAAGATGCTCCGCGAGTCGAGATTCGAGCCACTCGTTCCGATATTAGCCGGTTTATCAGTACTCAAATCACGGCGAATTTAATGCTGAAAAGGATCCTTGGTGATGACGTGGACCTTCAAAATCGCGTCAAGGCTGTTGTTGTGGAGAAGGCTCAAGGAATGTAAGTCAGACGATCACACCACCTTCATAAACCCTAGTGGCTGCTGTGGATCATTGTAGTAGCCAACGTATTCTTCCCTTATACTGTTTATTTGAGTTTGCTCCATAGCACAGAGGCTAATGATCGAAAGGTTTCTTCTCGCCAAGCTTCATTTGGAATCTCTTTCACAAAATCACAGCAAGTCCGAGCTCAAAGAAGCTCTTGGCCAACTTCCTGAAGAGCTCAATGGCACCTATGAAGAAGCTATATCTCGGATCAGAAACCATTCAAAAAAAAGTTTTGCCTTGGCTACTTTTGTATTTTCTTGGGTAACCTTTGCTCGAGCACCGCTTCAAGTCGCACAGCTTCAATATGCCCTAGCCGTACAACTTGGTAACAACCGGATTGACAAAGATTGTCTCATTGACGAGGATATCTTGTTGTCAGTATGCGCAGGCCTCGTCGTCATCGATGATAAAAGTGAGATCGTACGCTTTGTCCACGAAACCACCGACCACTATTTCAATCAACACAAAAGTCGCCTCATTCCTAACGCTAATGCGGACATTGCTGCTACCTGTCTGAGTTGCTTTCTATCAGATACTTCCATGTCTCCCCACGAGAATAAAGCGTGTCACCAAGCCCATCAAGGTGAACAGTCACTATCCTCACCATCAACACTGCAAGATGCCCCTAGTTCTCGTGAGAGTAATTCAGTAGCATTCTTCGCATACGCCAACTTCCACACACTCTATCATATTCAAGCTGTCTCTGAAGATGCTGGCAAGGTACATGAGCTGACCAAGGAGATATTTCGACGTGACGAGGTGCTTTTTCTATTCTCCCTGGCTGGATTTTCCTCGATGTACCACAGAGGGACCTCACATCAGGTTTCCAATACCGATAAGCTTTCTTTTGCGGCCGTGCTTGGCCTCTCAAACATAGTCGATTGGTTGCTGGACACAGGGGTTAACCCAGATCGTCAGGACAGTTTGGGCCAATATCCTTTATATGCCGCAGCAAGCCATCAACAGGATGTGGTAGTGGAAATACTGCTGAAAAGGGGCGCCACGCCTGATGCACTATCCTTTGACTCCTCGAAAAATACTTCAGGCGAGCCAACGTTTTTGCCTCCGCTTAATGTCTTGCCATTTTGTCATACAGCATTGGAGAGTGCCATAGGCCATGGCCATTGCTCCACTGCAGCAATTTTACTCGACAGAGGTGCCAGATTGTCGTCCAGGCTAGATTCGGACTTTCTTGCTTTAGAGGATTCTATTCATCCACTACTTCTAGCTGTGAACTCCCGAAATCCTTTCATGGTGCAATTCGTTCTTCGGGAGATCTTTGAAGGTGACACCCTCGGTATTGATGAATTAGAGTTCAAGGAAGCCCTACGAGTAGCTGTTGAGAGCGGCGTGCCTGAGACCATAGATATGCTTCTCTCTCATGGAGCAGATCCAAACGAAAGGAATGAGTACGGACAGTCTGTCATTGATGTTGTACTCGCTTCTCCGTGGCAGAAATCGGATTTCACATGCGCAATGATTTGCCGCTCCCTAATCCAAAATGGCGCCAGCTCCAAAGGCATTTTTGGTCCAGGACGCCTCCTACATTTTCCGGCATGGTTTCCTTCTCGGAGAAAAGAAACCATTAAGGTTCTCATCGATAGCAAGAGAGGTTTGAATGACCTCTCTGACTGGCGGGACCAATTGTTCTTGCTATCGTTTCAAATGCTTGGTGACGACAACGAACATTCGACCAGAACTTTTGAAAGATTCCTTGGAGAAAGGTTCCTTGGAGAGCAATGGTTTCCAGAAAAATCCCAGCAGCAGGACCTTTTCCAGCTCCTCTTGGAGACTGCCATTGGTCTTGGATCTTACAAGGTTGTTGAGATACTCTTGGACCATGGCTGCGATCCCAATATCTTGAGTAGCGAAAGTGTACATCACCCCCTCCCTCTTTGCCGTGCGGCGCAAAAAGGCGATATTTCTCTTTGTACTCTACTCGTCAGTCGAGGTGCACAAGTCAATAAACCTTGCCCTAGGTACGGCAGTGCGCTCATAGCAGCATGCACCGGTAGGAGGAGAGCTAGCTCGCCTCTTTCAGTGATTGAGCTTCTTCTCAACAAAGGAGCGGACCTAGAAGTGAAAATGCCGGGTGAAACCCCAAATTCCAATGCTCTAAAATTTGCAACTTTGTCTTCGTTCACATACAAGGAGAGTATTGAGAAGATGCGCTTGTTGCTAGAAAGAGGGGCTCAGATAAATGGTCTGTGTGGAGAGTATCGCGCTCCTCTCATAGCAGCAGCAGCGTCCGATGATATATATGCTAATTCCGTTATGCAATTCCTCCTCGACGCTGGTGCTGATGTCAATATTTGTGACGGAGTGCACGGTAACGCTTTGCTAGCTGCAGCGAGGTCATCACAGTGCATTAAGAAAATGACGATGCTTTTGGATCATGGCGCAGTACTTAATAATCCTGGTGTTGGAGATAACGTCTTGGTGCTTCTTTCGAGAGGCCCGAGATCAAATGCTGTCAAATGGCTTCTGCAACAGGAGGCCTACACACACGAGTTGCGCAGCTATCTATCAGGAGCTCTAGTTGCAGCATCCAGCTCTGGCACAGCAGAAACTATGTTGACTCTCCTGGACCATGGTGCGGACCCTAATGGCGAGGGCGAGTACGTTGGCCAGTGGGGTACTCCCGCCGTGGCAGCTGCCTCATGCGGCGGTGCCGATTATTTCGAAAAACTTAGGATCCTTATTCTGCACGGCGCGGATGTCAATGGTCCAGCTGGAGAACATGGAAGCATCTTACAGCTCATTCTTGCAAACGATTCTGACAACTTCAATGAAATCCAGTTCTTGATTGAACACGGAGCAGACGTAAATACTCCTTCAGGCATGCATGGCACTGCTGTGGAGATTGCTATTCGGCACATGGTAGGCCAAGTAGATCCGGAGAAGCAGAAACGGTGGCAGGAGGTTATTCAGCTGTTGTTCAATAATGGAGCCTTGGCTAACGATACGACTCAACAAGTATTTTATCAATGTCTTTCCAGAATGGAGTTTTGATGTTTTAGACAAATTTTAATATGTTATATTCAATTCCATACTTATTCATTGGTAGAGCCGCCTTTGACTCCGGATACTGAATTTTAACTGTTTGCCAAATGACTACGCAAACGAAACCTTCTAAGCATGTTCCTGCACCATAAGAGGCAAAAAAGCGTACAAATAACATGCTTTTATGTGGTTTTAAACTATCGGAGTTCTTCCTGACAGTTCGCTTATTGATGACATGGAGTAGTGTGGTGCCGGCATTGAGTATTGGGGCGTTCGGAGCAGATTTCGGCATAGATTTAGGAATTGCTTTATTGTATAGCGAGCCCTTTAAGGTTAGCTCACTCCTGGTCACGTCAACCAAAGGTGCTTGACTCGGCGCTTTGGAAGGTATAAAAGCAGCTCTAAATCTCGTAAATTAACCCGAGCATTCAATTGATAGTCTCAAAATTCTTTCAGTAAAGCCTCACGAAACGGCCTCCAGCATACATCTCTAAAAGGCTTGCACCTATAATTATCTAAATACTTGGAGTAGCGGAATTATGTCTACATCTGCTGAGTGCACTCATTGTGTTAGCCAGCAGGAGGGCACTCCTCCGTATACTGCCGCCGACTCTCCTCCCGCATAGTCAGCAGGTCAGACAAACAGTCCTAGGAGTCCAGCCAAGAGTCCCAATCAAACACCCACACAAGCGCTAGAAGAGAGGAGACAAACAGGTATGGCCTAGATCCCAAGAAGGTCTTGTTTTTTAGAGAAGTGTTAGATCCGCTAACCAACGAGGACCACGCGAGAGTCGGGCAGACTTTTGGGAAGCTGCAGTCCATTACGCATCATTGAGATAGTACGACCGTTGGCTACATTTATTCTCATACTGGCTTAGTTCGGAGTGGTTCGGAGTTTTGTTTGGGGGCTTAGGAGAGTGAATGTATTGAAATGGTTGTTTGGCGGGGCACTGAATCGTGCCACGGCAGCGGAATAGAGGGAGGAATAGCGAACTGCAAACATTCCGGAAAAGTACATCCCTGCCGTAACAGTCCGACATGAAAGCATTTATGATTGAAAAAAATGTCATGTTGTCTGGGTTTATCGATCTGCTCAGTACGGAGCTTCCTCTTTGGTAACTCTGAGGAAATTTGTATTTTTAAAAACATACCAAAGAGAACAACTGTGAACCGAAAGGGGGAAGAACTATTTTGTTCAGAAAACCAGGAAAGGAGTAAGACTTACAGAGCGAAATTCTGGAAGAGGAGATATTTCTAACTTCCGTCAGAACAGCCTCAACTATTTTTTTCCCCAGCAGAGTCGAAGTTGGCAAGCCAGTGAATTAAACAACAACATGCTTATTACATATCTTCCGGGATAGCTGGTGCGTTTCCAAAGGTCGTCCTTCAGTTGAAGAGGAAGGGAGGGGATGATTGGAGGACACAATTTCAATATCAGAAGTCCACACGCAGTCTTGGCGCTCGGCTGTCCTTTGAAACTACCTAGGAACCATTAAGTTACAATTCGAATATCTGAGAGTTCTGCAAGACTCATACAGCTACATGTCTGTATCCATATAATTCAGAATCTTTGATACGATGCCTTCAAGTCGGTCCTTTTTTCTGGAACTTCCAACTGAGTTGCGCCTCCAAATATACGATTTCGCTCTCTCCGACTCCGATGCCATCACCATAACCAGTGCCGCTGTCGCTGGCGACGACCCCACTGAGAAAGACTATATACCGCGCACCTCAATCCCAGGCCTTCCGCCGAACCACATCCCTCTCATCCGAAGCCACTACGACCCATCCCTCCTCTCCACCACCAATTCATTAGCAGTACCCACAGACCCTGTAGAAGATGGAATACCGCGCAGCGCGCATCATCAGAAGAACTATCTTCCTCATCCCACCCCTCTTGCGCTGCTCCAAACAAGCCACCAAATCCATGCCGAGCTAAGCTCGCACCTGCGCCTCCGCCGGCTTCACACCAGCGGCGGCGGCCTCTCTCTGTACCTGAGCTACCCGTACGGTCTACTCGTCATCAAGGCGCTCTATCCCACCCTCCTCCGACAAGCTCGCTGCGTATATATCAGCGGCTACTACACTCTCAAGTCGCGGCTGGACCCGCACCTCCACCAGCTCACCTATTTATCCTCTACTTCCGCCTCACCCTACAATGCCGGCAGCAGCTCGAGCAGCACCTCGCAAGGGCGTGGCCGCCTGTGCCTGCGCCTCCCGAGCCCGCAGCGCGTCCAGCAGCAGCTCCAACCACACTCCGCGACCACGACCAGCACCGCACACGCTGTGCTGGGCACGCTGGTACGGCGGATCCTGCCGCCGACGCCGGCGCCGCTGTTCCGCAAGCTGGAAATGCGCATCTTCTACCCGGACGAGAGCGCGTATAGCAGCGTGTGGGGCGACGAGCAGTCGCCGGTTGTCGAGGCGCTGCGGAACATCTGTGGCGGCAACATCGACATGGAGGTGTGGCGTGGGCGGCGGGGCTCTGGCGTGCTGCTGGTTGCGCGGCCGAATCCGACCAGCAGGATTATTAGCACGATATGGAGGCGGTTGGGGGACTCGAGGGAGGAGAGTGAGGGGTTTGTAGTTGGCGGGACGTGGCCTGATGAATGAACGAACTAATGAATCTAATGCATGTGTTTGGAATACTGGTAGTTCTTTGGTTGGGTTGGGTTAGAGTACTAATGGTTTAGAGGAGGGTATTTTAGAGTGCCTTATCGCTAGCTTGGCTTAGTGTAGCTATTGGATAGTCTGTGATATCTGTTTATATTTATACGGGATTAGAAATGTAGCGGCGGGAACCGCTCTCAAGGAAGGTATTGAAGAAGGCGTTCCAATAAATGAAATTGGTTGAAGTCCACACTGAATAGAGAATGATCTAGGCTGATAATGACCCTCTTTAAGATCATCTAAGTGAGTAGAATGATAATTATTAGCCAAATATAAGCATCAAAACTCTGATCTCCTTAACTCTACCTTAAACATTTGTTCGATCACTGCGTGATAACAAATATCCTCAGAGGAACTTCTGGAGTGTTTAAATAGAAATAGTCTTGTGGAACAGAGTTTGGAATATTTTGTCCCTGTATATTGGCCTAATCAAAACAATTCAAGAAACTTAAGACGCCGGCCATGCATTAAGAGATTCAATCGTCATTTCGGGTGCCAATGCATCTGCTACAGCCTTCTCCGAAGACTCTCTAATCAAAATTCCCAGTAGCAGTAAGATATAACAAGGAGAATTGTATCCAACACCCCAGGATAAGCCGATGGCAATTTTAAATTCAACATCCCTCCATGGCAACAAGACCAACCTACCTCCCACCCTTTCCACTCTTTCCCAGCTGCTTGGCACGCATCCGCCTGAATGCTTCGTCACCGGCCGCACCTGGTGCGCGGCGAACTTGATCGGGAATCTGGATGTTGCTCTTGGGGACGATAGTGTAGCTGGTGGGTCCACCTTCGATTCTGGCACGGTTGAAGACCCGAGGGGTTTCGAGGGCTTTGGCGCGAGCGTTGGCTTGGCTTGAAACGGGATTTGCTGAACGGACAGGAAGTTTCCTACTCGGAGAGAGGGGATTAGTATGATACGCGGTAAGTGAAAGGATGGAATGAGGAAAGAAAGGTATGTGCCTACATAGGATCATAAGTTGCTTCTACAAAGTCTTTCTTACGGTAGTCGTCCGTACGTCTGAGGATCGGCCGCGTCCAATCATTGAAGAGTCTCTCCGCTTGCCGCTTGATGTTTAGTTCTGGTCGCTTGCTCTTCATGTAGAACATGATGACCTTGCCAATACCGCTAGCCACAAGTCCATCTTTTGTAATTGGGAGTTTGGCTAGAGCGGTAAAGAGCTCGCGTTGGATGTTGTAAGCTGGCAGGCTGCCATCATTAAGGGGCTCAAGGAAGAATCGCACGGCTTGGAGAAGGTTGGTGTCTGGGTCAACAAGGGAGTCTTTAAGCGTGTTCTTATTCAGAAGAGCAACAACCTCGGGGAGGAGTTTGAGCTTGTGTTGAGCAGGCTCTCCTCGATCCCGACCCTCGTTATCTGCTTTGGCCGCATCAGTCATGCGACGGCGCATATCCTCGATTTCGGCATCAGCCATTTGCTCGAGATCCTGTCTCAGATGTTAATTGACTATACAGTAGTTTATGATTAGGTGAATACGCACAATGCCATCCTTCTTGCGACGACGGCTAGTGCCTTGCTTGCGCACAGCTTCATCCATGGCTCTGTCGAGAGCGCGTCTTCGTCCTATATCAGCTCCATCAGCACAAGGCGCCTAGAAATAGCTCAAGCTACATCGATTAGGGCACACATACGTTCTTCGGGCGTCAAATTCTCATCATCTTCCTCCGGAGTAGCGCCTCTTGTCCTACCACCTCCCTCCTTCCTCTTCGTCCTTCTCCTTCCCTCAATCTCCTCTCCGCCACTTAACTGTTCATCTTCATCCCTCCTTTTCTTCGATTTTCTCGGCCTTTCTCGCCTATTATCCCTCTTTTTCTTCTTCTTCCCCTCGCCATCCCCCTCCCCTTCCGTCCGCTTGCGCTTATGTACTCCGATCAGCGCGACATTGGTCTCATCGACAACGATGGCAGGTCGGTCTTCAATGGCGATATTAGCCGGATCAAAATCTTCGAATTGCGCTTCATCAACTTCCGAGAGCGCGGATTCAGCGTCAGACAGGCCGTCATCGTCTTCATCAACTTGTCTTTCTTGCTCGTCGATGGCTTCCGTGTCTAGTGTGGGATCGGCAATAAGAGGTGTGGAAGTAGAGTTCTCCTCATCAATTTCGGGCCGGAGAAGGTTCGCAGGATCGTGCCCGGCTTCTGGGAGGTGTGGTGGGTCTGGGGAGGACGGCGGCGAGACGTCTTCCATAGAGTCGAGTGTCCTTGGTCGATGTTCAAGGTTGAGAAGTTTGAAAGGTTAAAGCGATATAGGCTATGCTTGATAGAATAGGGAGCCTTTTCTAGCGGGTGGGTGGTGGTATTGTGGTTACTGAGGTGAACAAGTGAAGAAGGTCGCGAATGAAGTTGAAGCTGGAGGTTGGATAAACTTTCTTGACGGCCCGTACCACGAACAACAGACGTTATACCCACGACGTGGATTTTCTTTCCGTAAAATGGACAGATTACCTCTCATCTTCTTATTCTACCTCTAGAAGAATTCTTAAATTTTCAACTATCCGTGTTGTAGTGCTATAATTTATTGAAGAAAGGAGTTGATCACTTAGTCAGCGAATCCAAAGTCTTATTTGGCCGCTCCTGGCAACTTTATTGCATCACCCGAAGCCACTGTAGTTACACAATTTCAAACAAAACCAGTACCCAACATGTTCGGAGGACGTGAGTTTCACTGGAAGATTCCCTGCGCGTGTCAACATACTGATGTCTTCTGAAGCGCCACCACCACCAAGCAAGGCCGAGCTTCAGGTACGGAACCTTCACTAGGTATTTTTTACTAATGCGATATTGATATGCGCTAGGCCCAGGAGGAAGAGGCGTTACAGACCGTCAAGTGGACTGCAGGAACTTGCCTCTTGCTATACCTCTGTGAATCTCCCCCATCCAACAAGCAGACCTCAACTGACGAAGGTGCCCAGCTCCTTTTGCCATTGACTACATCCGAAAACTCGTTTAATACCGTCAAACACCACAACCGATCCATTGATTTTGGCGCATGGAGGGAAAAATGGCATAGACGTCGGATAATACTCATGTACTTTTAGAGTGCTGGAAGGATATCGCTGTATTGTATGAGACTTGCATTGCGCTACTTTTTTCTCGTCCTATTCCATGCATTGATCTCCAAACCGAAGCCTTTATATATAGAAATACATACTCCGACTCCTTATGAAAGCTATAATGGGTATCCATTTCCACAAATCACCGCCCCGGGGTGTGCCCGTTGACCGCGGGTTTCGAAGCCTTCTCCCACTCTTCATGGTCTGTCCTTATCTGATCGAGCTCCTGCTTAAGATGCGAGAGCTGTGAGTCGTAACCGTCCAATATCTATGACTGCGTCAGATTTTGTAACTGCAAGGGAAGGCCAGGAATTACCAACCTTTTTTACCTTCTTCATACCCTCCTCATCAAGAGATTCGGCATCTCCATTCTCAAGATTCTTTCCCATCTTCTCAGACTCCTCCTGAAGTAAGCTTGCTCTCGCCCTCACTGCCGACATCCTCGCCCATATCTCCTCCTGCCTCCCACCTAGAATAGGATCAAAAGCCTTCTTCTCCAACTCAACAAGCTTCTTTTTTAGCTCTTCCTCTGCAGTGTCCATAGCATATCCCCGATTGCGTAGAATCTGCACCTTAGTTGCAAGCGCAAGACATCTTTGCGTGAAGGCAATATGCCTCCTCTTTGCCTCGGCTGCTCGCACGGCAATGACCAAATCGTGAGTTTGCATCATGACCGTAAGGCTGTTATTTATTTCGTGGAGACGGTTCTGCAGGTGAACGACAGCCTGCGCTTGGATGTTCAGCCGTTGCGCCACTTCTTGAAACCCTTTCACGAGAACAGGAATTGAGCCCTTGCTAGGCTTCTTTGCCAATGCCTCTTCCCATTTCTTCTCATCCTCGTGTGGCCCCGGGCCATAGAAAGGTACATGATCAATAGGAACTTGGTTGTAGCAATAGGCCTGGACAGCGCAGTTTGGGCTTTGGGGATTCCATTTGTCGACCAAGATTTTCATTTGTTCAGGTATGGGTTTCTCACCTGTAAGTATTTTAACATCAGTATAAGACGACTGAAGAAACGGTAGAAAAGACGTACGAGGACTTGATGCACTCTCAAAAGGTTTAAATAGCGTGGATTGCCTTAGTTGCGGCAACTGCTGTTGCGATGAGCCGAGGACTGATCCAAGGGAGGGTGCTGGCATAAGATTTCCTCCAAATATACTGCTCTGTTGTTGCTGTTGTTGCTGTGGAGAGTTCGAAAATGCTGGAGTTGGCTTGAAAAGACTTGCGCCCTGGTTCTGCTGGGAAGAACCAAAGCCACCCGCGTTGCTCTGTTGCGATGGCGCCCCCAGTGTTGAACCGAATATGCTGCCGCCCTGTTGAGGTTGCGAGGCCTGAGTAGATCCGAAAAGGCTTCCGCTCTGCTGGGGTTGATTCGTGCTTCCAAATAAGCCTCCAGAAGGGGCTGTCGAGCTCCCAAAAAGCGTGCCGAACTGCTTCGGGGCTTGTTGCTGGGTGCCGAACATGGCTGTAACGGTATTGATGCTCTATGAACACGGTTGTTGGAGAGGGCTCAGACACGCTGGGTCTGGGAAAGCCGCGGAGGCCGATAAGGGGAACGACCGAATTATTAGCTGTTTAAAACAGCTCTGAGATATTCGTTACAGCTGGTCCATGGGCAGTTCGCGGGGGCATTGGAGAGACAGGCAGTCGCGTTTGTTGTAGGCACGGATTTGAAAGAAAGCTACCCTCGCTATTGACCAATCAGCGCATGGACTGGTTCGCGGCTTGGAGAGCAAGCCGATCTTCAGAACCACCAACCTTCTTCAAACGCCGTTCACAGCTTCAATTTCCACAATTGCGGTCACAAATTCAAAATGGCCGCAAGGCAACCTAGGTGAGACCATAGAGTATCTTCAGCTCTGCATTTTGGTGCTGATTTTCGCCAGATTTAACCAGCAGGTCCTCATCGATACCACTCCTCTACCAGATGACATCCCCAAGGTCAAGGAAATCGGAGCTAGCTCTGCACCACTTATGAGCGCATCCTTCTTCATTGGCGCACGATGCAAGCCTTACAATGATGACTATATGATGTGCAAGACAGAGTCCAATGGCAGAGGAGAGCTGGAGTGCATGAAGGAAGGACGGAAGGTCACAAGATGTGCTGCGAGCGTGTATGAGCTTTCCGAATCCCACTAAACAGATCCATATTATTTTGAGTTACTACCATTTTAGAGGTAACTAACAGTTGAGGTTTGTAGAATAGATGATATGAACAAGCACTGCCTGACGGAGTTTCGGAGACATTGGGAGTGCCTAGAGAACAACAACCAGCAGCTGTGGAATTGCCGAAGTGTAGAGCGTCCGCTGAATAAATGCATATTTGACAACCTGGTAAGACTTTTAGCTGCCAACCCGATTCTGCTGTCACTCACGGTTCGTCCACTAGAAATTGGAGAAAACGATACCAGGGACGCCCGAAAGCGAGATTCCTGTGCATCTGCGAAAAAAGCAGATTTTTGCGATGTATGGGTAGTTGCTACGAATTGTATATAATCAGCAAAATGTGTAGCAATGCGGATTAGATTTGAGTCGCACCCATAAGTGCGTGTTTGAGCACTCATATGCGGAGAATGGTGAGATATTTCCTCTTCATCAAGTATACTATGATATGTTCTAAGCCATTCCTTCCATGACTATGTAGTCAACACATTTCCCTGCTCGTGTTGACACAGGAAATCTAAAATGCATGTTATGTTCCACCATCCCCTCAGTGTACTTCGGATTTCCCGGGCCGTCTATCAGTTCCCAAACCCGCCTTCTATTGCTTTTCCCATCTGCCCAAAGCGCGTTTAATAATTTGTAAAAGAGGTTACCTCGGAGCCTATTGTGATTCCTCATAATATACTACGTCGGTATCTGCTCTTTCCAACGGAGAAATTTAACTTTACTCAATTTCACATAAAGCAAACTACTAAAGCCTGCAACTAGATTTCAATAGTAGCTACGTATTATTGCAATTCTTTTAGTATGTCTCAGCTGTTTTAATATCCGATAAAAGTAAATGAAATATGACAAGGAGGGAATCGGCCTTTTGGAGAGGAAGCGACAGAGAAGTGGGAGTTCTCTTAGGTACACGTATACGCCCGCCATAGAAGGAGGCATGCTCGTAGTCTTTGAAGAAATGCCGATACCTACTACGAGACGAGCAAGAACTCTCCCTGCACATTGGTACATACCCGTAGATTACCCAGGAGTCTAGGTTCTACATCCTATCTACGAAACGATTCTAGATCTCAGGAAGGAAATAAAGTAGTGAGACACATCCCTTGCAATGAAAATATAACTTGTTTTGGTTGGTGGTGTGCGTGATTTGACGAATGTTACACTTTGTCTACTTACAGCTCTAGATGGGTTTGGAATTGGTAGATTTATAAAGTCAACAACAGAGAGTGAAACTGTTGACAGGTTTATGCCAGGTACGAGACATATATAATCTAATGAGCTGGAAGCTTGACATGATATGCGAAGCGGATATAGTTCGTTTCTAAAGAACGTTGTGGGAGCTTTGTTGGAAATGGTCTTAATACAGTTAGCACTCATCGGGAGAGCTAAAGACCCGCCCGAAATTTGATTTTTAAAGCGAGCCTCGGGAATTGCTCTGCTGGACATTTTCAAACATGGCCTAAGACACTGATCTATTATTTGGTCTCTTATAGTCTCGGACCCTCCAGCTGATCAGTTATCCATGATGCGTTGTCCTAGCTGCTAATGTTCCCCCCCGGTTGTCAAGTCCCCCACTTATCAAATTTTGCCTATTGACGGCCTGTAAAGCCAAAGATTTCTCGACAACCTCTCAGCCTAATCCAGAATAGTCTAAAGAGACAGCTAAAAATTTTAGGGTACAATAGCAATTAGAAGAAGAGCATTTAGAACTGCCGGTGCCTTAAAGATTCATTTACATACACAGAGCGTATCTAGCAAGCTAATTACATCCTCGCCTCAGAAAAGGAGACTGCTCTAGCCAACTCCTCGTTGGATCACTTATTGGGCTCTGTAGCAGTGTATGTCGATCGTAGGGCACCATAATAAGCTCGTGTTAATATGGTAAACACTCGGGGTGCATAATTCACTAGTGGGTTGCCCTGTCATCGAACAATCAGACCTCCCCTTTTCCACCTCAGCCCGCTAGGTGTCCGCATGCCAGGCGCCTCTTCCATCTCCTCCAAGCATTCAATTAGAGAAGATGGAAAAGCTGGGGTAACTAACCAGCCTCAAGTTTATCGCCATGTAACATTGCGAGCGCCATGTGGCTTCCGACGAGCATTCCCGGATCCTCGGGAGATCAACATGTCCTTTATTGGGTGTCGGCATATGCACAACACACGGGCTCGTTCCTAATCAATCACCTTTTTCGGACTGTTCTATGGATCAGCACAGATTGTAACATGAAAGTCTCGTCTGCCTATAAATTGATAGGGAGACTGCTTTGTCCGCTATACCACAGCCTTCTCGCAATCATGCATGTCATTCTTTTGGCCTGGCTAGGTTCAGCCGCTGTAGCAGTCGCTCAGCATGTTCACTACCAAATTCCTCAGGTTGAGTCTCTCGTTGAGTCTATGACAAAGGCTTTTGACGCATGGCCCAAATATCATCCTACGCGTAGCTATTCTCGCCATCCTCCAACGGCTAGTCCAACTGCAGGTGGTTGTGCGTCATATTGGCTAGAAAACATCAAGCATCGTTGATAATCTAATAATATAACTATTCGAAATAAATGTCGCGAAGGTTCTTGTTCTCAGTAACAGTGTGGAGAATTCCGTTACAATTATGCAAGGCAATCGCTTTTCCACTTCTCTAGCTTTGCTCAAGAGAACCAGATGCTGATAGGTGATCTAGGTGACGGAGTAACAGATGATACTGCTGCCATAAACCTAGCCATTAGTAGTGGCGCGCGATGCGCGCCCGGGGTCTGTCAGTCATCGACTACGACGCCGGCTGTGGTTTACTTTCCTTCTGGGACATATCTTATTTCATCATCAATCATTGGTTACTATTATACCCAGATTATTGGAAATCCCAACTGCTTGCCAACTCTCCTAGCCATCGCAAATTTCTCTGGATTTGGTTTGATTGATGGCAGCCCTTATCAAAGCACCGGCCAAACCGGTTTCGGGTCAACAAATACCTTCTACCGGCAAGTTCGTAATTTAATCTTTGACATGACGGGTATCCCAGGTTCAAGCGCAGTTACCGGAATCCACTGGCCAACTGCGCAAGCGACTAGCTTACAAAACGTTGTATTTCGAATGTCCAGCGATAATGGGACTCAGCATCAAGGTCTCTTCATCGAATCAGGTTCTGGAGGTTTTATGAACGACCTTGTCTTTTATGGAGGGCTCTATGGGTTGAACGTCGGCAATCAGCAGTTTACAATGCGAAATCTGTCATTCTTCAATTCTGTGACAGCTATCAATCAAATCTGGGATTGGGGCTGGACATACAAAGGCGTGACAGTCAATAACTGCTCTGTCGCCCTAAACATGAGTGCAGGCGGGCCGTCTGCACAGGGAGTGGGGTCTGTTACCCTCCTTGACAGCTCAATCAGCAACACGCCTATTGGGATCATTACCGCACACGATGCCACTTCTTCACCAGCCACTGGCGGCAGTCTGATAGTTGAGAATGTTCAGCTCACCAATGTCCCGATTGCGATTACCGGTCCTGATGGGACAGTCCTATCGGGGACGACTGGCTCCACCACGATAACTGCATGGGGAGAAGGCCATGAGTACGTGCCGACAGGACCGACCAACTTCGAAGGTCCTATAGCACCGAACAGCCGGCCTGGCAGCCTTCTGGGTTCTGGCGGGAGATACTACGAGCGCTCTAAACCACAATATGGGACCCTTCCTCTACAGCAGTTTCTTAGTGCGCGGGATGCTGGTGCCAAGGGTGATGGAGTCACGGATGATACCGCTGCACTCAATCGTGCTATACAAAAGGCAGCGGCTGCCGGAAAGGTTTTTTTTGTCGATGCCGGAACCTACAGGGTCACAAATACGATATATGTCCCTCAAAATTCTAAAATCGTGGGAGAGTCATACTCAGTAATTATGTCAAGCGGCAGCCATTTCAACGACATCAAGAACCCCAAACCGGTGATTAAAGTTGGTTTGCCTGGTGAAATAGGCGCCATTGAGTGGTCGGATATGATTGTTAGCACGCAGGGCCAACAAGCTGGTGCAGTCCTCATTCAGTGGAACCTGGCTTCTTATGGAACACCATCTGGGATGTGGGATGTTCACGCCCGTATAGGGGGTTTCACTGGTTCCAAGCTTCAGGTTGCCCAATGCCCTACCACACCCACTATTGCGACACCACCAGCTCCAGTGAACTCGGCATGTATTGCGGCATACATGGCAATTCATGTGACTAAATTTGGAACCGGTATATATTTGGAGAATGTGTGGCTGTGGACGGCAGTAAGTTTGATCCTCTCATCCGAAAAACTCGCGCTGACGGTACGCGTTTTAGGACCATGACTTGGATGACCCCACAAGCACTCAGATCACTGTGTACACTGGCCGAGGGTTATATGTTGAGAGTGCCCGAGGAGTGCTATGGCTGTGAGTTTCCCTAATCATACTGGACAGCGCACGGCCGGATCGCGATTGCTTTGGGATCGCATACGAGTGCTCAAACTATGGGTTCCGATATGAGATTTACTGATTAAAACCGTAGGGTCGCAACTGCTGTTGAGCATCATTCCAAGTATCAATACCAGTTTGCAGATACGCGGGATGTATTCATGGGCCAGGTTCAGACTGAAACTGCGTAAGTATAGCATCATGCTGTTCCTACTCTACCTCAGAATAAAGACATTAACTTTACTTTTATTTAATAGCTATTATCAGCCTGATCCAAATGCTACTGTCCCTTTCCCCACGGTCGCAGCAATAAACGATCCCGTTTTCCCCACCAGCGGCAACTCGAACAGTGCCGATGGATGGGGCCTCCGCATTCTCAGATGTCAGAATATCCTGGGCTATGGGGTTGGATTATACAGCTTCTTCTCTAATTACTCGACCACCTGTTCAGATGTTGCAAATGGTGAGGTTTGCCAAAACCGTATCTTTAGTCTCGAGGGTGGAAAGCAGTCTCGAGGTATCTCTATGTACAATCTCAACACTATCGGAGCTACCGCCATGATTACAAGAGATGGAGTGGATTTGGCCGGCATCAACTCATTTCTCAGCACTATAGCGCTCTTCCGCAACAACTAATATCATTTTCCTTTGTCTTCAGAGGTTTGACGACCATGCTGAAAGCACCTAAGGTCTCAAAAGAGGTAAACAGGTAGCCAAATCTCTCACAATACACACAAGCAGTCTGCTGTCTTTCCTTTTTCTTCTCTTCTCTTTCAACTTTCTTTGGGCTTGATACAGTGACGGGGACTAGATTGATTGATGCAAGTTTCGCTAGGTCCGACTTGGCGCAGAACTACTCGGCTCGAAATAAAGCAACATGATTTGATCAGGCTGCTAGCTTACGATAAGATCCACCACAACCGTTCTCACATGCGTATCTTGACAGAGTGACAATAAAACGGAATTGACTGCTACTGGTCTGACGTTTGAAAGAAAGGCCTTCCACCAGCATATTTATCGTGCCTATTGTGTTGTTACAAGAGTTCGTGACCACTCATAGCTTGCCAGCCAAATGACCATGTGTTCGCTCTCAAGCTTGCTTCCTTTTTGGTGAGCAGCCAATGTCTTGCTTCCCCATAACCGCCAGATGTCAGGCGGTTCAATGCATGCGCTTTGCGAAGCTATGAAGCTAAATACTCCGTGAGTCCGCGGTTGTTTTATTCTCGTCGTTCTCTCGATCTAAGAGATCAACAGAAACCTAAGCTACAAATCCTTTCTACTTTTTATCTCACCATTCCAGAGTAACGATGGATAGCGCCGCAGGATTTACCCAAGACTCGAACTATAGCACCCCTGCTCTTCTGAAACGAGCCTCGTATTGGGATAGCAGGAGTGGCCGGCAAACGCAGCGCAACTCCATAACGAGGGTAACTCAGAGATATCGTAACGCTATAGCGGGACGAAGAAGCCCTAGTGCTACAGGATTGCAAGTGTGTTCTGTACGAACAATGTCCCCGGAAACAATTATGGTACAGTCAACCCCCTGCACATAGCTCTATTGGCCTAGCTGATGGGACATAGGAAGATGTCGAGCCAACAGACCACAGCCAAGATGGCACAGCATCGTCCAACGGTTCTACCTCACCGCCACAGTCCCCGCGGATGTTTCAATCGCCATATGGTGAAAGCGAAGCGGATGATGTCAGCATAGAATCACTTGTTGATATCATTGAAAGGCTGCAAGCTGAGTTGCATGAGAAAGACAGATTGCTGAAGGAAAAAGATCGGATTCTGAGAGAGAAGAATCATCTTTTAGAGGAAAATGAGCGCGACTTCCGCGAGGTGGACAGTTACATCGATGAAATACGGAAAGCGGTGGATGACTACAAGAGAAAGATTGACGAGTGCTGAAATATACAGGATAGGTGGTTTGGGAGGATTTTCCTGACATTTAATGGAGGCTTGTTCGTATATACGTAACTGGATTGCAACTGGTTTTGGGATTTGAAGTATAAGATTGGCTACAGCTCCCCAGGTGGGTCTTGTTATTCACCTTATTCTGAGCAAATGGCTGATACATTCTTAACCTTGAGCAGATGAAGAGCTTAGCGACAGCTCATTTTGATATATCCACAGGAATAGAGAGCTTTCCAGCTCCGCAGCTGCAACCGCAAGATGTTTTGAAGTACAGAAAGGCCGCCATGTAGGGATGTAGATATCAGAACGTTAGGTGGAGTCAAACCCAGACGCCCTGGTCTTGATTGTGACTGTACCAATGAGTTGGTACCCTTTTCAGCTCTCGCATGCGAGATCCTAGGGTGTCATTGGCCGAAGGTTTCTTACGTATACTGCACCTGGTAAGGCACTGGAGAGAGGATTATTGAGGGGAGCTGAGACTGCCAGGAAGTCTCGGCATGCTCACGCAAGTACAACGACTTCGGAGGCGTTTGTGTCTGTATTTCGGTGGTCATTCCGATTGAGAGTGGATTTCACAAGCAGTTAACATTGAAGTTCTTACGCTATATCGAAAGATCTCTCAAATCCGAAACCACTTCAAGAGTGAGGATCAGTAATGACGATACTAGCTTTATCTAGTAACTCAAACCCTTTTTTCACCAATGCAAAGCAAACCCGGATTTCAATGTTCGGGTTGAGCATCGCCCGCGCAAGCGAGCAAGTGCATAACATTCGAGGGGTCCCTCACTTCCACGAATTCCATCTGCGGGCATGTACCAAAAGAGGTATTCGTCCTTTTAGGCTGAATTAATGCAGGCCCTAAAATAGTACTTTGTTAGCGCCGCAACTAAATCGAAGCTTCTTTGAGCGCTTTTACACAGTCAGTAGCTGAATTGTGAAGTTGCACGGTCAAGAACTGGAGTGTTCAATCGAGATATAGAGTTCCACTCACTGGAAAAATTGAGGCAGCTTAGGAGACCATCGCAGCTATGAAGTTTCGCGATGGTTTGTAAAAAATGACATTCTAGGATGGAAAGACGTTGCTAACGAGAGATAGGCATGTGGCTCGTAGCCGAGGGCAAGACCGTCCAGTATGCCGAAGATATCTACACCATCACAGAGCGCGAAGATGGAAAAGCAATAAATCTTTTATGCCCGACTCGGCATATCCACTCTCGTGGCGACGTATTGAACCTGAGTAGTTTGAGTATTGACATCGAGGCCCAGTTTGATGGAGTAATTTCTCTTGAGGTCAGTCACTTTACAGGAGCTCTCCGCCATGGACCAAATTTCGATCTCTACTCGGACGGGCGTCCTGAGTGCGATGCTTCAATTAGCAAGAGCAGTAAAGGGACGACCATTTCTTCTGGTGGTCTTTCGGCTATAGTGCATCCGGATCAGCATACATTTGATATACGCTTCCACGCTACAGATGGATCAAAAGAACTTACGTCATTACTGAATCGGAGTGTGGGGCTGGCTTATAGCCCCGCTCTTAGCAGTCCTAAGCAAGTGGAAGATCTCAGGGATCTTAAGCACTACATCTTTACGCAGACCGAGCTCGGAGTTGGCGAAAGCATTCATGGACTTGGGGAGCGGTTTGGTGCATTCAATAAGATTGGCCAGAGCATTGAAGTTTGGAATGAAGATGGAGGCACTTCAAGTGACCAAGCTTACAAGAATATATCTTTCTGGATGAGCTCACGTGGCTATGGTGTCTTCATTGATACTCCGGAGAAGATTGATCTAGAGATTGGAAGTGAAAGATGCTGTAGGCTGCAGACGTCTGTAGAATCGCAGCGCCTCAAATGGTATCTCCTCTCTCATTAAACTAAACCAAGAAAATCCTAATCCATGGACCAGGTATCTTATCTACGGCCCAACACCAAAAGAAGTCCTCACAAAATATTCCATCCTGACAGGCAAACCAGGAAAGGCTCCGGCCTGGAGCTTTGGCCTCTGGCTTTCTACTTCCTTCACGACAAACTACGATGAGGAGACCGTCAGCCATTTCCTTGAAGAGATGAAAACACGATTCATCCCAGTCGAAGTCTTCCACTTCGACTGCTTCTGGCTCCGTTCCTTCCATTGGTGCGACTTCGTCTTCGACTCCAAGTACTTCCCGGACCCCGCTGGCCAGATGAGCCGTCTCAAATCAGCTAATCTTGTCAATAAAATCTCCGTTTGGACGAACCCGTATGTTGGCCAGGCTTCTCCAATTTTTGCTTATGCGGCGGAGAAAGGGTACCTCTTGAAGCGCGAGAATGGAGACGTCTGGCAGTGGGATCTCTGGCAGGCTGGGATGGGCTTGGTTGATTTCACGAACCCGGAAGCAGTTAAGTGGTTTGAGGGATGTCTCGAGAGCTTGTATGACTTGGGGGTAAATTGCATCAAGACGGACTTCGGAGAGCGGATTCCGACTAAAGGGGCCAAGTGGTTTGATCCGAAGGTCGATCCGCAGCGCATGCACAATTTCTATGCATATATGTACAACAAGATCGTCTACGAGACGCTGCAGAAGCGGTATGGGAAGGATCAAGCGGTTCTATTCGCGCGAACGGCATGTGCAGGGACGCAACGATTCCCTCTAGTGAGTGCTCTTCTTTACATATACCTCCCATCCCCCAGTCTATACTCTAGGAAGTAGAGTACCAACCGACTCATTCTCCCAGTGCTGGGGCGGCGACTGCGAATCGACCCCCGCGGCGCTTGCCGAAAGCATCCGCGGCGGCCTCTCCATCGGTCTTTCCTCCTTCTCCTCCTGGTCCTGCGACATCGGCGGCTTTGAAGGCAACCCACCGCCCTGGATCTATAAGCGCTGGGTCGCCTTCGGCCTCCTCTGCTCGCACTCGCGCCTGCACGGCAGCAACTCGTATCGGGTGCCCTGGCTTATCGATGACGACGACCGTTCCCCGGGCAACTGCACTGAGGTGCTGCGTACCTTCGTGCGGCTGAAGCGCCGCTTGATGCCGTACCTATACAGCCAGGCGATGCAGAGCTGCCGCATGGGGTGGCCGACCAGCCTGCGGGCGTGCGCGCTCGAGTTCCCAGATGATCCGACGGCTTGGTACCTAGATAGACAGTTCATGGTTGGTGAGGGCATTCTTGCGGCGCCGGTGTTCACGGAGGCGGGAGACGTCGAGTTCTACTTGCCGGCGGGAAAGTGGACGAGTTTTTGGGATGGTATGACTGTCCAGGGCCCTGGGTGGCGCAGAGAGACGCATGGGTTTAATAGTCTGCCATTGTATGTGCGTGAGGGCACGGTGCTGACGCTTGGGAAAGAGAGTGGTGCGGAGGGAGAAGGCTTTGGATACGATTGGCTAGAGGGGGGTGAGGTGAGGTTGTATTGTGTTAAAGAGGGGGACAAGGCGACTATGGTGGATAAGGAGGGCGAGGAAATTGGGGTTTTGGTGATTGGTAGGGATGGTGGGATTGAGGGAACAGAGGAAGCATTGAAAGGAGACTGGGGTTTTTGGAGGATTTCCGAGCTGTAAGAAATTTGGTGGTTTAGAAGGCATCTGGGGTTTGAGAAGAAAAAGGGGACTACTTTGTTTCTGAATAACTTCAATGAGCTGCAATGAATGATTTTGGAAATTATTGAATGGTGTTGACACCTGGTCTTGATGCAGAATATTTCTATACAAGTGGTACTGAGGCTACCCGGAGATCTTACACGTTTTACTTATGTTAAGAAGCTTACTTGCTTTCTAAAGTAATTCTCCATCAAACCGTGAGCGAGGTGAATTTGAATATAGCGCATCATTGATTTTGCGAAACTCATCATGGTATATCATAATCGAGGAATGTAAACAAAGCGACTGTCTTAAAGCCACACGAGTTTCACTGTCAACCACCAATCAGATGGTCCGGCCATCTGTCACTTCGCGAAAGCCTTAGGTCCATTTTCAGACAGAGTTCTCCGCGGGCGCACCCAATTCCTTGAGAGCAACCTGCCCTTCCTGGTTCATACCCTTAACTTCAACAGCCTTCATGTCCAGATTATCCGGCAAACTGCCTAGAGCGCGTTCGCCAAACAGTAAATCAATCTCCTCAAGCGACATCTTCTTTGTCTCCTTAAATAATATGAAGATTGTTGGGAAGGTGACTAAGATATTAAACGCAATGAAGACGAAGTAGAACTTCCACGTGATCTGACCAAGACCTATTGGAGAAACTTGCGACCACAGTGTGCTGATAAGCCAGTTGCCAATGCCAGTCGCGAAGGCACTGCCACGTCCTCGGATTTGGAACGGCATAATCTCGCTCATGTAGACCCAGCTGACGGGGCCAAAGGAGAAGCTGAAAATGACGGTGACGCAGAAGATAAAGAAGACACCGGCAATTGATAGGCTGTTCTTCTTTGCTCCAGTGGCGCCAGTTATTTGAGAGTTAATAGCAGCTTCGCAGATAAGTGCGACGGTAATACCGACTGTGCCCCAAAGGAGGGGTCTACGCCGGCCAACGCGGTCGAGGAAGAGAGAAATGAAGATAAAGTTGGCGAGTGGGCCAACACAATTGTAGATACCGGTAACGAGGAGGTTTCGACCACCCGTAATGCCAAGATTGTCGTACATAATGGTCTGGTAGTAGCCAATGACGTTGATTCTACGCTAATTAGCCAAGATGGCATTTACCAAAGTAGACACTTTGAATCTTACCCAGTCATCTGAGTGAAAACTTGAACCAGAGTGGCATGGATAAGGCGGATCCTCCATTGCTTGACAGTGAACATGATTCGCCAACCCGGTGCAGTAAGCGCTTTCTCGGCATCGATGGTCATTTTGATTTCGTTGAACTCAGCCTGGAGCCACTCATCGTTGTGGCCGTTGTAATGCAATTTACGGAGCGCTCGCATGGCTTCGTCGCTGCAGTCCGTCTCGATCAAGTAGCGAGGTGACTCTGGGAAGAAAAACATGCCGGAGAGCAGAATAACACAAGGGATTGCTTGAAATCCCAATGGAAATCTCCATGAAAAGGCGCTGGATGCAGGCACTTTGGATGAGCCATAGCCTACCCAGGTGGAAACAATAAATCCAACACCAATCATTTGCTGGGTAAGGCCAACAATAAAACCTAGCCACCTTATTTAGCAATTAAAGTGATTGAGTTTGAGGTCTATTAACATACCTCTAATGTTGGGGTGCGCGCATTCGGATTGATACACAGGTACGGACATGGACAGGAGGCCAACGGCCCAACCAGCCAAGATACGGCCAACTAAGATCATGGACAAATTATGCGCTGCGCACTGCAGAATAGATCCGACCAAGGCAATTGCTGCACCAATTTGGACAGTATATTTTCTTCCAAAACGATCCATGGTAAGCCCACCCCTGTATTTTCTTTAGCTCTCCATGAAAAAAGATATGCTTACAACGCAATATGCTCACATCAAGCTCCCAAACACGGCACCGCCGCTGAAAGTGGAATTAATGGCGCCAATGATCGGAGATGTAGGTACAGTATTGAAGAAGCCGAGGAAATTGGGTGACCGAATGACATCCGTCATCACACCGGCATCATATCCAAAAAGGAATGACCCTGTGGCTGCGAAGATAGCCAGAGCAATATTGAAGAGTAGCCCCATGGTGCGCGGTGTTTGTCAAGACGTCCTGGTGGAAGTGAAGAAAATGATATTCAAACCATGAGAGGAGGGCGAGATAGATACAATCGCAGTCATGAGAGCTGAAGACCTGCTGCCATGGTCCAACCTGGTCCAGAATGGAGGAGCAGGATTCCGATACAAACCAGGTTGCCACCATACAATGCCGCTATTGGATAACGGGTTGGTAGCCGTTGCGGTAACCCCGCCTGAATGCGAGTCATTCGTGAAGAATAGCTACAGAGTGCTGCAAGAGCTCAGCGAGAGCACTACAGGAGAACTGCAAGAGCACTGCACGCACGCAGTAGATCACCGAAAGGAGGCTAATCCGGGCAGCGTGGGGTGGGGAGAGAGCGGAGATTTCGATGGCGGGGCTCTCTAAAATGATCGGAGCAGGCATGGTGAGCAGTGGCGGAAAGTCTCAAAGGGTCGCTTGGACGCCGCTAATTTCCAGTCCTCGGTCAATCTCGACGTCTGTTCCGACGATGCAAACCATGCTCTGCAGGAACATCATCGCCCGTGCAACTTCAGAGAAAAGAGCATGGGCGTGTAATTTGGGGGGCGGATCATGACCGTCCTGGGTCAACCGGGTCCGCGGCAAAATGAGCCTTCATCTCCAGGGACTGGCTGTTAACTTTCGTCATATAAGCTGTCCAGCAGCCTCAATGGGTTCCCTAGAGTCACTTGTTTTACCTTCATCTGTTTCTGTGGTACAATGCTTTCGCTCAAGACCGTTGCCGCTTTCTTGGCCGGGTTTTCGCTTGTTGCCGCTGGCCATTCTCCCAATGGCAAAAACAACGCAGCTGGAGCCGTTTACAAGGATCCAAATGCGCCTGTGGAGGCTAGAGTCTCTGACCTGCTATCTCGAATGACCATTAAGGATAAGACTGCTCAGCTCATGCAAGGCGACATCTCCAATTGGATCAATACGACCACCAATGCTTTCAACTACAGCGGGCTTGTCGCCAACATGGAGACGAAGGCCGGCCAATTCTACGTTGGCTATCCAGTACCTCAAAGTTGGATTAGCGCTGGCGTGAAGAGAGCACAGGAATACCTCATGCAGAATACTACTTTAGGTAGCTTACTATACCCGAATACTATTTTTAAATTGGTATGACCTAGATCTTTTACTAAGTCATTTAATAGGTATTCCAGCGTTGGTACAATCTGAAGGTATACACGGATTCCTCATTGGCAACGCAACCATCTTCAACAGCCCCATTGCTTACGCATGCTCTTTCGACCCGGATCTCGTGCAAGAGATGGGAGCCGTAATAGCTCAAGAAGCCCTCGCTTTGGGTGTCAACCAGCTTTTTGCTCCACTAGCGGACTTAGCGCGAGAGCTACGGTTTGGACGTGTTGAGGAAACGTTCGGAGAGGACCCTTACCTCACTGGAGAAATCGCCTACAGCTATGTCAAAGGCCTCCAGGGTGGTAAAGTCAGCGCCACAGTCAAGCATTTCGTTGGATTCAGTAACCCGGAGCAAGGTCTCAATACTGGGCCTGTGCATGGAGGGGAGCGAGAGATGAGGACCACCTGGATGCCACCTTTCAAGCGTGCCATCATTGATGCTGGTGCATACAGCATCATGTCCGCGTACCATTCCTACGATGGTGTACCAGCTGTTGCCAACCATCACACGCTCACAGACGTTCTCCGAGGCGAGTGGGGATACAAATACTGGGTCACGTCCGATGCTGGTGCCACTGATCGTCTCTGCTGGGCGTTCAAGATGTGCACATACACGCCAATTGACTCCGAAAAAATCACTATGTATGCACTTCCTGCCGGCAACGATGTGGAAATGGGTGGTGGATCTTTCAATTTCAAGACTATCCCGCAGTTGGTAGAGTCGGGGAAACTTGACATCTCCGTAGTTGATACAGCGGTTGCACGCCAGCTTCGAGCAAAATTCGAGCTAGGATTATTCGAGAATCCTTTCCCAGGCGCACCCGCTAACAAGATAGCACCTTTGATACACACTCCCAAGTCTGTACAGTTAGCTAGGCAGCTTGATGCTGACTCGATCGTTCTCCTGGAGAACCACAACACCGTGCTACCGCTCAAGCAGTCCGCAAACATCGCCGTTATCGGACCGATGGCTGATTTCATGAACGCAAGTGGCATTCTAACAATCCCTAGAGACCCCTGCTTACTATAATAATCAGCTGGGAGACTACGTTGTCTACCGCTCCCAATACAACCCCACCAACGTGACGCCGCTCCAAGGCATCCGTGCCGCCTCCAAGGGCACCGTTACCTTTGCACAAGGCTGCGAGCGCTGGTCGAACGACCAATCCGGATTCCCCGCCGCCGTCGCGGCCGCAGAGGCCGCCGACGTCGCCGTAGTCCTCGTCGGCACTTGGTCTCGCGACCAGCAAGAGCTCTGGCAAGGCCTGAACGCGACCACGGGCGAGCATGTTGACGTTGCGTCGCTGAATCTTGTCGGCGCCATGGGGCCCCTCGTCCAGGCCATCATTGAGACGGGCAAGCCCACCGTCGTCGTCTACCAGTCCGGCAAGCCGATCTCAGAGCCCTGGATCTCGAATAGCTCGGCAGCACTTGTCCAGCAGTTTTACCCATCGGAGCAGGGCGGTAATGCGCTGGCGGACGTGCTTTACGGCACCGTCAACCCGAGTGGAAAGCTCTCCGTATCGTTCCCATACGATGTTGGCACGCTGCCTATATACTATGACTACCTCAATTCTGGGCGCTATACGGATCCAGGTAGTATCAGCGTGAATGGGACGCTGAATTTCGGCCACCAGTACGTTCTGAATACTCCGCAGCCGCTGTATGAGTTCGGGTACGGGAAGTCATACTCTACCTTCATCTACTCCAATGTCTCGCTCTCATCGACCACTGCTTCCGCGATTGATATTATCACGGCCTCGGTGAGCGTCACGAACACGAGCCCCGTCGATGGGAAGGAGGTCGTGCAGTTGTACGTGCAGGATGTGTTAAGCAGCATCGTGGTGCCGAACCAGCAGCTGAAGGGCTTTAAGAAAGTGCTAGTGAAAGCGGGCAAGACGGTTGAAGTAGCTATTGACTTGAAGGTGCAGGATTTGGGTTTGTGGGATATTAATATGAGGTATGTGGTTGAGCCGGGCGATTTTGTGATTTGGATGGGAAGCTCCTCAAAGGATCTAAGGGGCAATGCAACGTTGACTGTAAGTTGAGCCGCGTCAAAAACCAGGAAGATGAAGGACATGGTATTTTGAATTCTTGTATATGCATAATATCGAAAGGGTTTAGTGCGAAGGAATAGTCCTAGTGAGAGCATGACGAATAATATTTATACAGAAGAATGTACTGTACAATGTGATACAGATTACCAATCACCTCATGTTAAGTTGACCGCTGAAAATCTCGTTATCCCCATTCTCATCATGTTTTAAAATTCTTCATCAGTGATACTGATCACCCTTAGTAGCCATTAAATCCCATCGAACGCCATCGAGCCAGCGATCTTCGCTATGTTCATGGCCTCACATCTAACTTTGGATCTAAACCAGCGTTTGCAACGTTAAAGTTGGCAACCAGATGCTAGAAAATATGAAGACTTGTATTCACGCATCAAGCATCCGATGGATTGATGGCAACCGTTTAGTAAGGCTACGCCCTCTTTGGGAATATTGTTAAGTGCCTTTTGATTGTTCTGGCGTTGGAGACGCGTCGTGATACTTCCCAGAATGGGTTTCTTTTTTGGCGTATAGCCAATGCCGTTATTTAATTTATTGTAACATGAACCTTAATATTTCGAGCTAATGTTACGCTTAGTTGCAAATTTCTGTAGGAAAGGTCCGCTTTCATTCAAAGATGGATATTTTCAAAGTGGAATAAGAAGAAAATGGCGTAGAAACAAGACAAGCACCAGAAGTAAAGATAAAGAAAAGGAAGGGTGGTGTAATGCCAATTTCCCAAAGTGATAGCGCTAAGAACCATTGCATGGCAGAATTCGTGATTTGAACTTTCTAGCTTGTGTAGGCCTGCTGATGCCCGTGCTCGGTTCAGTACGACGTTAGCAGTGAGGATATGAGGCAGTGAAGCCCCATAACTGCTATCCAGGGTAGACAAAATAGCAGAAGCTGCTTCAAAACGTCCACTATTATTCAAGACGAGACTAAGAGTTTCAAGAAGAGTTGGAACATAATCTTTTGGTTGTAGTCCCCTGCTCCCCTCCTGAGGAATGTCGTCTTCTGTTACAGTCTTGAGTAGCCTATGGCAGAGATCCTCAGCATGTCCTAAATTTCGCCCGTTTTTAGCAAGAAAATGAGCAAAATCGCTGACAATCCGAATACGGAGGAGGTTCTTAGGCGAGAGCACTCGACTTGTGAGTAGTGCAGCTTTGTAGGCTTGATCGGCCTGATCGTATTGGCCCAATCCTTGATAGACGCGAGCAAGGAGATGCCAGTCTGTAAAGTCGTCTCCTGAAAGGTCTGGTGTAGTCTCCTTTCTCTTGCGTAAAATATCAGCAAGAGACCTTCGAACCCGCTGTAGTTCGGCAGTCACGCGGTCCGCGGCTTTGAGGTAGTCTGTAGTGAGTGATGCCCGCTGTTCGATTTCAAGCACTGCAAGAGCATCATGATGTGTGTTAGCTCGGTGGATCGCTCTCTGCTCTTCCTCAGAGATTTCGGTGCGACGTGCTAACCACTGGAGCGACCCTTCGTGGATTGAGCGAAGCCTTGAAAGCATCACATCGAATCGGGTTCGGAGGGCATCGCAGGGTTGAGAATTCTCCAGAGAACTAGGATATTTCTTAGGCCATGGCTGAATGATCAGGAGCTCGTAGCGCAGATCACAAGGCCGAGGTGAAACCATCAGCCATGATGGCCCGTGCGTTTTACTAGTGACATTTCCGTGGCATGCTGGCTTCAACGAAGATTACGAATGAACGACAGCGGAACCGCGATAGGACCGCTCCTGTGTCTCCCTTCGGCATGACTGCTGAAGCACCGGATCCCCGAACATTCAAAACTTGGCAAGATGCCTTCCAATATCCCGTCCCCATTGTTCGTAAATTGGAACTCCAGCTCCGCTCCAATGTCAACGAGAACCGCGAGAAGCTCCGCACCCTGGTCGGGTAAGTTTTGGATATTGAATACCGGTATTCAGGGTCCTCTTACTAATTATTAGGTATTCAGAGCGAGCTATCGCGACCTTCTCAGCACAGCGGAAAGAATCATTGAAATGGAGGAAAATATGGAGCAGGTCGAGACAACCCTAAGAAAGGTTGGCCAGAGGTGCAATTCGCGGGCCGTAGACCGAATCTCCGACAATTATGCGAAGCTGGATAAACATTGGAGAGCTCGTGGTTTGTGCTTTACCGAATAATGTTAACAAGACCGTCTGGTGGTTGACAAGCGAATTACAGACCGAGATCGATATGCATTCGCATCACAGCTCTCCGTTCTCCAGAGTTGCCCAATTGTGATGACTCGTCTTTTGAAGAAAGGAGGATCCTCCCTTCTCATTGCTAAAGTCTTGGTCTTATCCCGACTACTACACAAAGCACTATCTCAAACCGCAAATAAGTCTCCATTTGTGGATAATATCAGAGACCAGCTTGGGTCGCTGCGTCGCAGACTACTCAGCCGGATTGACAAGCATCTTTCTAGCCCTACCGCCGACACTTCGACCCTTGTGGAGAATATGTGTGCCTTCTCGTTGGCTACAAGTGCGACCCCTACAGATGTCCTTAGACATTTCCACTATATAAGAATGGAGGCAATTGTAGAAGCCTTTGAACCCCATGAAAAGGTACAAGAGCATATTCTAAACAGCCTTGAGCTTTGCGTGAGAACTCTCCAGGATACTCAAGCCATATTTCCTCGGCGGTTGGCGGATTCGCTAGCGAAGTTAAAGTTACATCCTCTCATGCAGGACCCGGACATTCGAGCGATTACCGAATTAAATTTAAATATCCACGAGCGGTGGATTGCGGATGAAGCCCGAAATTATACGCCTTGGCCGCGTCACGACGAGCTTCAAAGAGTTGATGCAGAGAAACTCTTGAAGTCATGGGCAAAGCACGCCATTTCTTCCTTTCTCAAAGGTATGAAAGATGTGTTATCACATGTCCAAGATTTCAAAGCAGTCGCCGAGCTAAGAAGGCAATTATTCGAAACCTGGCTTGCTTCTGGTAGCGGGGTACCTGGACTTAAATCGTCTGGAGTGCTTGACGATCTTCGTGAGGCAATGAACTCGCATTTGGGTAGCATTGTCCATGTTCGCGCCCAAGGTCTTTACATAATCATTTCCGAGATATCCAAAACTCTAGAAAATTGGTCAGCCACCGACAGAGAAATCAAGACGTCTCTGTGGGACAATTCTACAACATCTATGGAGATCAGTAATGGGGCAGAATCGTTCAAGCAAGCAGTCCTTGACAAGAGTCACGGGCGAAGTGATTATGTTCTCCGGATAGTGTTGATGTACCAGCAGTGGGCCGATTCAGCACTTGAGGCTAAGAGTATCATCAAGGAAATGCGAGAGGCCCGGTGGGATGAAGATTTTGGAGAGGATTCTGATGATGAATTTAGTCTAGACTCAAAGCAAGCTCTTCTAAGCGAAGACGATCCGCGTTCACTTGAAGAAAAAGTGCAAGAGGCCATTTTTGAGGCTTTACTGGAACTGCAGAAGAACCTGAAAACTTTAATTGCACGACTGACATCTGATACGCAGGAGTCCAGTCTCCCGCAAGCAATTTTCCTCCTCCGTGTGCTTCGAGAAGTAAGCGAGCGAATTCCGAGACTTGGTCTGAAAGATACAGAGTCTGCCTCGCCATCATTACCATTCGCTTCATCTCTAGTTGAACCCCTACATAACGCTCTTGCGACTTCTATTTCGCAGTCTGCGCTGGATTCGTTGAAGAGACGTCTTCGGAAGTTCTCTACCTCTCGGCGCATTTTGAGCCGCACATTATGGGAAGGCAATCCTCCTCTACCAGTCCAGCCATCTCCTGGGACATTCAAGTTCCTTCATACACTCTCAAATGATATGGGAGTGCGCGGCAGTGACCTATGGGCGCCTGGGGCGGTTCGTACTATTAAAAGTTTTGCTGGCACAGAGGTTTGCAACTTACTGAAAGAATGTGCAAATTTTATCCAAGCGGAGGATGAGACATCGGCAGTCAACGATAAACAAGTCAACGGCATCAAACAGGAAGGAGACGAGGATGACCAACAGGTGGAAGATGAATCGGCGATTGACAAACGTAAAGTCAAGAAAGAGAAGCTGACGCAGCTCCTCTTCGACATTTCCTATCTTCAGCGTTGTCTTAGTCTCTCTGACCATGGCTCTTCTTCGGATGAGCATTTCGATACACTTTCAGAAGCAACATACCAGGCAGCCAGCCTTGACGAAGCTAGCCGTACTCGGTTGAGGAAGAGTGCTGCTGATTATAGGAAGAGAACCTATCTGCTATTTGCTCTACTATCTTAGCGGACCATATGTTTTCAATAGATTCCGAATTGCAAAACGAGTTCAGCGGCTTAAACCCGAAGTTTACTATTGCTCTTTTTCGCAGATACGCTCAACCCTTTGAAGTATCTAAAAATGACCAGAAGTTGTAAGGCACCCACTACTGTGACCCTGCTGGCAGGGATGACTTGCTGAATAAACCTAAGCAACGTGATGGTCCAGTATCACTTTTACTTTTATGTATATCTATATATACAAATGTGCTGCAATTAAGTGCCTCCGCCATAGCTAGAATAAGATATTGTCGAACGGACAATGAGGTTATAAAAGAAGGACTCGTGTGTAGATTGATCTATGAAGAAAAAGAGACTATATACATGGTGCAGGTGCAGGCAACAGGAACAGGTACTAGGCAACCGAGACAATCCGTCTCAGTTCGACAGATATGCCCTCTCAGTTGCAAGAGCTTTCCTCAATCTCATTACCTATCACATTTTCAACTTCGCCGTATTAAGAGCTTGGTCATGCCTCTTCTTTGACTGCTATGCTTCCCAGCCCGGGAACTTGTCTTTGGGATTCCATTGTTAGCGGGTCATTAGAGCTCCCATGTCGCTCCTTCACTGCTGACTGGAAGTTTCGACAACTGAACTTGTTATTGAATAAGTAATCCATCTATATATTGGAAAATTTTAGTATATTTGCGTCCTCGGGTTCATAGCTAAAGGGGTACTCACATCGTCGAAGCTAAGCCCTTTAGTCTCTGGAATAAGGAAGTAAAAAATAACGCAAAGTGGAACACCCAATCCAGCGAAGACGAACCCAACTTTCGCACCTAGGTTGCCTGCATCGGGGTTGATCAAGAAAGGAGACACAAAGCCGACCAGCCAACCGGCAAAACCCTGTGTGAAACCGACAATCGACTGAGTTGATGCCCTCAGTGGCAGAGAAGTAACTTCGGAGCCAATTGCAAACCCAACGGCACCTAGCGTTAGCTGAAATGCGACAGACCTGGATGGGTAAGTGAAACGCTTGTTGAATCTTGAGCGGGTTCGGGACTCACCAAACAAACATGCAAACAACAGCGACCCATAATGCCCCATGGCCGTTGAAGCAGCCTACAATACCCATCAACAGGAGTATAAGCGTTAACACAAGTGTGCCGAGAACAAGCAGTGGACGTCGGCCGGCCGTTTCGATGAAGAAGAATGCCGAGATATTAGATAATAGCATAACAATATACAAACCTACTGACACCGTGAAATAGTCCCTCACGCCTATCAGGGAAAGGAAGTAAGTGGCATAGCTGAGAACGAAAGGTGCCCCGATAAGTTGCTGTCCGGCTACAGGTATGAGCGCGATTAAGGTCCGTTTCTTTCGTGTGTCAATGTTGCAGAGGAGCCTGAAACAAGAACGTTATCATACCAGGTTCGTTCCTTGAAAACATTGAACCAGCAAGGGTCCTTTCTGTGAGGCGGCTACTCGAACCTCTTCACTGAAGGTCACATTGCTTGTTATGCGCTTTATCTCAGCATCTATTAGAGTCTGGTCTTTCGAGCCGTGTATTCGGTTTAGGGCTTTGCGCGCTTTCTCAGTGTGCCCCTTTTTCAAGAGATAGTAGGGGGATTCAGGATACACTGGATAGCCTCCGACAAGGACCACTACGCACGCTTAGTCACTATATGGCAGTGAAGGACAAGTATTGGATCATCAGCTTACCTATGAAGATGAGTTGGAGGATTATCAATGTTCGGTACGACCATTTTCCTTCAATGGTCGAAGTTCCTCTCGAAATACACCTTGCTACGTCAGTGGAGAACCTAAAGACGCCGCCAAATCGCTTACGCTAGCATAAACTGCCCTAGCACGATTGACCCATTTGTGAGACACAAGAAGAAACCTCGAAGCTCCTGTCGAGTGTTCTCGCCGATCCAGACCGGAAATTCCACCAATGCAATGCCGAAGCCGATAGCTTAGAGGGCCATTAATTAAGCCATCGCTGGAGCCACGGATATAGAGCATACTGCACCACTTATCAAACGACCAGCCAAGAATAATTTCCACTCGTGGCTGGCTACTTGCATCGCAACGCCGACAGCCGTAACAAGAGATCCAAAAGCAAGGGAGTGTTTGCGTCCTATCATCTCCAGTATCTGTCCACCAGCCATCACACCCACAACCAGCCCGCCCATTGATGCACCAGCCCACCCGGACTGATAATTCGCAGGCACCAGGTAGCCGGATGGCTGGCTTGCAAATGGCCGGCCGTATTGCTTCTGGAATGCTGGGAATGCTGTGGCAGTACCTGCGAGTCCAGAGTCGAACCCTTCGCCATGTTAGATTTTGGGTTGTTTTTGGGCTGTTGGAGGTAGTGAGAGTTTTTGTTACCAAACATCACGCCGCCAATGGAGCTATAAAGCGCCCAGAAAATGAATCCCTTCTGCTTCCGCAGGATCTTCCATTTGTGCTCTGGGTGCACGCAATTCCAGTCTGGATAGAAGGTCATAATTGCGGAATTGATCACAGCAATTGAATAGATATAGCGAGTATCTCTAATAAAGGTTTTCTTTGGTTAAGACGAAGCGGAATAGGACAGAGGATTCATCAGATGGACAGCAAGTACTTTAGCAACCAATTAATATCATTTTAATTTCATAGAGTCATACATCCAGTTGCGGGGTAGTATTGCATGGTTGTTATGCAGTTGTATCTAAGCGAATATATTTCCTATTCAGACAACTTTCTGAATTCGCCGCTTAGAGAAAGTTGTTTTTTGAATGCCGTCCTGCTCCTCAGCACCCGGTGTGCCGCTAGTTTGTGTGACGCGTCCGGCATCGGCAACCTACTCCTACTGGCTAACAATGCGGGTTGGGCTGCAACGCACTGGCCCGCGGGCATACCAAAGATCATTCACGAAGCGTGCGCAATGCAAAAGAAACGTCACGGCCTCCAGCCAAGACGGCCTTGAGACTTGCAATGGCTCCAGAGTGCCTCGTGCCAGTAGACCTTAATGCAAGTGCGGCTTACGAATGTGACCGAGTTGTTCCACAATGCATTTTCGAAAACACCCTACTGACAACGACTGCTTTTATCCGCATCCGTCCACCTCCGCATTACTCTCACAAAACCCGGGAGGACCTCACAGCCACTCAATACAAAGATGGTCTGTCTGCAGTCGTCGTCCTATCACATTTCCCAATCCGCCAGAAACTTAGACTTTACCCCTCTCCCTCTCAGCCCCTTAACCCCCACACTCATCTGTTCTCCCGGCATCAGGTCGAGCATATTGTCCTCCCACACTGGCTCCGGCTCATTCTCCTCCTCGCTCCTGTCATAATCGGGGTATAAAAACAAGCCTTTAATTGGTTGATTCGCCTTGATCGTGACTATGTCCTCCCATGCAGCGCCTTCATCCGCTTTGCTGGTTCCGAGATCGATTCGTGTATCCTTTGGCCAATGCAAATAGCGGAACGGCTCGGGCCAGTTGACGATGCGGGCCAAGATAGTCCCTGCGTCGTCAACTAAACTCGCCGATAGGACGATGAGCGAGTCATCCGTCAGCGTTTTCGGATTCTCCACTTCACCGAGCTCGGTGTTCTGGCCTGGCAGAAGCGTAACCGCTTTCTTCTCCGAAGGAAACCCGACACGTTCACCAGCAGCAAAATCGTAGGCGGCAAGAACGAGGGTACAGCTAAGTTCTGCAGTGGTTGTGTTGTGTGCGAAAATGGAGAATTGCGGGATCTCAGTCTTGCGGGGATAGTCTTCGTCAATCCAGCGTGAGAGTGGTGTGCGTTCTATGCCGACAGAGATAGGGGCGAAGACACGGCAAATACTGTAGAACGAGGGCTTAACACGAAGATAGTAATCTATAAAGCTCCAGGACGTGACTGGGTAACAGTCATTGAGCTGCACGAACTTGTAAGCGTTGTGCTACATTGGGTTGTTTGGGGTTTCCAGGTTAGCTCACCTGCCAAATGATAGCACCCGCGCAGGCCTCCTTCCCTTTACCATTGAACTTACGTTTCCAATCTCGCAGAGCATAGCCGTATGCCTCACTCTGCATTAATTGGCTACAGTAAGCGAAGTCTTCCAGACTCTGGTTGTTATACCGGAAATTCTCCGCGAGATAGCGCGCAATGCGAGTTTCGGCGCCATGGCCTTTGTTATGGCAATCAATAGCCTTCGATTGGGGGTATCGATCCCGCACATCCGGGACGAAGACATCAACGGTACGCATTATGGGAAAACCATGCATACCGAACTCTGAGACGAAGCGCCCAGAAAGGTTCTTGTACTGTTGATAGGAGAGTTGCTCCTGATGCCATACTACGAGCTATGTTAGTGATAATGCATTGAATTCCTTAAGTTCACCTGAAAATCACCAGTAACCTATTTCAAGGAGATATTTCATTGTTGGAGACGTGTGACATACCTGACCACTGATGGATATCACCCACAGTCGGGTCACTTGCACTATCACCTCCCCATGGAGAGTTGGGCCAGTACTTCACCTCTGGACATAATTCTTTGGTGATGTCTGGTAGAAGCTGGAGATAAATCTTGCGTTGCGGAAAATCGGTATCTTCAAAAGGTCCAGCTACATCGCGGGCATCGAACTCTACTCGTGCATCCCTACTGTTAAATCTTAGCTTTAATCGATAATAGCAATAGTATCGAGCTTACCCCACCCCCATCTCTGCAAGCATGAAATCTTCATTGCCTCCACAGAGCAATGCAAGACATGCTCGGTTCCTGATTCTAGTGACCTGTGCTTCGACCTCCTTTGTCACGTTCTCGAGAAAAGCGTCATGGATAGGGTAATCGCCGCAGGCAAAAGCCAAGTCATGCCAGACCAGGATTCCGTTTTCATCGCAAGCGTCGAAGAAGTCCTCAGTTTCGTAAATCCCACCTCCCCACACTCGGATCATATTTAAGTGACTTTTCTTAGCCATCCCTATCCATGCAAAGTATTTCTCTCGGGTAATTCGTGGGAGCAAGTTATCCGCCGGAATCCAATTACCACCTTGAATAAAGATGTCGCGACCATTAACATTGAACATGAAAGTTGTTCCCGGTTCATCATCAAGGGGTCTTTGAATCAGAGATATGGACCGTAGAGCGAAGCGGGTAGTCGTTTCATCGAGCAAAACTTTCTCTGCGCCGAGTAGTGTCGTTTTTAAAGTGTACAAGTATTGGTCTCCTTCGCCGTTGGGCCACCATAAATTTGGCGAAGGAAACACCTTAGTAGCGGTAGCTTTGCCATCCTTGACTTCCAGATCGCTCTGTATAACCTCTTCGCCATCTGCATCGAGGACGGTAATGAGAACAGTGTTAGCACCCTCCAAGGATGCTACTGTGTTGACATTGATATGAACCATCGCCCAGCTAACGTCCGGGAACAGGTTTGAAGTCACATGAACTGTATCGATTCGAGAGTTGTAGGTTTCAATATGAATTGGAAGATACGGCCCACAAGTTACGATGATTGGACCCCAATCCCAGCCCCAATGGTACTAATCACTGGGGTTAGTTTAGTCTGAAGTACGCATTGTGGCTGTACTGACCTGAGCCTTACGAATATGCATACGCTTCGGATCCCGCATAATACTTATTCTCTGGCCATATGTCTTCTCCAGCTCTTGTCCTTTTTTGAACGCGCTTTCGAACAGAATTACAATCTCGTTGTCAGTTCCTGAGGGCTGCAGATGATCTTTGATATCCACACGGTGAGGGATAAACATGTTATCACTTTGTAATATTTGCTTTCCATTGAGTTGTACTGTAGCAAAGGTATCTAATCCTTCAAAAAGAAGCTCAATTTTGTCCCTCGAGGCTGCAGAGTATGGAGTTGGAAAGGCACAAGAATACTCCCAATCCGCTTCGCCGACCCACTGAATGAGACGTTCGTTCTCCCCAACATTTGGGTCTGGGAGAAGTTTTGCGTGCAATAACTCAAGTTGGATTACTGAAGGGAACGTAGATGCTGGGATCCATTTCTTTATTTCCGGGATAGAATCGGCTTTCGAAGAACTGTTGGAATTTGCAAGCCTCCATTGCCATCCTGAAGAGAGAGTCAGTCTTTCTCTAGGCATTCTGCTCTTATTCTCGTAGAGCTAGCGCCGCACTTAGTATCGGCAGATGTTAAGTAGAGTTGGACAGTAAACGTTTGAGGGAAATAATATGACCCAAACCCTCTTTTTAACCGAGTTTACCTAGATGAATATGCAAAAATGGGGAGTTTCGTGTTACAAAAGGTTAACCAGGTACCGACGGGAGCAAGTCGTGGAGAGGTTTGGTTGGCATAAATGTGCAGGTTGCTTGACTCAAGCCCCACGCTTTGCCCCTCACCTCCCACCTGCATAACCTGCTGCATTAGCATTATTCCGTGGGTCCATGACCCATTGGTATTTCCGAGTTCCTAGTGCACTGCTAAATCGTGGTTTGGAGAATGACAGGTAAGGACATATATTTGAAGTTCTTCAGCAGATCTCAATATGTGAGCATCGATCTACAGGGCATTTGAACAATGCGCTACTTTTCTTGGTGTTTTCGGTACATTCTGTAGCATTCGTTTTGCTAGGATACATTTCAGGATTGTCTAAAAGCATTGTGTGCTTCAAAGGTGATAGACTCCATTAGTAAGTACGAGAGGTCCCGGTTTAAGCAAGTTTTGAATGCGAAATAGAGATAGTCGAGCACTGTACTCAATTTTAGCTGTAAAATCATCTCGCAGAATTAGCTTTCATAGTAAGATACTGGGATAGCGCTAAATGATAGAAACGTCAAAGAGGTGCCAGGACGAGTTTCAGGAACTACTAATGAAATCCAGTAACCCAAAGAGCAATTTATTATCAACCCTACACCCCTCATTCTCATTCCTTGCCGGGCGAAATCCTTCGTATAGCCAACTCCTTATTGTGTACGCATCAATCTCTCGAAAGTTTTGTTGCGATATGAGAACAAACGCCTGGCTGCAAAGAGTGGTAGATTCGGTGTCCGAAGGTGGGTATATGTTGCAAAAAGACGGTATTGGAGGGGATAGGATTTTGCGCAACTCGGGGCTGGATTCCGGCTGGGCATTGTCTTCTGATGTTGACGGTACCGATGAGTCTTCTACTAATTCGCGGTAACTTGGTAGATAGCATGACGGGGTGTGATCGAGCGGATCCTGGGGTTGGGGAAGCATCCAAGCCGACGGACGGCTAAGGGCGCTTGGGAGAATGTTGGTAAATAGTGGTAACTCTGGAGTTGAAGGTGTAGTCAGGGACGTTGTAGAATAATCCAGGAGTACAGTATCAGACAACTTTTCTTGGGCACCTATGGGTTTCTCAACCATGCCCAAATCTGCGTTAGCGGTGATATCTCCAACCGTAGAGTGAGCATCTTCTGGGACGATATCGTGGGACGGCTCTTGGTTCTCATGCGGCTGCTGTTTAATAACTCCATTCCTCCATCTCTCCAGCTCTAACTTCGATGCAGCAAGTTCGGTCGTGGCTTGAGCTAGTAATCGCTCCGTTTCCTGGAGCTTCTGCTCAAGAGAGGCAATGTATTCGCGCCGACGCTCACGGTGCCGACGTTGGTTGTTCCTTACACGAACTAGCGTATGTGCAGGCGTTTTCAGTTGGCTTCGCGGATGACTAGTTGTGGGATTTGGAGACTGAAACAAAGTATTGGTAGCTTGAGCCATGAATTACTCTATCCTGGAGAGGAGATTCTTTTGAGCCGGCTCGGGGGGAGAGCATTGACGAAGGAGGAGATGCCTCGCCAAGGCAGTGACATTCCATGCGTTTAATGGAGGGATGCCTCCCGATAATCGGATAATCGGGACGAGACCGAGGCCCGGTTCATTTAATCGGTGCCGCAACGTACGCTACATATTTAAGTTGAACTGTTAAAGAATTATAAAATTATACAATCAAATATAGAATGTAGTTTTGTGTAGTTTTCCTAACACAGTTTTACTTGCTTAAGGCATTATTGTAATATAATTTTACTTTTTTAAGCGTATGGAAGCCCGTAGCCAGGGATTCACAAAGTGTATGGAAGAGTTTTTTGGGCAACGTTCTGAAAATGGTCGCCACTATTCGTACACCTCCTAAATGATACACGTACACCCCCCAATTGATACGCATACACCCCCTACCTTATTTGGTTTAGATACTTCCTCACTAAGTTTAGACGCTTCCTCACTAAGTTAGAACATCACGTGTGTTTAACTTGTTTGCGCCTGCATCGCGAAAATCAAAGTGCGCGCCACGTGTTAACTTTTATGACTGCAACACCACGATTAAGTCTTGATTTCGGTTATAGTACAAGTAGTAGAGTCTGAATTAGATTTGGAACGCGCCAAAGGAGCGATTAGTTAGATTGCGCAGTGCTTTGTGAGGCGTCGCGCGAACTAATTTGGGTGCTGCCACCTCCGCCGCGCCCGCGCCCGCGCCCGAGGGGAGTTTTCGCACAGTTGGTGGCACCTACTTGTCAAAATTGACACTATATAGCCCTGCCCTTTGGTAAACTTATAGATATTATTAAGCGCAAGCTTCTGAGAGTCGTACAGCTTCAATAGAGGTGGGTTAAGAACCATAGTGCATTTGGGTGGGCGCGCACTTTGATTTTCGCGATATAGGCGCAAACAAGTCAAACGCACGTGATGTTCTAACTTAGTGAGGAAGCGTCTAAACTTAGTGAGGAAGTATCTAAACCAAATAAGGTAGGGGGTGTATGAATAGTGGCGACCCTGAAAATATCGGTAAAAATCACGCAGTGACAGAAAATGTACCATACAATCCCCCCTACCTCCTTATTACCTACAACAAAGCAGCTATATAGTATAATAAAGTCTAAAATAATACCTTTTTACGTAAAAAGGTATTTAGCTTTTAATTATAGTACTTAGGACTGTACGTTAGCATAGAGGGAATAGATTTCTATCCCTTACATTGTTGTTTACGTCCAATAAATTGTGGCCCGTGCGTACCAATCAATAAGCTGCTTTCCTAGGCGGTCAATTGTTCTGCCGCATCACCAAAGTTTTGAGCTGCCTCCGCGCTTGCGCCCGCGCCTGCGCCCGCGCCCGGTGGGACCTAAATTAACACCTCTGCTTCGCATCTAAGAGCCTGCAATTGTAGAGCGTCGCGGCGGTCGGCTAATTAACTCTATAGCTAGCTCTACAATTGCCAATC
>Ga0307507_10001585_pt1 | contig 50318 bp, 11 predicted proteins | sample 7_EM_MG_FD_207223 | JGI IMG/M metagenome (GOLD analysis project Ga0307507, IMG submission 207223) | Populus trichocarpa ectomycorrhiza microbial communities from riparian zone in the Pacific Northwest, United States - 7_EM | ecosystem: Host-associated > Plants > Roots > Unclassified | place... | reverse complement strand
CTTTTTTTAAGGGCTTTAGCAATTCGTATATAGCGAAGTATCCTTTTTCTCCCATCCTTAGTTAATTGGCCCATTACCCAACGTATATAGCCCTTCCTATAGACAGGAAGTTTATCTAAGCCTATAGCATAGGCCCAGAAAGTTGGTAACGCGCAAGAGCTCTCCCCTAGAAAGCTATACACCTCATAGAAATCCCTCCAGTAGAACTTTATAAATGCAGGTAGAACCTACTCAGTGTACCTATCTAACGCTTTCTTCTACTACTCCTTATTCTTTTACTGTAGAACTAGAAGAGCCTCTTGCTCCTTACTAGCTACGCGTTGTTTCTTCATTGCCTAAGCATCCTTAGCGTATACTAGGCCTCTAGAAAGTAGCAACCTTTTAGTACCAGATTTGCAACTATTATACACTGCACTTACTACCTAAGTCTTTAATAGTTTAAATTAATAGAGCGCGCTGCTGTAGGCCATAGTCCTGCCACCTTTAAGAGTTGTTTCTAGTGCAGAGAATATAGGTTGGGGTAGGCTATGGAGGTCTTATAGGAGGGCATCCAATTGCTTCTTAAATACGCGTACAGAGAGTGGAGTGTTCCAATCTACGCCTGCCTAAGGAGGAGGTGTATTTAGGTGTATAGAAGCCTCTATTACTGCGTTAAACTCTACTATAGTTATACCATTTATAAATAATATAGACGCTCAGTTGTCCTCAGTAAGCTATTATATAGGCTGGCTAGGGCCCTCTAGGAGCCTCTCATTGTGTTAGAAACTATAAGGCTCCTCTATAGCTACGACCTACTCTTGGCGGCATAGCCATATAAGAATAACCTCTGGTTTAAATGGAACTATTCTAGTCTTTTATTAAGCCCTAACTATAGTCCTCTGGGTGAACGTCTAGCAATAAATTTAGGCTAGAGCTACTAGGAACTCGGTCCTTATAAATTCCTTTTCTAAGTACCTAGCTGCTAAATCAAGAGCCTAGCCATGGTAATATTTTAAAGGCTAAAAGCAGCCCACATCTAGGGGCTGTAGAAAGTGCGTTATATGCGGAGGTAGGCAGTAAAGGTAGATTCCATGGCTCTTAGCGTATATAACGCATTTAAATGTATTGTGAGAGCCATAGCTGTCCATTAGAAGTAGTTGATTTCTACCTATAATTAAGCCCTTTATTTAGCGCTGGAAATAGCGGATATATTTAAGAGCTAGGCCGTCGAAATCGGACTCTGCACCTGTACGTGGTGATGGCTACGAACCTGGGTCTTCGAAGCTCAGATCCAGAGCCAACGCAGAGACGTCGCACAGCGTGCGGACAGGACCTGGTGGTGGTTGTGGGCGTTAAGGGCGGTGGTGAAAAAATTTCGGATAGTGAGATCTTAAAAACCACCACTGTTGGCCCTCTATAATACGACGACTACTACTATTCCCCTATCTAGGGCACCTGTACGATCCAATATAGATAGATAGTACTTGATAACATCCCCTAACCCCTAAATTGAAAGCATTAACGACCTTATATTAATAAACAAGTAAACGCGCGAACAAATAAACATATAAGTAAATATACGGCCCCTCCTAACTTCTAGGGCGGTCGCCCACGGAGTATATGGTCACTTGCCGTACTGCCATAATACTACTAAAACCGTTAGCTGGATAACCCCGTATGGTTTTTCTTGTCTTCTTTTAACAGAGTGGTGCCTTTAGAGAGGGCCTAGTAACTAGGGCCTAGGTATAAAAGATACCCAGGTATATATATCCCGCTTTTATCTTTTGGTATTAGGATAGTAGAACGGATGAATTCCCCTTACGCCTTTAATGGCTCTAGGGGGGGGGAGGCAAGGCGTATATGGTAATAGTTAATAAGAGATAGCATATAGGGGATGGTTAAGATATAGGAGAGGCAGTAATAAATACACGGCGATTAATTGGCAAGGCCTAGCTAGGACGTAGTAAACCCTAGCTTTGGATAAACTAGAGAAGGAAGTAGTAGTTCCTAAGGAGTTCAAAACATCTAAGGAGGAGGACGTGCTGTAGGCCCGTAGGGCCGCAGCTATATGCAAATATAGCAAATCGGGGGTTTTCATCCTACTGAGGCTGCTCATAGGGTTTTTCCTCCCCCAACTACAGGGGTTTTCTTCCTGTAAATACATAAGTTTTCCCCCCTGTGCGGAGTAGTCTGTGTGGGCCAGTAGGATCCGTATCAGACATTAATCAAAGAGTTACTACTATATTTAAGAGCCAGTTCATTATTAGAATAGCCAGTGTCCGATTTAGCTAGTAAATAGCTAGTAGGTAGGTCCTCAAACCATTTCTCCACTAAATTCTACGTGGAAATAATTGCCATAGGAGGTATATAATCACCTATAGAGCGAATAGTTTCCATAAGCGTCACTAGCTCTCTACTATTTGAATGCGGGACATATATTTCCCGGCCTCTCCTTGTCCAAACTAGCTAGTTTCTAGCAATACCAAGGCGTACTCTGCACTCATCAAAGTTCCAGAAATCATCTGGGGTAATACCATGCTCCTTATAGTAGGCTAGGAGGTTAGTAAACCAGCTAAGAATATAGGTAGGATCCTGTGCTTTTTTCCGAGCTGTTTTAATAGGCTTAGCCTTTGTCTTTGTATATGGTGATTTCTCCAGGTACCGCTTTAGCCAGTATATTCCAACTCATAGAGGTTCTTTATCATCATCGCATAAAGAGGTGTAATTCTGGGCCAGAATTAAATTGGCCGCATCTCGCACTATCTCAGAACGAATACCAAACCCAATCCTATCTATATGGTCCAAAAACAGCTTCAAAGCAAGCTCTTGTGCGTCGTCTAAGGCCTTATTGCCTTGCTTACGCGTGCACTTATTTCCATAGCCTTGATAAGCCCTCCAGAGCTTGCCATAGTCGCATCCGCGCTCGTTGGCTTCGGTGGTAAGATTGGGCTTATAAGGCAGGCCTTTAAGTTCTTTACATATCTGTGCAATGCGCTTGGCCTCAATAGAGTATTCAGAGAGCTTTGCCTTTGTCATATTGGCTTAGAAGGACGTTATAATTAAATATTGGAAGGTTTAATTGCATATAGTGGGGTTATTTTTGGTTGAGGGTGTTTTTCGTTTGAGGGTGTAGGCCCCCACTACGTGGGGGCTGCTGCGCAGCAGTATGTTGAAAACACCCAACGGGGCCCGAGTAGTAATAAAGCTCAAATTTGCTATATATTGACTCTATCGTGACTTAATTTGATCCAGGTATTCCTGCCGGCAAGGCCCACGCTTGCAAAGTGGTATTTTATATAAAGGGCAGCCGTATTAAGTCCTCGGAGGACGCTATCGTCTTACCCGCTTCTTACTATCGCGAGATTTTTGTGTTGTATTCACTAAAAGCTCCATAAAAGGCTTCTGATATGCCTTCTTCTCTATTATAGAGCCTCTGCGTGCAGCGACGCAAGCCACACAGCTTAGTTGCTTAGAGAAGATCCGAATAGGCTCTTGCCTGTGCTCCTCCGCCGGTGCCTTATATATATCCTTTTCCTCTATTATAGCGACGCGACCTAGGGGTTTAGTGAGACGTTCGCCACTATTAAATAAGGCCTTAATAAGTTCCTTACGGAAAGCTTTATAGGCGCTGTGCTTTGGCTAGTAGCTAGTAATTAACTTAGAATAGAGCTTATAGTAATTAACGATGGTTATATTAAGGAGGAAGTAGTAGGTGGGTCTCTAGGACTTTAAGTGCGTCCTCTACGTATTAAAATAAGACCTTAATTAGTTGGCTTCGTTAACGCCGCCTATAAAGTAGTTATATATATCAATAAACTGCGGGATTAAGAGTTTCTTTATGGCTTGGTCGCCAAAGACTTTTCGCGTTTAGTAGGCACTAGATGCGGTAGTAGTAGGGCGACATTAAGTTTGTTAAACCCTAACTTTACCTAGCAATGTATAATATTAGAGCTCATAGAGCCTTATTTTTTAGGTAGTAAACTTACTTAAAAAATTTACTCTTTCTTCTTTCTTCACTTCTTATTAAGATCTATTCCGTTTATCTTATTTTCTTTATATAACTTAATTATAGAAGTACTAATTACTCCTTAAAAAATAAAGTTCTAGACAGCAAGGTTAATAATATACCCCTAGTAACGAATTCGTTAAATAAATAGATCTTAATTAATATTCCAAAGCGCTATAAAATTAGACATTATATAGTAGAGAGTGTTATTTATTCTAGAATTATCTGTAATAAGAGCTTTAAGTTTATACATAATCTCGTATTCCTAAAGAACTAAAAAAAAGTGTATCCTATTAATTATCTCTACTATATTCTAAAGCCATATAAAGAGTAAGAAGATATTTTCTTAGCTTTTTTTTAGTCATTTATAAAGTAAGAGCAGATTATAAAAAGGAGGTGATTATTTAGAGATATCTAGATATTAATTAAGATATAAATCCGAGTAAGGGCCGACTATAGCTTTTTTTTATACGATATCCTTCTAGTTTATAAATAATTCCTTAATATATAAAACAACCGTTATAGGCGCTGTTAGAAGGATACTAGGCTTAGTTAATTCTGGATTTAAGGCTCTATAAAGAATATAGAATTCTAGCCATTATACCGTACTAAAGGAGAGGTTTTATATAACGATTAAATTTAGGCCACTGCTAGCTATACACACCCTAAACAATACGCGTATACCCCCTAATTAATATGTATATATATACCCCTAAAACAAGCTTAGATCCTTCTACTTTAAGTTAAAATATTATATATATTTGACTTGTTTATACCTAAATCGCGAAAATCAAAGTGCTAAAATATAACACCTATAATACGTTTAAGATTATTTTAAGTTAACTAGTAGGACTATAGAGTGCTCTACAAGGCGCTGTAAGAACTAAATTAGGTGCTGCTACCTCTATTTAACGTCTGTAGATTGCCTCTATAGGCACGCTAACGCCTATACCCGCCCGCGGGTAGTGTATCTAATATTTTACTTAAATGCTAAGAGCTCTCGCTAAGTAGAGTTATTAATACAATTTGTAAAGCCAGCTATAAAGCTACCTAGGCGACCATAACGACGTTCTATTATAAGCTTTTAGGTAAAATGGTAAGGCAAATATAAGGTATTAATTTAGGTATTAGCGCGTATTGTTTTCGCAATTTAAATATAAACAAGTTAAATATATATAATATTCTAACTTAAAGTAGAAGGATCTAAGCTTGTTTTAGGGGGGTGTATAGCTAGTAGTGGCCTAAATTTATAAGTTCCTAGTTTAGAATATTGTAAGGGATATTATTGCGATCACCTTAGGTTGCCCTTAGGACAACCCCCGGACACCCCTTAGACGTCCATTAGTTACATACTAAAGGCACGTGCCTGTAGTATATAGTCTCCACAATCCTAGAGGCCTTACCTCCTTAAGAATTTGTCTCTTTTACCAATCTATCCTATTCCATAATTGTGTCCTTATAAACCCCTATCTATAAAGTCCCCTTATATTTAAATCCTTCCTACTCCTTTTTAAAAGGGTAGCTAGCTTTAAGGACTATATTGTTTATTTATATCTACTATCCTCTCTTAAAATCTCGTAACGACCTAAATAGAAACTCTATAAACACCTTATAGAAAGCCGTCGCGCTAAGGCAGGAAGATCCCTCTAATAGCCAGAGATTGTAATAATATAAACCTCTAGGTAAGACGGTTGAATAAGTCCCAACACCTAGATGCACTAAAAGCTTAAAGACTCTCGTATACCTACGGTTACTAGTAACACTAAGGAAAATATAAACACCCTCTATAACGGTTACAATACTACTAAAAAGTAGCTAGAACCCCTCTGGCCCCACTTAGGCTAATTAGAAGATTAAGCGCTAGAGGCAACCCTAAGATCTTCTCCTAAATTAGAAATGCTAGAGAAATATACTAATATGCCTAATTAGGGACCTAACCAAAACCCTCCCGGAAGACCACCGGCCTATAATTAGTATAGTAGTAGCGTATAGACTGCTTACAAGCTAAGCAGGCCTACCCCTTTAGGTAATTTAATCTAACTATTAACTATTAACTTAAGCCTTATAGGGAAACCCATATTAGCTACTAGTACTAATACTACCTCTGTAGCCGGAGCTTCCCTAGGCCTAAGGTTAGAAAGTTAAGAGCTCTATACTAATTTTCTCTAAGGAGGATATTAGGAAGCTACTATAAGACTCTTAGAAGCTATGCGGAAAGAAGCTACTAATAAATATATTAGAAACCTCTAGGGGCAGGTCTAGATCTAGTAGAGCTTAATTTAGGCTAGATAAAATCTTTTATAACCTAGTTAAGGCTAAGGTCCTCCTAGAGGCTACCTAGTATCTACCTAAAAAGGTATAGAAGACTTAAAGAGGTATCTATATAGCAAATAGAAAAAGGATATAGACTAACTGGCTAAGGCCTTTAACAGTTTAGAACTCCGCCATAGACCTAATACCTAATAGTTAGACAACTGGGTTCGTGAAGTAGATAACTTTTTTAAAATACTAATAATATAAAATAATACTAAAAAGCGTACTTAATAGATTATTAGCAAGATTAAAGATTAATCCCTAAACTAAATTATACTAAATTAGCTTAATAAAGAGTAAATTACTATATAGCCGCAGCTATAAACCTTCCTAAAGAAATAGACTTAAGATCCGCATATTATATAATATAATAATATAGAACTATTCTGGAATGGGATACAGCTTAACCGCTACAATTTCCGCCAGTTTATAAACTTTGTAAAAACTTATACTTAATTAATAGATCTAGAGCCCTTTAAAAACGAGAACGGTAGTATTTATAAGGAGAAGATCGGATTTATCTAGGCTAGAATTAAGCTAGTAATTTATAACAAAATAAAGCGCGTAAGAGCCCTATTGCGGATTACTATATATATGGATTTTAAATAAGCAGTTCTAAACGCTAAGAATATAGTAAGGAACTAGACCTCTTCTAGTAAGAAGCTAGGGGGTAACTAGAAGCGTAGGCACTCTAGTAGTAATATAGGGCAGACCTAAGCTCTAAAGAAGCCGTTCTTAAAGAGAAATCTGAAATAGTTAAAGTTAGGGACCTTAAGTAATAGGAAAGACTTCTAGAGCCAACCTAATACCTATTTGGTACCCTTATAGGAACACTCTAAAAAGTTAAGGGAAAACTTCTCTAGAGGTAAACTTAATTAGAAAAACAAGTAGGGCGATAACTGTACTAACAATTTAAAAAAAGAAAAGCCCTAGTTGTAGACCTTTTCTAGCTATAACTAGGGCAAGATATAGAAGCAGAAACTCTCTATATTGCTGTTAAGCTAGAAATAGTACTCCCTATAGGTAAGGTATGATAGCTTTAAGCACTATATAATAGCGGTGCCGAAATTAATCTTATATAATATAATTTGGTAAAAGAGTATAAGCTTATTCTATTACTAAGGTAGCGGAAACCTACTATAGGGTTCCTAGATAAGCATTAGATTAAACTATATAGTACCTATAAGCTTATAGTGTTAGTGGCCGATATATATAACTATACTAAGGTGGTTAGCCTGCAACCCTTCTAGGTGGCTAACTTTATAGGCTATAACCTTATTCTTAGATATCCTTAGCTTATAGAAGTATATTTTAAAATATACTTTAAGACAGGAGCCTTTAAATAGTAGAATAATAAATAATTAAAAGGGCGTATTTTACTAATAAGCTTAAAAGATATCCTAGAAGATATAGCTCTAAAAAAAATATACGCTCTATACCTAAAGGAGTATTAGATCTAACCCTTATTTTATAGCAAGATAGGTATAGAGCCTAGTATAGGCAATAACCCTTCTATAACGGATACCCTATAGGGAACTGCTAGATAGGTTATAAAGATACTATAAAAAGGCGGCGATCTTAAAGATCTTATAAGATACTTCTACCGCTATAGGTTACTCTAGCTTAAGTAATATATAGAGAGTATACTACGGCACCTCAAACGCTGCGTTAAAGAATTCCCTACCCTCTACTAGCTACCACATAAAACTATTTAACGTATAGTGGCAACTATGTATAAATAGCCACTATAGCGCGCAATACTGCCTATAAGTGTTTTAAGGGAGCTCTAAGACCTACCCAATAATAATATAGAGGATAAATATAACCCTAATTTATTAAATATCCTAGTAGACCTAAGGGACTTACTAAGAGTAGTTTTGGGCAGGCAAGCTAAAGTCCTTTAGCGGAACTTGGAATATAATTATATAATTAATTTAGAAGAAGGCAAACAACTACCGAACCTTTTTATCTATAACACCTCTTATAAAGAGCTTAAGATCCTTAGGAGTACCTTAATGGTTTACTAAAAAAGGGATGGATATAGCCTAGTAAGTCACTAGTAGGCGCACCAATCCTCTTTATCTTAAAACTAGATAGAACTATAAGGCTATATATAGACTATTATAGTCTTAATAAGATTATAATTAAGAACCGTTACCTACTACTACTAGTTAGTAAAATGCTGGATTAACTATCTAGGGTAAAGATCTTTATAAAGCTGGATCTATAAGACGCCTATTATAGGCTCTATATTAAAAAAGGGGATAAATAAAAGACCGCTTTTAAGACCTAATACGGCTATTTTAAGTATAAAGTAATGTCTTTTAGGCTAGCTAATGCGTCTATAATATTCTAATTATATATTTATAGAGCCTTAGGGGGACTAGTTAACCGCATATATATTATCTATTTAGATAATATTCTAATCTACTTAGAAGATAAGGATTAGTATAAACAATACGTCTGCAAAGTACTAGAATGCTTAAATAACTAGGGCCTCTACGCCAAGGCGTTAAAATATTTTTTTAATACTAAGTAGGTTAAGTTTCTAGGTTATATTATAACGCCTATAGGTATAGTTATAGACTTAGTATAGGTGTAGATAATTTAAGAGTAGCTAGAGTTAGAGAGCTATTAGGATATTTAAGTGTTTCTAGGCTTTACTAATTTCTATAGGCGCTTTATCTATAACTACTTAGATATTACCTAATACCTATCTAACCATATTGCTAAAGCTTCCTAAGACCTAATAAAGGGAGTAAAAGCTTAAAGGTAGGAAGAAAAAAACCAAAAAGGGACTAATTAAATAGTATAAACTATAGATATGGCCCGGAAAGGTCTAGAAAGCCTTTTAGGAACTATATACAAAGTTTATAGAAGCTCTACTATTATAGCATTTTAACCCAGATTAGCTACTAATAACAGTTACTAATATATTAAATTTTGCCCTTGCTAGTATTCTATTACAACCTAATAGGTATCTAAACGCTACCCAGCTTTACTAGAGACCGGTAATATTCTATAGTAGAAAATTCTAGTGACCTAAAGTTAGGTATTATACCCACAATAAGGAACTACTGGCTATAGTTAACTGCTTTAAATAGTGGCGACACTACCTTAAGCACGCAAGCCATACCACTTGTATACTCTTAGATTATTATAATCTACGCTACTTTATAACTATAAAGAAGCTTATACCTTAATAAGCTAAATAGGTAGAGGAGCTTATGTAATTTAACCTTAAGATTAAATATAAGCTAGGGGAAAATAACCCTACTAATAGACTATTATAACGGCTAGACTATACCAAAGGCTTTAAAATAGGAGAAGGAAAACAGATAATAGATATCTTACTCCCTATATTATAGAACAAGCTCTAGGTATAAAATGCTTAAGCACCTATAGCTCTATATACTAAGTCTTAGGCGGTATAAACCCTATTAGCTTCTACTAATATTTTAGCTAGTACCCAGTCTATAACTAACAAAGGTCTAAATATACCTAGATAGGACGTCCCTAATATAAGTTTGGAACCTAGTAATACACTACTAATTACTAAGCTATCCCCTTAAACTAAAAGTAAAGCTATAGAGCAATTGGAACTTAAAGCCCTATAATAACTAAAGAACTTTAACCTTATGGCGGCCTTCCTAATATACGCGCACTAAGAAGTTATAAGATCTATAGTACTATCTAGTCTTATACTTAGAGCAGTATAAGGCAAAATAGCTTTTATCTAAAAACCATCTAAAAGGTTAATAGATCTTATCTATAAAGTGTAACAGAGGGACGCCTTCTATACTATCTTTAATATAGAAGTAGACCAGAAATATAATAGAAAGGAAGCTGCTAGGCGTTACTATTAGGAACTAGACCTAATAGGCCTACTATATAGATATAGTAAGGTTTAGGTGCCATAAGAAGCAAATCTATAATAGAAGATTCTTATAAAGAATTACAATAACCCTTTAGGCGGCCACTATAGTTAAGCTAAAATAGTGGAATTACTTTAACATAAATATTATTAGCTAAAGCTTAATTAGGAAGTAAAGGAATATATTAGCTACTATAAGAAGTGTTAAGTATATAAAATTCAAAGGCATAAGCTATGGGGTTTACTTAAATCAGTTCCTCCTGCTAGTAAGCTATAGCAATATTACGCTATAGACTTTATTACAGATCTCCCGCTCTTAAAAGATAGGTTAGAATAAATATACAATTTGGTCTTAGTACTTATTAATAGGGTTTTAAAGTACGTATAATACCTTCCTGTTAATAAGATAATTAATATATAAGCGCTTACAAACCTAATTAAGGAAAAATACTTTCTTAAAGTAGATTAACTATACTCTATTATTACTAATAGGGGCAGCGTCTTTATAAGCTAGTACTAGTCAGATCTATGCTTTTATTTAAAGATAGACCACCACTATAGTACAGCTTTCTATTTATAGACAGATAGGTAAATAGAACGCTAGAATTAGAAACTAGAGTCTTATCTATAAATACATTTAAACTACTAGTAAGATAATTAGTGTAAGCTACTTCCGTATATAGAGTTTGGAATAGAAGGAGTAATAGAAGTATATAAAGTAGAGCCTATAAGATACGCAAGAGTAGCAGAGACTTTAGTATAACCGCAAATACTAAAATAAGCATTTTAGTATAGGCGATAAGGTTCTATTATATTTAATAAATATTAAGACCCGTTAACTATTAAAGAAGCTTAATACAAGATACCTAAGTCCCTTTTAAATTAAGGGATAAATTGGCAAGCTAGCCTACTATCTCTAGCTATAGCCCGTGTATATTTAGTATTTTATATAAATCTACTAGAGCTATAGTATAGACTACTACTAGAAAAGAACTTCCGTCTAGGCCTAATTAAATACCCTAAAGTAATAGGCGAGCGGTATAAGGTTAAAGCTATACTACGCTATAAGTCTATTAAGAATAAGCTTTAATATAAAGTTAAATAGCTAGGCTAGCTCGCTAAGAACTCTATATAGAAACCAGAGGATTACCTTAATTATTATAAAGATATTTTAAAAGAATATTAGGACTAAGGTCCGTAATCTGCAAATTATAGAAAGCGCTCTAATACTATAGTATTATTATAACCTACAAAGAAAGCTTATGGAAGGCCGTAAGAGGCTCTAAAGAGTAAGAAATAGGTTTAATTAGATATGGAATGGATAAGCTCTGGAAACTATAAGGATTAGGGCTAGGGCCTAAGGCAGGATATATCCTTTGCTTTTTACGTACATAGTATAGAATTAATAGGGTATTTTGCTAGAATTGCATTCCTATTTATTAGTCTATATTTGAAATAGTATTCCTATACCTTCCTAAATGCCTTATAAGGCCTTCCCGAGCACTAGTTAAGATCCTTAATTACTACTATATATAAAAATAATCCTAAATGCCTAAATTAAATACCATTATGCCTTATTCTTAGGTATAGGATTAGTATCCATTAGCCTACTAAGTAATAGCTATTAAGAATAGGATCTAGATCCCTTTATAGGGGTATAGGTAGGTATAAAAATAGAGGTAGGCTAATAAGGTATAGAAGAAGCAGAGACTCTTAAATGCTTAGCACTAATATTAGGTCTAAATTAGTACTAATAAAGTTCCTAAGGCGTAAGCTTATAGTTAATAAAGATACGCTTAAGCCTAGAATAAATAAAGATGTTGGCTAGCTAGTAAAGTCCAAAACTACTAAGACCTTACTATAGTAACCGTTAGTTACCTATCCGCTAGGTACCTAAAGGTAACCTACCTAATACTATATTATATTATGCTCTTTTAAAACTTAACGCGTATACACAAATTCCTTCTTATAGTAGATGGCAACCTTCTTTTTATTACCCCCATTTTTTACCCTATCCTTAATATACTAACCTTACTCCTTTATTAGGTGTTACTAGCTAGCTTACTGTCAATTATAGGCGGTATAGATAGCTGTGGTATAGTCTTAAATTTAACCTAGATGCTTAGTATTAGCACTAGAGTAAAAGAGAGCCTGGGTAATATAGTAGTTAATAATATTAAAAGAACGTCACTATTTAGGCCTAGGCTATATTAAAGCTTAAAGTTAGTAATAGAAACCTATTAAGGATAAGAAAGCTTACCTTAACATAACTACCGCTCTTAATACATATGCATTAATTATAAGGACTAAAGGTGTTGGACCTTATATAGTAGGTCTTATTATAAGCATCCAGAATCTTTTTATTAGACTTCTGGTCTTTTAAGGACGTATATATAAAGTTATTTAGGCAGGACTAGTACTAGTTATAGGTTAGTAGAGGTTAGGGTTTTACATATAGCGGTAGGGCTAAAATACACTAAGGAATTAGCTTAGAAGAGTAGTTAGTAAAAGAATAAAAAGGTATATTAAATTAATAATAGAAATAAAGAATTTTTTAATAATATATTAAAAATACATCTAAAATTAGATAAAGGCTAATAAGGGGAAGTAAGGTATTAAGGAAAAGAAGCAGCTTAATAAGTAAGGTGTTTCTATACATTACCTTCTAATACCCTTCTGGTAAATAGCCATAACCTTACTAATATAACTCCGTTATAACAGCGCAATTTAGAAGGAAGGAAATACGCGTATAAGCTATTTGGCTATTACTTCCTTATAAAAACTAATTACGCAGCTAGGGAAGGCAATTAAGATGTTAATTATAGACGTATATAGGTTAAACTAGACCTAAATAATACTATGGTATTAAAGAACAACATTATAGACGTTTTTAATAACTGCATAATAACTAGAGGCGCTATGAAAAGTGTTCCTCCTATTTGCTAGGCAGTAGAGCTACGCTAAAATATAGTATAGGACCATTGGATTTAAAAGTATATATACTAAATCTTAAGAAATAAGTCTCTTAATTAACTAATTAATTACCTAACCATATATAATAGCCTAAGGGCAAATATAGGGAATTATAAGAAAGGATTATGGATTAATATCTTAGTAGTTAAAAGACGGTAATAAGCTAAGGTTTTATATATTAGATCCTATAATAAAAGGTTCTACAAAGCCATATTAGAAACACTAAATTGCCTATAATACTCACGATTAATTATAGACTAGTATAAAGGCTTAGAAGTAGAGTTATATAAAAATCTTTAGGTTAGCCTAGGTAGTTACTAGTATACTTTTAGTAGGCTTCTAATAGGTCTTCTAGCAATCCTTATATCTTTTCTCTAGTTATATTTTTTCCTTATTAAAGTTTTTAGGAGTTTAAAGTAGGGGTTAGATAGATAGATAATATATAACAGCATACTAATATTTCTCCAAACCCCTTTTAGGACGAGCCCTTATAATCTCCCTTTACTGTAAGGCAATGGCAATTAGGGGCTAACCGTAAAAGGGGGGGGGGGGGGGCCCCAATATAAGGGATATTATTGCGGTTACCTTAGGTTGCCCTTAGGACAACCCCTAAATACCCCTTAAATATCTATTAGTTATATACTAGAGGCACGTGCCTATAATATATAGTCTCCATAATCTTAGCGGCCTCACCTTCTTAGGGATTTGTCTCTCTTACTAATCTATCCTGTTCTATAATTATGTCCTTATAGCCCCCTGTTTATAAAGTCCCCTTATAAATATCCTTATTTAGGATTTTCTTTAAGACTATAAATTTAATCTTAGTTATATAAACGTCCAAATCTATTACTTTAGTATAGAGTTTAGCAAGCTATTAATATATTTCTCCAAGCATTATATTTAATTTAATAATTACAGTAAATAATTGGGGTCTTGGTGTTGGAGCATCCAAATTTGGATGGTTTGGACGCTGCTTTTGGAGGCTCCAACACTACGTCGAACCCCGCAACTCTTGCCGCCCTTAGGCGTGTCACCCCCGTCACCGCCCTTACCCCTGGTCACCACCCTTATGCATGAAACCTACCACATCAGAATACTGCGGCCATCGAAGCGCTTACCCTTTGGGTCCTTAAAAGTCGACTGGTCGGCACCATGGAGGAAGGATATAAATACTCACGCCAGCCTCTTACCCAACCCGCCTCTTCTTCATTGCCACCATTCGCAACTTACCTCTCTCCATTTTAACACCGTAACTCTCTCAACCCAAATTATAGACCTTATTTCTCATTTTATTCTTTCAGCGCATATCTTCGTTCCTCCCTCTTATGCGCTCTAATTGCTCTTTACTACTCCTTAGCTAACTTGCTACTCCTCCATCGCCGTTCCACCTATAATCGTCGTACTCCTCCCACCCACAGCCCTACGTTACTCCATCGTCCTTCTCCACTTCCTTTTTGTCTCTTAAGTCCTCACCCTTCTCCTAGCATATTATTGCCCATATCTAGTCTTACAAGATAACAATATAGGCTCAAAGACAGCCCTAATAAAAGAGAGTTAAGCATATAGGGGATTATTATAAAAACCTTGGTAAAAAGCTAGCACTATAAGGTCTAGTTAAAGTAGAGTATATAAACATCACTAAGACCAATATAAGTGGAGTATGGGAGAAATGGAAGTTGTAAGTTAAGTACTTATTATTTTACGAATCCTACTTACTAGCAATTAAATATTGCGAAGAAATTAACCAAAATCCTACTAACTTTCTAGCATCTTTAACCGCAGGACATTATATAGCGTTCTTTAGATAGGTTTTAGATTCCTTCCCTTATATATAGAAGAAATCTAGTCTCCACTAGTACTAGAGAGTACTTAAGATGCTGTTTAAAGAATATATAAATGGCTAGATAAAAAATAACGTAATAAAGGACGTAAATAATATATAGATTCCCTCTATAAAGACTAAAAGCGTTATTACTAATATAAGTGCTATGGTATATTAAAATCCTAAGGAAGACGTATAATCTTAATATATCTATATAGGATAAACTAGTATTATTAGTCGACGGCCTTCTTTGAGTATTATACTACCACTAGGTGCTTAATGCCTGGGTGTATCCTAATAAGGAATAGCGGTTACTCCTTACTCTACTATTACTGTTTACTGCCTATACGGAGGCTCGGCCATACTTACTAGTTAATATAGCTATAAAGAGGGTTAATAAGGTTATAGAGAGTAACACAGAAGAGGCTAACCCTTACAACGACATTAATAAACTTAATAATAGATACAAAAGCGCGTATTTAAATAACGGCGAGGATAATAAAGACGAATCCTCTTATGCGAGCGTGGATACGAATAAGTTAAAATTAATACTCTACTAGGATATTATAATACTCGCAGTATAAGTTAGGGATTATATAGTACTGTCACGGAGCAAGCACAAGCGGTAATAATATATAGCGAAGTAGATACTATTAAGCTATGTATATAAACTACGTAATAAAGTCAAGACGTTGCGTAAGGAGAGGAGGTAAGGAAACGGGAGGAAAGGGTATATATTATTAGTTTAGTTGCTTAGTCAATATATACACAAAGTAGAATAAGATTTAAGGAGCAGTCCTAGCAGAACTTGGCAGGGTTTAGTAGACTTGGTAAAATATAGTAGAATACGGCAGATTGCCATTAGATTGCCGTCTTATAGTTAGTCTCTTCTTACTATATCGGTAGAAATAGGTGGATGTGTATAAGGTGTCACGGAGGTATCCTATAACAGTACCCCCCCTTTAAACTTAAGCTTCTGCAAGATAGGGCTGTAGTAGTTCTAGGTAGAGTTTATAAAAGTCTTCTGCGGCTTATATAAGTCCTATAGAGTTAATGGGTTCCCACAAGGGCTTAGTAAAGCCTCTCCATTTTATAAGGTATATATATTTGCGTTTCCGTTTATTATACTTAATGTCATTAACTCTTTTAATAAGGTACTTATCCTTACCATCCACTTTAACTAATAGGGGAGGGTCTTAGATTTGTCTAGGCAGGGTGTCTAATATAGGCTTTTAGCTTATCCTAGGGTCCTGTATCTTATCCCCTTTAGGTTAATATATTAGCCTTAAAGTTTTACTAGAACGATATATAATTGTAAAGAAGAATTAGGAGAGTATTTTAGCCTAACGGGCTTATTATCTAGTAAGCTACTTTATAGTTATAAAATACTCTAGGGAAAGGCTTTAGACAGACTAGCGCCGGAAAGGAATCCATAGTTACAATTTAGTTTGTAAGCAGTACTGCTTGAATCTAGGCTTTCGTTATTGGTGCGCTAGATAGTCATGACTCGCTTGAAGCACGTGTACACATCAATCAATGTCAGAATTAAGCGAGAGATGCTGACTAAGCTCTGGACACGTCGCGAGTGCGAGCTCTGCATGTCAATCTAGATAGACATCAACCGCATCTACTGCATCACGAATCAATCAATATTCATCGTCTGCGTCATCTCTATCATCAATTAGACCCTCAAGACTGCTCCGCTGTGACCTTATGACCTTGTAATTCCAGCAATCAAGCCACATGCAACGGCACACAAACGAGCGCATCGCGCGACATTTCAGGCATCAACATCGATAAAGTGAGCACGTAATGATCAACCTCGATATTGCGCCTACCGGATCTCCTTCAATAAGGTACACCTTCCATCATCCAACATGACATTGTCCAGAAGAAAAACTTGAATACTGCCACATGTCCGAAATATCAGCCTCTCAACGTTCTTCAGCTGCTTTCAATGGCTCCCTGTACGGCGTACGAAGACGGCTAATCCAGACCATGCACGTCGCGGGACTTGAAAAGAGATCATCGGAACGCTGAGATGAGCTTGGAAGCCTGACGAGAATGACCTACAAGGAAATTGACATAGAGCTTCCGTTGTCCCTCTTGTTTGTTCGACAGAACGGTCATTGCAAGCATCAAGACGAAACGGCCATGTAATTTGGACGGGGATGATACAGACATTTAATCTTGCTCGAGCGATAAAGATTGACAAAGCTATATGATACGGGGTCTTGCACTGCCAGACGTGGAATTCAAGCATTACACATGTCATAAAGGATGAAGACATGCCATTTGACGAATTAAAAAGGTACTATCAGAGTCTACATCCACTTCCATTACACCGACGTTATCAACAGCAAATACCTTGCCTATTGTATCACCCCCTTGAAAGCTGAATGAAAACTTTACTGCTATACTTTGGTATAGAGTTCCCAAATGGAACACATAAACCACTATCAATCCGTTAAGAGGAGGCAGCAGCGGCGGTATTCACCACTTCGAACTCTCGAACCTCGAGGGAGAACTCGTTGGCGCCATGCTTCTGGAGCCGCCCGGATACCTGCACCGCCACTCCCACTGCCGCAGAGAGCCGTGCGTACGCGCCGGCCTCGGCATTGGATCTCGGTTTAGGGGCCTTCGCTGCCCTGTCCCACTCGATTTTGCTGGTTGCCTGGAACGGCTCAAGGACCAGTTCCGGACGGGTCGACGTGCTGGTCAGCGTCAGCTGCTCGTCGGTGTCGAGCTGTTTTTTGGTCACCACGCCTGAGAGTGTCATTTCGATCCCGCGCATAACGTACGCGCCACTGGCAATCTTCTGAAACTCACTCCGCCACAAGTCGATGTCGGGCAGGATGTCCTGCCGCAGGTAGACGAAGGCGACAGAGTCAGCCTGGTTCGGCATCGGGCGGACGACCTCGACGTCGCTGATATGCTGCAGTGCTTCGAAAGCCCCACCCCAGCAGGGACCGAGACCATACGGACAAACAGGTGTAAGGCCTACAACGACGGCTGGTCGCTCCTGTTCGGAGATGATTTTTTTGTTGAGCGCTGGAATGCTGATCTCAACATGTTGTTCCACGGCTGTGCGTCTCGCAAGGACTGCCGCAGACTTGGGTGGTGCTGGTGTTCTGGCTAGTTTAATGCGGATAATGGGCGCCACCGATGGCACGCCTTGCTGGTTCAAGACGAAAAGCATATAGTGGCCTGGTGGGGCGAGGTTGGCGTTGGCTGGAGCCTGTACGGCGACCTTCCAGCCCTCCTGTTGGAAATCCAGGAATATGAGTAATTGGTTCATGTTGCATGAATGCGTAACGGAACCGAGCCGTACCCAGCTCACCTTCGCGATTACGTCATTGGCGCCGACAGTGACTTCGAACTTCTGACCGTAGCTGATCTCGGGCGGCGGATTTGAGATGGTCGGCCGGGGGGCGGGGCCCTTGTCGTTGAACAGGTAGGGCGGCCTGAACAGTTGCGCACTCTTGAGGGAGTCTTTGGCCGCATTAGGATTGCTCCCAATTGCGAATTCTCCGCTACCGGCCGAAAGGACTTGGCCATCGGGCAGCAGCAGTGCGATGGAGTGGTAGCAGCGATCTGCATCCTCTTTGGCCATCTGGGTCCATTGCTTGCTAACGGGGTTCCACAGCTCGGGTACATGCACAGGCATGCCGGTTTCTAGATTATTGAAACCCTTGCCTTGGGTACCTCCAGTCACCAGCACGGTGCCGTCAGGCAACACGGTGGCGTTGTGCTGTCGGCGTGCAAACCTGAGATCCGTCGTCGTCGTCCACTTTGGCGTTTCGGCGATCAAATCGATGATCTCTGTCATCTTGGTGGGAGGATCGAAATCGCCACCTCCGCCACCAATGTACATAATCTTACCTTTGTCGTACATAACCGAAGGGGCGTATTCGCGCCCGCCCGCCGTGCGTTCCGGTCCATCTGTTGTCCAAGCACCTATACCGCCGGGAGTGTTCACATCGAGAAACCGCGACCGTGCCTGCGGCCCAGCCATGAAGACTCGGCCCTTTGGATCGAGATGTAGTCGCGGATAAAGAGAGAGAACACCGGCACCGGGGCTTGCGACGGACACCCAGTTATCTGTGCCCCAGATCTGCGGGTTGGGGTTGGGGGCGGAGTTGTTGGTTGTGTTGCCCGAGATGGAGAGCACTCTGCCATCAGGTAAGGTCAGAGCGGAAGGATACCAGCGACCTGCATTCATAGGCGCCTTGGCGGACCATGTATCGGCGACGGGATCGTAAACACAAGCCTGGTCGAGCCCATTACCATCGGAGATATGTCCACCGACGATGAGTAGGCTGCCATCCGGCTGAAAGCAATGTCCGGAGCAGAAGAGATTTACGGTTTCGGCTTTAGTGCCAAGCGGTTGCGACGCGGTGGCCTTGCTCTTGCCGGTGCTAGGATCCCAGATAAAGGCTTTGGTGAAATGCTCGTTCAGCGACTCGGGCTTGGTGTCCTTGGGATTGGAGCGCCGACCCCAATAGAGGACCTTGCCGTTAGGCAGCAGGCTAGCGTGAGCAGCGACATTTTCGAGATCGAACAGTGGTCCCCATTGCCCGACGTCTTCTGCAGCTACCATCTTTGCTCTCAACGTGGGTGAGTGGAATGTAATACTAGCTAATGTTTAAGCTCTCTTGAGTTTAAGGACGAGAGCAAGATCGCGTCTACCGTAGAATGACTGTGTATGCGGTTGATGGTTTTCGAAAAGAACACACTGTGGGGATGGGAAAGAGGGGCGTGTTCGAATGACTTGTAATCTTCATCTTCCCGGGTTCCATGCTCTTCGCCCAGCTCTTCAGCTTCTCAATTCTCCCTTCTGCAGCTGTGCAGCTTATGCAGCTTATGCAGCTTATGCAGCTCTCTCAGCTCTTTCAGCTCTTTCAGCTCCATGTTATCGTTGTGTCTATCAGCGCGGAATAAACCGACAACAGCGCCAGCGACCCCCAGCAACCCTGCATATCTTGAGAGTTTGAGTAGATTCTTAGCAAGTCACGGCCATGAGCATCATCTCGACTTGCACACAGGTTGGTGCATCGCCAGAGATCCTGGTGGCTTTGCTGACTCTGGAGAACAACCCGTCTGCTAGGGTGGAAACTCTGTCCCTCGTTTCCCTATACATAGCAACACCGGTTGTGATGTCGAATCTATCACAGGGAACCAGCGTGGTCACCCATAGAGGAAAGATATGAGAAGCTGAAAAGTAGTACTAAGAGGTATGGTTTTCGTGATAGGCTGCATTAACAGGCTTTGACCGATATCTGGGGGTCTAGAATTCTCTACAGCCACAGCTCTCGCTTAACGAGAACAAAAGGATCTGGGCTACGCCACTGTCATACAATACGAATTAAACTCTGCAGATCATCGGCTTACGCTAAAGGGTGGGTCTACCATAAGCGCTGATGCATAATCCCTGCACGGGGCAGCCTGAGCTGAAAATATAAGATTACATGGTTAACTGTCGGGAATGAGGCAAGCGGTCGTCACGTGTCGCCGCGGCACTAGCGTGGCGAGGAGTCTTAGGCTCCTCGCCCTTCCTTATTCGAATAAAGAACATAAGTATACTAACCAACATCACTGTAACCTACTCGAGTAGTCGTTATTGGTAAGTTACCCTGTGTAACTAACACTGATTAGTAGTTAAATACACAGTTAACTATAGAGCAGCTAGGTTTTTGAACAGAAGAGACAGTCTCGTGCAGGGGTACTATATGCGCTTATATAGAATGGATCCTAGCGATACTGTGCTACCTTAGACTTGCGGAAAACTAGTAATAGAAGTGTTACTAAGTACTAGGAAATACCAAGTTGCGTCTATTACGCAGAACAACCACGTTTATAAAGATTTAGTTAAGTACTTTAGGTTAGAAGTATTACTAAACCTAGGGTCCTAAGTTAATATCTAAAACGCGTTAAAACAACTATCTTAATACCTTTGGTGTACCTTCGCAGACTATAGGATTACGATTACTACTTAACTATATATTAAATAACCTTTATTTTTCTTAATCTTTTTATTAAAACGCGTTAAACAACCTTTAATAATAGCTATTATGGCGTTAACCTACCTAAAGAAGTATGAGGACGATATTAACCTAGAGATATAGAAAACCAATATAATTAACCTTAAAGATATTAATTAATAAGATTTAAACGGATTCTTATTACACTATATAGCACACTATAAAGATAGTAAATATAACAACACTATGCTATGGTACTGTGTGAGGGAGGACTTTATTAGATAGATAAAGGGAACATAGATTTCTGTAAAGAAGGATATTATATAAAACTTCTATAACTTTTTATAGGAGTATGGAGTGTTTGTACCTATAAACGGGGGTACTATTAGAGATAACATTTAGGAGCAGGTTATTAATGTAAAAGAAGAGTATAAATAAACTCTATAAGAGATTAAGCACTAACTACGCACTATAAGGAAGCTTAACTTATAATAAAATCCAAGTAATATACCTCTAAAGACAAATCTACCTCCGCCTTTAACTCCTCTGTGTCCAATCTAACCTGTAACTTTAGCTTTAAATACTATACCCTAATAAGAGTAGGTATAGGATCCTATTGCTTTATAATTTAACAACCTTTAGACTCTACTAACTAGACCTATATCCCTACTGTAGCCTATAATGCAACTCCTACCTCCTCTATCTTAATCTTAAATTGGAGGTAGTTTAAAATTGCTTATAGAGCTTATAAAGCTCTATTTGGATTAGGAGAAGAAGTTTAGTAGGGAATTATATAATGTTCGTACTAACTTAATAGCACGAGTGAGTCGTATCCCGGGGCACGAAATACGTATAGTATTGTATGCTCTTTAGGATAGTGGTGACTGCCAATTGTATAAAGCAGACTACGTAGTCTATATACTAATGCGTCCTCCCCCTAATTAGTTAGTGCTTCATAAGTGTACTAGACGCGTAAGCGAGTGGTTAGTGTACTAAACGCGTAAACGCGTACCTAGCGTACCAAATGCGTAGGCACGCGGTTAGTACGATAGGTGCTGTAATTATACACCAGTGTGGTTTTCGATAACTTATTATCGATAAGATTGATTAATAATTGTTATTAACAACAATCGATTATTATCGATTCTTATTAATAATTCTTACCGCTTAACCAAAATTTCTGAACTCCTTCCTTCTCTTTAATTATTCCGTATAAATTATGGATTCCAAAATTGATTTATCTCTTCCTGCGCCTTTAACTACCTATAATTCAGTCGAAACTGAATTAAAAGGAAGGGGTAAATCTGCTTATACAACATGGGTCCATACTCAAACGGCACGCGATAGAGAGAATTCTCGGCTCAAGTTCTGTATACACTGTACAGCGACACCACCGTATAGCACTTCGGTTAGTACAAATATGCATAGACATCTTAAGTTAAAGTATGGAATATATGTCGACCGAACTCCGGGTCCAATTTAAGAAGAAACCGTCCGCCAACTACAGCAACTTTATACCCAAGCAGAGTCTTCAGGCCAAACAGAAGAGATTAATACTTAAGTCTACCAAAAACATCTAAATCAGGATATAATTAATGAGGCTTTAATTACCCTAATTGTTATACAAAACCTTCCTTTTCGAGTTGTTAAATGGCCTGAATTTTATGCTTTTTACCAAGTACTCAATCCAGAATCGTCTAACTTTATAACTATGGCACACTCTCAAGTTATAAAGAAGATTGAGCAGTCCTGGCAGACTTATAAAGACGTTATATAAAAGAAACTTCAGTTAGCAATATTAAGTATTTATCTTTCACTTAATATCTGGACCTCCCTAAATAAACTCCTTCTTCTGGGGATCTGCGCCTACTTTGTTAACCATAGTTAAGAGAAGCGCTTAAAGGCCCTCCTTACGCTTTGTACGGTAGCAAACCATAGCGGAAATAAGCAATTCGCCACTCTTCTCCCAGTCCTTAAGGACTATAGTATTATATAAAAGCTTGGGTCTATCGTTTGTGATAACGCCACTTTAAATAATACACTTTGTTGTACGGTAGAAGCCTATCTCCAGAAAGAGGAGGATATTAAATAGGATTCTATATATTGGCGGATCCGCTATACTAGCCATATTATTAATTTAGCCGTACAAGCCTTCCTATTTTATAGTCTAATTAAAATAGAGCAATTAGAGTCGTACGATAAACAAGAAGGAAAAGGAGAGGTAGTGGATAAAGAGGAGAAATGGGCAACCTTTCAGGTTATAGGACCACTTAGTAAGCTTTATAATATTATTATACACATCCGCAGTTCTGCTGGTTGTATAAAGGAGTTTAAAGATCTAGCGGAGAGAATAATTCCACTTAATAACCGTATAAGATGGAATAGCTGGTTTTAAATGCTAGCTATAGCCGATTAAAAGGCGGGAGCTATTAATACCTACACTAAGAACCACTTTGCCACGCTTTAGGCAGACTATCTCTCTCTAGAGGACTGGAAACGGCTTTATACAATTAAGGAATTCCTTTAACCATTCCACCAAGCAACTCTAGAGACTCAAGGTGACCACGCAACAATTAATAGTGTGCTCTTTACTATGGATATTATTGTTTAGTACTTTAAAGCCGCGCTTATAAGTAGACTTCCTTCTAAATTAGATAATACTAATACTATATAATAGTCTAAATATGCTTCTGATAAGGAGTTTAGCGCTTAAATTAGAAAGGGGTGGGAGACCTTTGATAAGTACTATAGTAAAACAGACGACTTACCACTTTACGCTGCCGCCCTTATTCTTCATCCAAACCGTTATACAAAGTATATTAAGGCAAACTAGAAAGCAAAGTGGGTTAAGCCCATATTAAAAAAGGTTAAAGAGCTTTAGGAGTCCTACTAGGAAAAAGCTCCTACTCCTCTAAGTCCTCTATTATATAAAAGGAGACCTTAAAAGCAGGAACTTAACGTATTTAATCAGATTGCTTAAAAGCTAGGTAAGTATACTTGACTAGTAAGTCAGGACGAGTACCAAGATTATTGTAATAGGGAACTGTATAATATTGGTAAGATGCTAGCGCTTAAATAGTAGTGTTAAGATTAGCAAAGAAAACGTTGGCTAAGGTTATTATATATAGCAATTAATATTCTCTTAATTCCAGCTATAAGCGATAAACCAGAGCAAGTCTTTTTAGGGGGACATTGTACGGTATTGTAGGAAAGGGCGCAGATGGGAGCAGAAAACCTTAAGAGGGTAAAGTGTTTAAAACATTATAAACGAAGTGGTATTTTAGACGAATAATATCTAATATTAGGCAGCTATTAGGACCTTTTCTGGAAGCCTTCCTCTAAGTTCCCTTTATAAATTATTTAGCCTTGGGCACGTACTATAATGCCAAGTAATTATCGATAATTATCAATTATCGACTAATAATAGCGATTATTAATTAATGCCTTATCAATAGCATCAAAAACCAGCCTGTTATACACTAGCGGTACTTGAAAAATGAAACCACTTATATACAGCCTCCGTAATTGCTTTAATAGAACCATAAAACACAAAAGAAAATACATAGGAAATCTTCCCCAAGGTGCCGTCTAGGCTGCCTTCCAAACGGTGCCCCAAGCTGGCCGTAAGTTCTACTTACGGTCCGTAGAATAAACCGTATGGCCTTTTGACAGGCAGTAGACGAGCCATAAGTCGGATCGTAAGGGCCGCCAAGGCGCTAGTGCTAAGCGAGCCAATAGCGATTTTCCATCCCAGGGATGGAAAATCGTGATTGGTTAATTTGACTACCCTGTAAAATTCGGCGGGTTACGTGAGTCCACTAAGTTCTACTGTAGCTTTCCACTATTTTCCACCTGTACCGTATAATGAGCCGTACGGCCTTCTAACAGGCCGTAGACGTACCGTAGGTGCTCCGTTAGTCCCGTTCTACCCATTCTATAACTTCTAGGTTAAGCTTATTTGTGTTAATTAGGGTTTTAAGAGCTTAACACGGCTTTGCCTTAGTTATAGCGTTTGCTAGGTTGTCTCCGCTGCTAATCTATTTAACCTCCATAATCTCGCGCTGTTTGTAGGCCTGACGTAAGCATATAAGGTCAACTATAAGCCTCTTCTCTTGTGTTGTACCTAGTTTAACTAGGTAGTTGTAGAGGGACTTTGAATTGGTGTATAGAACTAGGGGTAACTGCTCTAGTTATAGAATCTTCTAGACCGTTGATTTAATTGCGGCTGCTATATTAAAGCTATAGGCTAGTGCATATAGCTTAGAAGCTAGTATACTACGGGTTATTTATTTGCACTTAATTAAAGACTAGTGCAGTATATTTGCGTCCTAATTGTGGTCCGTAAGTACAATTATAAAGCCGATTTGTAATAATAGGTCTTTATTATTAGCAAAGGAGGTATCCGTAAATGCTATTATACTAAGGGAATTTAGGTCTAGTGGTATAAAAGTAAGTCCTCTTATTGCGTTGTTAATTTATTATTAAATGCGCTTATTAAGCTGCTTGACATTTTCTTCTTATAGATCTACTGCCTAGGCCGCAAAGGACAAGTCGTAGGCAGATTTGGGTTGGTAGACTGTGGCTATATAGGCGCCTCTTGCACGCTATGCAGCGTATTGGTCCTTTATATTTACGGTCTTATAGGTCTCTCTGCGGGAACTAGTAAGGTCCGTAGGCTTTGCTATAATAGGCTTTAGGTTTTAGGCTTGGCGTTTCTAAGTCAGCTTAATTAGGTTGCCCTTTTGTATAATTAGGCCTCTATTAAACTTAATTAGATTCTGCTTAGTTAGCTACTCTTACGGCTTTGCTAAGAACTTGGCCTTTTATAGTTTAGTTTCTTTAGTGTCCGCAAAGGTCTGGTCTGCTAGGAATAGGGTATTGTTTATTTAGAGTCCAACAATACCAAGGCCGTTTAATAGGCTATATAGGAGGTAGGGGTTGTAGGTTGACTGTTCCATTTTAAGTTTACTAACGTGGTGCTAGTGGTATGTCTTAAACTAATAGTTTCTAGCTTCTGGTACTCTGTATAGAGGTTTTATAACCTGTAGGATTGTTCCTAGTTATAGGTTAAGCTTGGGGGGTGGCTATATAAAGATATCCCTACTTAGGTAGGTATTAGACTGTATATAGGCTTGCGAGATATCCCGTAGGTAAAGAGCTATGGGTTTACTTTGCTGTAGTCCAGGCATAAGTGCAAGTATAATCCGTTGGCTGACTTGTTGAATTATAGGTGATTACGTAAGGACTAAGCCCTTCCCTTAGTTATTATAGGCTTGTATAATAAGCCTTAATTTTTTAAAAGCTTTGTTAGTACCTAGGTGCTTAATTTTGTTAATAAAGCGTAAGTTAAATATATGGACGCCTTACGGAACGTCTTTCTCCGTTATAACCGCAAAGACGCCCTTTTTAAGTAGTCTGTTAATCTCTTTACGTTATAAGTCCGTAAAGGGGGTTTCCTATACTAGAACTAATATATCCGCAGGCGGAGATTGCCTTGCGGATATTCCTGCGGAGGTTAGGTAAGTCTTTATTATAGTATTCTTAGTTATGGGGTGCTTTTGGGGGCGTCCTTAACTGCGCTTTGCGGTAGGTATAGCGGGTTTAGTGGGTTTCTGGAGGACTTCTAGGGTAGGTAAGGGTGCTTCTAGCTTGTTTGGTTTGGTGGTTGCTTCTAGTTTGTCTGGTTTAGCGGTTACCTCTAGTTTGTCTAGCTTGGCAGTTGCTTCTAGTTTATCTAGCTTAATATTATAGGTGTCTTTAGGCCGAAAGTAGGGTTTTATAGACATGCTCCTAAAGCTAGTTAGGCCGCTAGGAAGTTATATATAGTATGTCTTGTTTTCTACAGCTAGTAAACAGTAGGGTCTGGTCCACTTGCCGCTTTTACGCTATATAAGGACTTTAGAGTTAAGTGGGAGGTCGTGTACTAGGGTTGTGTTGGGTCCGTTGCGGTAGTGCAGGGCGTTATTGACAGCTTATTTGGCCTATAGCTTAACTATCTCAGCTATTGCCTTCCATATTGCAGCTGCTCGTTCTATAATAGATGGGGTAGGAGGATTTAGGTTACTTATCCTTAGGTAGGCTCTGTAGACTAAGAGGGTAGGTACTAGTCTATTTAGGCTAGCAGTGTTGTTAACGGCTTTTACGGCTATCTGTAGAGCTAGTTCCTTTTAGATGTCCTTGCACTCGTCTGTAATAATCTGGTAAGCTCTCTATAGGGCTAGGTGAGCTTGCTTAACAAGCCTAATGGACCAATGCGCCTTAACTAGAATGGCTTTTGTTAATATAGCCATGGCTATAGTATACTACTGGAATTCCTTGCTGATAAAGTTCCTACCGGCGTTGTGGGTGATATACTTAGGAGGTCTAACATACGTGTTAATCTAGCAGGTCCGTAAAATATCCTAAGTATGCTTTATGGATATATTTTGCAACTAATGGGCGGCTTAATAGCGGGTTGCCTTGTCAATTATGTGTAATACTAGGCTGCCGTTAATGTATATAATGTCTACATACACTAAATGGTTAAAGTTAAGATCCTTATAAAGGGTGAACTTGAATCGGCCTAGGGAACGTCTGTATTTCTAGCAGTAGGAGTAGTATTTAGTTAGGTAATTAACTGCCTTTCTATTAATATTGTTGTGTCTAGAGCGTTTAAGGACTCTATATAGCTTTTCGGCTAATGGGTGGCCAAAACGACGATGCAAACGGTGGATCTCTGTACTGGTAAGGTAGCACGGGTTATAGTCAAAAGATTCCTAAATGTAGGTCTATAAAGTCTCTCCTTATATAAGGAATGGGTGTCTAAATCGTTGTATAATTGGTAGGGTAATATGCTTGCTTCCTAGGGCAGTTGTGGGGCCGATTAAGGTGTCTATAATATTATTGTAGTAAACCTGTAACCTGTCTATGTCCGCAAGGCAAAGTAAGAAAGGGGTGTCTGCTTTTACTATATGGAAGTTAACTAGGCTAACTGGGGTCTTAACTGCAACTAATCTAATTAATATAGTTAAGCTAATGCCGAATTAGACGTTTATGGCCCCAGTTTATATAGTGTTAATGTCCGTATTATTATTTGCGGTAGTCCTATATGCAAGGTATTGTCCGTAACCTGTAGTAGACTTCTTAGAGGCGCCTGTGTTGATTATAACACTGTAGAATTCCTTGGGGGTATAGCGTTCTGTGGTGATATATGCAAATAGGTCCTACTTGTGATCTATAATGTCTATAACGGGGGTGCTTATGGAATGGTTTTTGGGCGCAACTGAGTGTATAAAGGAATGGTTGGCTAATACGGTTGTGATATTGAAGGCTTGGCTGTCCGTAAAAGGTCCGAAAGTGGTTAGGAATGTCTCTGAGGTCTCTTGTTCCTAAGTGTCTAAGTTAAAGTCAATTATAAGGGCTTCTATTGACTTATTAGGGGGCTCTTCTACTTCCTCTCCTTTGTATTCCAAAATGAACTGGCTAATATGGCTATTAAGTCTCTTTTTGGACTTATTACGTTCTTCCTAGGTATGCCTTGTAGACCAATATCCTTCCTTGCCGCACATGAAGCACTTTTGGCTGGTTTGTCTGCGGGGGTATGTTTTTGTATAGGGGTTGCTGCGGGGGTTATAGGTAGGACTTGGTTGGTATGGGTGCTGCTGGCGGTAGCGGCGGTCCGTAAAGTAGACGTCTGAGTCTATTTGTGGATATTAAATATCCGTAATAAAGGCTTACGTGCTGCCTGGTGGGTTTAAGACTTTATACGTTACAATAGAGGAGCGTAGATTATTAATGAGGCTAGCTAAGGTATCTGCAGGCTTGTAGTAGGCGTACTTATAGGGCTCTACTTCCTGGTAGGCCGTAATAAGTTTATTATGCAGGAAGTCATCTATTTAAAGCTTAGCGTTAAGGCCGTGCTATAGGTGCTGGAGGTCTTTAATAAGAATTTGCAGGCACTCTATAGTCAATTTTTTAGTGTTCTTGTCAATTATAGTCTGTAGCTTGGTTGCATTCTATTAGGCAAGGATATCACGCTTATATTCCGGTCCTTTAAAGTAGTTATAGGTAGCTTTGTATAGCTTATCAAAGGGAACACTAAGGGGGTTACTTTTGAGGTTAGTGTAGTAGTGGTTAAGTGCTAGGCCGCGCAGTATAGTAGAGTAGGCTTGGCTAAACTCCTGTTTAGGAATATTGGCCTTCTAACAGAGGTCTGTAAAGATGGTTAGTTTAAAGTTAAAGTTGTTATTTTTACCACTATACTTGGATTTGTCGGTGTAGAGCTTAGCTAGGTTGGCTAGCTCCTTGCCGTAGGTCTTTACTTAGGTGCGTTGCGGATCTATAACTTATGGATCTATAGCTTATGGATATATGGCTTGCGGATATATGGTTTGCGGATATATAGCTTACGGATCTATAACTTAGGCAGGTTATGGATCTGTAGCTTTATTAACGGAAGGGTTTTGGTCTGTATTTTGGTTTATAGGGGTATTATGGTCCGTAACTTGGGTACTGGGTGTGCTTTGGCCCATAAGATTAATTCCAAAATCGCTTAGGTTTATAGGATAAATTTAGTTAAGTAGGTTAGGTATAAGGCCAGTAATGCCATTAAGTTTGGGAGAAGTAGAGAGATTATTTGTGGCTTTAACCTGGTCTAGGATTTTCTCTTTAGTCTATTCTATTTAGTCCTCCTCCTGTATTGTGTTATATAAGGACCGTGCAATAGTAACTTGTTTATCCTTTTTAACCCATACACCTTGGTGACGTAAAAGGGTTTATAGGTTACGGATAGCAGTAGGGTTATAAGATTTAAGAATAGCTTCTGTAAAGTCCGCAAAGTCTTCCTTATATTGCTCCTATAGGTCATTATTTAGAAGCTTATAGTGTCCGTATTCAAGGATTTTGAAATTAATATAGTTGTTAACGTTGTTTGTAGACGTGAGGTCGACTCCTTAGCTCCACTTCTTTTGACCTTCGCTGATTTGCTTGCTTATATCTGCTATATTATGTAGCGTTGTATATCTATATAAGCTATGGCGGGTCGTAGTAGCTTATAGCGGGTGGGGGAGGTCTTGTAATGGTCCGTAAAATCAATTAGCGGGTCCATAACAGTTTAAGGGGTCTTGTAGTGGTCTGTAAAGGTAATTAACGGGTCTGTAACGGTTTGTAGAAGGGTAGGGGTCTCCGTAAGGGGTCTGAAAAAAGGTTAGGGGTATTAAGGGAGGGTGTAGTAGGAATAGGGGTTTGAGGTTTAAAGAGGGTTAAGGATAGGGGGTTCCGTAAAGGTCTGTATTCACGTCTATAACTTCTAGTAAACCGTACTAAGACTTAAATAAGTATACAGAGTTGGTAATAGTCCGTAATCCCTAACTTCCGACCTTCTAGTAGGTCGTACTAGGAGTCTAAACGGGTGGTTGCTGTTGTATATATCGCTCGGTGGGAGGTGTTGAGTAATTGCTGATCTATGCGCGCTTACTGATTAGTGTTCGTACTAACTTAATAGCATGAGTGAGTTGTATCCCGGGGCACGAAATACGTATAGTATTGTATGCTCTTTGGGATAGTGGTGACTGCTGATTGTATGAAGTAGACTATGTGGTCTATATACTAATGCGTCCTCCCCCTAATTAGTCAGTGCTTTATAAGTGCACCAGACGCGTAAGCGAGTGGTTGGTGCACCGAACGCGTAAACGCGTACCTGGCGTACCGAACGCGTAGGCACGCGGTTGGTACGATAGGTGCTGTAATTATACATATAATGTTCTTAATTTAAAACTATATATCTTCTATAACTATTGCTAAAAGGTAGGAATAGAGTCTAATTAATACCATAACGCCTATTCTGTTATACTTAAGGGCCAAGCTAGTACCTTCTATTATAATTATTTGGTAGGAAAAGGATACGATTTTAACCGCATAATATATAAGTTAAGATGCCACTTTAAAATAGAAGAGAATAAGCAGTAGTATATATTAGAATGGAGAGAGACTACCTTTTTAAGAATTATTACTATAAACCCAGGTGTCCCTCGGCTTAATTATCTTTAAAAGCTCTTTAATTAACTTTAGATAGTTTAGTGTGGTTTATCCAAATTATATTAAAAGGATTTCAGCCTATATAATTAAGTTATTAGCGTATGCTAAGGCGTTAAAGAATATAACCTTGCTCTCTTTAATCCTGTAAATACTTATAAAGGAATATATGCTTAATTAAGATCTTCTATTGGCACCGCTCTACGCTCTTAAAAAGTATAGCAATTTAATACCTAACTTTAACCTACTTTAATCGACATACCTAACTAATACGATCACAACTGGACTAATTAAACATATAGTGGCCGTAGTAGGCAATACGGCAGAGGGTATAATTAATGACTATAAGGTAAAGGTAAAGGTCCTTATAGAGGTTTATTCCAAAGTAATTATTAGAAGAAGTGCTATATTTATAAGAAACCAAATTGCTGGTTAACTAGGTATTCTCTTAATAAGCAAAAAAAGGCATATAATAAGTTTTACCAGAGTGCAAGAAATGTTGGAAATTATAAGGTTACTACAGCCTACTTCTAAAGCTTCCTAGTTTAATATAAAGGCGTAGAAGATCTTAAGGATAAGGTTAATAAGGCCAAACAGCTCCTTATAGATATAGAAATTAAGGACTACTCTCCTAACTAATACTTCACTAAGTATAGTAAGGTAAATGGCATACAAACCATTACTGTTCTTAATAACCAATCTACGCTCTATGCTATTACAAAGTTAGATATCTTTAATAAGATAAAGGAGAGTTCCGCGTTCTCCTTTAATAATAGATACTTGGCAAACGTCTTCTATAGTATTATACCAGATACTAGAGCCGCAGGAGTATCTACAGCAGGAGAACCTCAAGTTCGAGCTCTTTAGTAGCTTAATAGCTCTATTTAGATTAACTAATTAACGGCAGGCTAACACACAATTTGTTTTAGCAAGGGTACTATAATCTCTTTTAGCACAATTAGGGTCCAAACCCCCTTAGGGCATATTACTTTCTATATTATTCCCACAAATACCCCGTTTCTATTTTGCATTAGAGATATAGATAAATTAGGCGTTAAGCTTAATAACCTTAAAAATATACTTATTTAGGGAGATAATTAGGTGCCTGTTATACGCAAGTAGGGTTACCCCTAGTTACTCCTTTATTAACTAGAAAAGAGTGTTGCTTAAAGCCACTTAACTAAGTTAGAGTTACGCTAACTATACCATTGTTTTAGCTACCTATCTGTTTATTAATTGCTTAGGGTTCTTTAGCAAGCAGGCTATAAAGTCAAGGTTAAGGCAATTAAGCATCTTATAAAGTACTACTATTACTACTAAATAAACCAGAAGTCCCCTGGCCGATTTAAGTTCACCCTTAAAGATAACTATAACTTTAACTTCTATATTATTGTTAATGTTATATATTTTAGCGGCAAGCCAGTACTCTAAGTTATTAACTTCTTAACCTCCTTCTAAGCCGCACGTTTCTTAAAGGATATATCAGCTAGGAATATATAGGATACCCTTTAATTATACTAGATTAATATCTACCTAGGACCCTCTAATTAAATCGTCTATAATGTAGGAAAGAACTTCTTATCTACAGAGTTTTAATAACAGATAAAGGCAATGGCAATTAAGGTTAAGGAAGTCCCTATTAAGGCACATAATAGTATTAGAAAAGTAAAGCGATATTACACACTATTACGCCACGTATATAAGATTATCTCTTTAGAACTAGAGGATGCTAGCGAAGAACTTACCTTATAAATGGCTATTAAAGCTATTAATAATTCCGCTGGCCTAGATAGTGTGACGGCTCGAACCATTGAACAAATGTCTTAATGAAGACTTGAACAAATGCTTCCAAGATGAAGCGAACGAATGCTGTATTACGAAGATATCAAGGTGAGGAGCAAGAGAAGTGGTGAGGCCACGTCTAAATACACAAGCCAAGCCCTAAGCGAACCCCTAACTAGGTGACGCGCCCTAGCGCCATCACATCACCCCCCCCTTTGAAAAAGCCTGCCCTCAGGCTTCATTCTCCAGATACTTGTCTATCTTGTATACAGTTGTTGCTGCAGGTGGGGCAGCAGGGGTCAGTGTAGTACTGCAGGCAGAGCAGTAGAGTCAATTGCGGTGCTACAGGAAGGCAGCAAGGTGTTGGTTTAGCTGCAGGCAGGAGCAGCGATTGTCCGTTCAAGTAGTAGTACAGTACCAGCGGCGGTGATAGTCAGTCAAGCACAGAGCTTGTCTATCAGTTGGTCGGTAAATCGCAGGCATATCGGCGCGATTATTTGGTTAATAGACTGTAGGCGTAGCGGCACAGTCGTTAGTCAATGGTTCGTAATAGCATGCATATCGGCGCTATTGTTGTCGTCGTAATAGCAGGTGTAGGACGCTATCGTTGTCTAGTATATAGCAGTACGGTGCCAGCGTCATATGGATTGCAGGCGTATTGGCACAATCGGTAGTCGGTGGATCGCAGGCATATCGGCATAATCGGTCAGTCAGTTTGTCCTAATCGATTTCAACCTTAAAGCTTGCACAGCTTAGTATCAGTTAACTTCATTCCTCGCAGACAGTATCTCAGTATTAGTTAAAAAGGATCTCCATAGGCTATCGGCACGGCGTTGTTAAAGGTAGTCCTAGTGATTTCGTTCCTCACAGCTCGCAAAACCGCAGCTCACGTAGCTCAGTATCCATCAAAAAGGACTATTCGGGTAGCAGTACGGTGCCAGCGTCCGTAGACGTACGGTCGGTCGGTCGTCGATCGTCGACAGATATACGCGTTCGTCGCGTCGTCGTCGTCCTCGTTCGGTCGGCACGTTGATAGTATACGCGTTCGACGCGTACATCCGTAGGGACCTTTGTCGTTGTCGATCGGCGAGTCGTACGGTCGGAAAGAGGTTATCGCCCAGCACGTGCTTCCCCATAGCATAGGCGGCCGTTTGGTAGAGAGAAGGGAAAAAAAGAAGAGAACAAAAACAAGAACACAAGTAGATGTTTACTATCCTCGCGGACGACCTGAGATACCGCAGCCTGCATTTGACTGGGGACCTTAATATAATATAACGGCTCAAACCATTAAACAAATGTCTTAACAAAGACTTAAACAAATACTTCCAAGATAAAGCGAACGGATGCTATATTACGAAGATATCAAGGTAAGGAGCAAGAGAAGTGGTAAGGCCACGTCTAAATACACAAGCCAAGCCCTAAGCGAACCCCTGACTAGGTGACGCGCCCCAGCGCCGTCACAGATAGACTCGTACCTACATTACTAGTCTTTGGCGCCTACCCTTAAATAACTAATAATTCTCTACTATCTCCCTCCGTTATATAACGAGCTAGGGCTATTCACAAGGTAATAAAGGAGGTCCGATATCTCTACGCTACACGCTAGGTTAACGATGTACTAGTGTTACGGACGCTTTAAGTACGATGTTACGACTACTTGGGGAAGAGTTATAGGAAGCTAGTTAGTTAATACAGGCACGGTCTAGGATAGATCCGGTGGAACTATATAACAAGGAATGGTAAGCAAGTCACATAATGTTATACGCAGTGTACGAAGTGTACGCAGTGTACGCCTACGTATAACATATATAACACGTACCTTACGTACAAGAGAGGATTTCTTAGGAGTATGGTTATATATTTAAAGGACCTTAGTCCCTACTGTAGATAGTTCTCTCCTTATAGTAAATCTTAGAATATAATTGGAGTTAATCTATTAGGCAACCACTCCACCAATTATTATTATGTTATTGATTTGTTCTTACCTATATACCCAGCCTAATAATAGAACCCACCGTAGTTCCTACTATAAGGTTCTGTTACATATTTACTACTAAGGTTACAGTATTAAATAAGATCGAATAACATACCACCTAAAGCACTAGTTATAACAGCGTTAACGGTAGCCACAACCTTAGGGCCAGGTGATACCAGTATAGATAATAGGGATTCTTAGGTAGTTACGCAAGGTTAGTTATAGGAAATGGTTAATCACTTATAAAACAATAATAGGATACTTAAAAAACGCATTAATAGAATTAGAGTAGCGAAAATTAAACTACCTTTAATTAAGCAATTCTTAGGGGAGAAGTTAAAGCTTAAGGGGTTTCTTACACAGATGCACTTTAAGGTAGTATAGAAAGAAGCAAAGTTAGTAATATTATTAAATTAAGTAGCCTATGCAGGATTGTTCCTAACGGGGAGGGCACTTAAGTAGTTTAAACTATATCTTACAGAAATATAGGCTAATGGTATAACAACTACTAACTAGGACGTGCGGTATATATTTACTAGTTAGAATAGGTTTGCGAAACAACTAACGCAGATATTTAGAGACCTAGAGGCCATAATTATAGCGGAACAAAAGCTTTAGAACTTAGTATAATGCACTTTAGTAATTAAGTATATAACACAGTTTTAAACACTAGCTATATAAGTTAAGTAGAATAATAGGGCGCTTATAGCATAGTATAAATAGGGACTTAAGGCTAAGGTCCAGGACGCAATTATCCTAATAGAAGATGCGGATACTCTAAGGGAGTTAATAGATTAGTTAATAAAGATTAATAATAGAATTTATTAAAGGGAACAAGCTAAGAGAGGGCAAGATAGAGTTCTATAGTTATATAAGGCGTAGAGTACGCAATAACAGATATAGAGTTAAAAACTATAAAATGGTGCAAAGCTAATAGACCTAAGCGGTACTAAAGAAACCTAAAGGTGGAAAAAGAAACCATAGAAACCTAGAGGTTAAGGATTAAGTAATTAAAGGACCTAGGAGTAGAGGCTAAACTAGGGATTTTAGTAGTAGAAGATGTTTAGGCAGACTCTATAGCAAGAAAAGTGGTTTAAAGATGGGGCTTATATAAATTGCGGAAAATAAGGTTATTTTGCTAGAGACTATAGAGGTGGTTAAAGTAACTACGCGGTAAAGGGAACTAGGCCAGTAGACGGCATATATATACAAAGGGACAATAGTGCACTATAAGGAATAAGAGAGTGTTTAATTAACAGTTTTGCGTATTATTATAATAACGCATGCCAAATTTATAAGGACGCTAAGTATGGCGTAAGCTATTAGCTATAGGAGCTATTATTATCTAAGTTTAAAGGAACCAATAAACTAGCTCGTAGATTAGACATTAAGGACAATAAGTTTAATATAGGCAAAGCATTTACTAATAATAAGGCAATAAGGGTAGCTTACTAGGAGTATATAGACCTTAAAGAAGTTAAAATAGAAGTAGAAACTAAGACCATTACAAAATAGGGTTTAGTAACAGATGTTATAATACTATTAGATACAATTTCCATTACTTTATAAGATAATAGAAGTAACGTTTAAAAGAAACTAAGTAAGTAGATAACTACTAGTGCTAGCTTATTACTTAATAAAGGCAAAAGGCCACAGGCTTAAGATTCTTAAGAAGAAATAAAAAAAGCTTAAGATTTTTAAGATAAGATAAAATACACCTAAGGACCCACAACGGACAAAAACTAATGGGAAAGAGTAGTAACTTAGTTTAATAACAAACAAATAAGTATAGGACGCAAGTTTAAGAACTATAAGTTTGGAGAACAAATAAGAACGTCAGCAATCCTAAGTAAATATAGTATTCAGCCTAAAGATTAAATAGTTAATACCAAGATTAAAAAGTAAAATGACTATAAAGATCTAGCTATAAGACGCAGAAAACAAGAAACTATAGATAAGTTTAGAACAAAAATTATTATATAGCAGGAGCAAAAGCTAGGCAAGAGGTCAGCTATACTAGGTTATATAAGGGACAGAGTACCTATATAAAGAGTTACTAATAGGCCAAGTGCAGGGACACCTAGGGTAAAGTGGTTAGATAAACTAGAATAAGAAAAGGATCTAAATATTCTAACTAGGTTTAAAGAAAGATATACTAAAGGATATTATAATATAGCGATAACAAGGTACTTTCTAATAGATAGACCATACACACTAAACCAGTTATATAGAAAGTGGTATAGGCAACAACACAACAATAAATAGGAAGATTTTTATATATAGCTAGATAAAAAAGTTGTCCAAGACTAACCTATTACAGAAAAACATATAAGTCATATTAAAGGAGCGTTAATTATAATATTAAGGAACCTAGAAGAAGGATCTAAGGACTAGAGAAGTAAGTAGCAAATTTTAGTACCTACAGTAGAAATACTAGTGGTTAGGTTAACTAGGTATAGGTTTAAACTTAAGGATAAAAATAAACTAAGAGTTAACTTAAAACATATAGTATATTATATACTATTATAGATAGCTTATATAGATAACACATGCAATATACATAGAGTACCAAAAAATAAGAACCAGAAGTACCTAGTAAGGATATATTAGGCACTAGAGGAAAAGCGGTTCAGGAACACTAAGTATATACATAAATAGCACCTAGTAGAAGTATAAGGTTAAGGAGACTTAATGCTTTAACCAGAAAGATTCCTTACGGAAGAATGCCTAAACAGATAATAGTGGTAGGAATGCCCAGAGAACACTTGTCTATAGTATATAGAGGAAAAGAAATAAACTAAGTATTAGCTAAAGTTGGATTAAGTATAAGCAGGATTAAGCAGCCAATAGTTAGGAAAAGGGGAGGTATATAGAACTAGAGGGAACTAGTATTAGAGCCTTAGACCCTTAAAGGAATTTAAAAACAATACCTAAATTTATAAGTTAAATGGCAAGATTAGCAGTTTAAAGTATTGGTAGATAGTAGAGTAACTAGGAACCACATATCACTAAAGGCAGTAAAAAGGATAGGGTTACTATATAGATAAAAATAATACCTATATCCACTTATAACGATCTCAGGAGATTAGATAGCCTATAGAGGAGGTATTATTAATTTTAAAACAGGACCTATACAGTTAACTATTAAAGAAAGACTAGTTAGAATGTCTTTTAATATCCTACTATTAGGACAGGATAAGGCAATACTAGAAATGCTTTAGTTATAGGAGTATAATCTAAAAATTAATTAGGTTACAGGTTAGATTAATATTAGGGATACTTAATAGTGTAAAGTGCAATAGTAAACTAAGTTAGTATAGTACCAAGTTGGAGCGATATATAAAGAGACTAAGTAAGGCTTAAGTTATATACCAAAGAGATACCACAAGTATGGTAAAAAGTTATAGTTACTAGAAAGTAAAAAGCTGTTAGAGTATGCAGTATGGGACTATAAGATAGAATTAGAAGAGGGAATAAGTCTAAAGTTCTTTCCAATCTATAAGCTTACTAAAACGGAGTTAATAGCGCTTAAGGAGTTTATCTAGGAGAACTTATATAAGGGATATATTAGACTATTATAGTCATTAACAGGATATCCAGTACTGTTTATCCTAAAGAAAAACAGAAAACTTAGAATGTATATAGACTATAGATAGTTAAACAGCATTACTAGAAAGGATAGGTATTTTTTACCCTTAATTAGCGAGATCTAAGATAGGATAGGTAATGTAAAGATCTTTATAAAGATAGATCTAAGGTAGGCATACCATTAGATTAGGATTAAGAAAGGCAATAAATAGAAGGCAGCCTTTAGGTTAAAGGAAGAACTATATAAGCTATTAGTTATATAATTTAGACTTATAAACGCACTAGCAACGTTCTAGAAGCGAATTAATAGTATATTAGGAGAATACCTAGATAAGTTTATTATAGTATACCTTAACAATATTATTATCTACTTAGAAAGTAAGGAGGAGTATAAAGAACACATTAAATGGGTCTTAAAGAGACTATAAGAAAAATAGATACTAGTAGCAATTAAGAAATGCGAGTTCTTCACTAAGAAGACCAATTTTGTTAGATTTATTATTGAACTAGGCCAACTTAGTATAGATCTAAAAAAGATTAAGGCTATAGTAAATTGGCAAGAACTAGAAAATATTACGCAGTTAAAATCGTTTCTAGGGTTTTGTAATTATTATAGAAGGTTTATAGCGTAATAGTTAAAGAATATTAAGCCACTTACGTGGTTAACAAAGAAAGAAGAACTATAGGTATAGGGAAAGGAGTAATAAGAACTGTTTAAAAGAGTTAAAGGGTTATTTACCTAGGAGCTAATTTTTAAGATCTATTAACCAGGTCTAGAGACGGTTATAGAAATGGATGCATTAGACTTTATACTAGGGGCATACTTTATATAGAAATATTAAGACGGATAGCACCCAGTGGTATACTACAGTTAAAAGATAACACTACTAGAGTTAAACTATAACATCTATAACAAAGAGTTGTTAGGTATAGTTACAGTACTTAAGGAATAGAGAGTATTCTTACAAGGCATAAAGAAACTATTTATAGTTAAGACGGACTATAAGAACCTTATAGGATTCCTAATAATAAAGGAACTCAACCAAAGACAGGTTAAATGGGCGGAAATGCTTATAAAATACTATTTCGAAATTTAGCATACTAAGGGTATAGATAATGCACAAGCAGACGCTCTAAGCAGAAGGGCGGAACTATAAAGTAATGGAAAGCTATTAGGAGCTTTATTATAAAAAAATTAAGATGGATTAATTAGGTATAATTATCCAAAGATTATAGTAACTAAAGAAAGCCAGATCCATAAATTACTAGAGAGTAATTGGATATAGAAGATCTAAGAAGCATAGGCAGAGGATCTAGACTTAGAGTAATACAAAAATAGAGAAGTAACGTATATGCCTAAGTCTATTATAGAAGAATTTATTAAGGAATTCCACAAGGGAATAATATAAGGACATAATAGAGCTATAGGCTTAGTGTTAAGACTTTAAGAAAAGTATATTGTTTAAGGAATCTAGGGACTAGTAAGATAAGTTATAAAGGAATATTTAGATTGCCAAAGAAATAAACCAACAAGGTATAAGCTATATGGAGGGCTATAACCTATTAAAATACCAGGAAGACCATAGGAAGTTATATTATAGGACTTTGTTATTAAATTACCAAAGTTAAGAGATCCTATTATAGGACAAGATTATAACGTAATTTTAGTAATAGTAGATAAGCTAATAAAGTAGGGATACTTTATAGCATGCACTAAAGAGATATTAGTAGAAGATGTCGCTAAAATCTATATAAAAGAAGTGTTTGTAAGATATGGAGCACTAGATAAGATTATATTAGATAGAGATCTAAGATTTATAGTAGCATTTTAGGAAGTGTTTCTGGTAGAATAAGGAGTTCGCGTAGTAATATCTATAGCGTATTATCTGTAGATAGATAGATAAATGGAAAGACTAAACTAGACACTAGAACAGTATCTAAGACACTATATTAATTACGCATAGAATAATTAGGTATCGTTATTACCAGTTATACAGTTTGCATACAACGCAATACTATAAGAAGGAATGGGGATATTACTATTTAAGGCAAATTACGGATACGAGCTAAGAATATCGTTATCGCCATATTAAGTAAAAAAGACGAGTAGCACAGCTAAGTAAAGAATAGAGACGTTAATGAATCTTTATATAGACCTTACAGAAACAGCTAAACTAGTACAAGAATAAATAAAAAGGTACTATAATGCTAAGAGATCTAAGGGACTAGATCTTAAGGAGGAAGATAAAGTATAGCTACTATATAAAAATTTCAAGAGTTGACAACTAAGCAAGAAGTTGGACTATGTTAGACTAGGACCTTTTAAAATTAAGTAAAGGATTTTATTAGTTATATATAAGTTAAACCTACTAGCCAAAATAAAGATCTACCCTATATAACATATCGTAATGCTAGAGCCAGTATACGGGAATATTAAGCCACCAGTCTACAAGGCAGACATATATAGAGGACAAGAGAAAGATAAATAGCAAGTTTCGAAGATTATTAGTCACAAGGACGTAGAGGACGAAATATGGTATAAAGTAAAGTGGATAGGCTATAATAAGACTACTTAGGAACTACTAAGCAACCTAAAGAATGCTATGGGAAAGGTATAGGAGTATTAAAAGAGAGCAGGTCAGGCAATATTAATAAAGAAGGATCGCCAAAAAATAAGTTACCTAAGGGGGACCTAAAAGGAGCAATTGCCAAGCTACTTAGAGTTGTTTCCCTTATAGGAGGAAAGCTAGTTCTTTTGTTACCTAGCTTATTAAGACCCTACTAAACTAGTTTCTACTCCTTAGAATAAACCTTCTTATAAACCTTCTTAAGATAGGTTAATTAAGCGAACGCAACCTACTAAGACTTAAAGGAGCGACGTTGAGCCTTAAGGGCCCAAGCGGTCTCTTTAGTAGAATGGTGGAGTTTGGTATATACGGCGGCCAACTTAGACTTAAGCTTTATAGTAGTAGATTAAATATAAGACCCTATAACAAGTTACTTAGGGAACTAGAAGACTATTAAGAGTTATAGGATATGTATATTTAGCATTAGAAACAGAGTAAACATTATAGGATAATTAAACGTTTGCTTTAATATACTCTAAGCAAGACAAGGGTTATTAAGATAAGGGACTTGCTATTACAACATATACTAACCCTACTTTTGCATAATAAGAATATGGAGACGACATTATCTTACTAAGCGATAGTATGGCAGCCATAGTGTAAGCATGGTGTTACGCTTGCGAAGAAGAAGAAGCTTTAGGTATAATAAGTAAGGATATTAACCAGACTAATTAAACGGACATTACACCTCTAGTAGATAACTTGGAGATATTAGGAATCTTTAAGGACAAAGATAAAGAGGAGGGAGATGGTATTACGGACGCTTTAAGTACAATGTTATAACTACTTGGGGAAGAGTCGTAGGAAGCTAGTTGGTTAATATAGGCACAGTCTAAAATGGATCTGGTAGAACCATATAATAAGGAATGGTAAGCGAGTTATATAATATTATACGCAGTGTATAAAGTGTACGCAGTATACGCCTGTGTATAATACATATAACACGTACCTTATATACAAGAGAGGATTTCTTAGGAGTATGGTTGTGTATTTAAAGGACCTTAGTCCCTACCGTAGATAGTTCTCTCCTTGTAGTAAATCTTAGAATACAATTAGAGTTAATCTATTAGGTAACTACTCCACCAGTTATTATTATGTTATTAATTTGTTCTTACCTATATACCTAGCCTAATAATAGGACCTACCGTAGTTCCTGCTATAAGGTTCCGTTATAACTAGGAATAAGAAATGGCCTAAATACCTTAACTACGCTTAATCTGCCACTCTAGTCTAAGGTACGCGTATAGTGTAAAAAGGGAGGATAGTTAGGCCTATATTAACTTATTGCAATTAATAGTTAAACTTATACTATTTAGATGCCTTACAAACCCACTTAATTCCGTTTAACTATTATTAAGCCTTATTATAAAGATAACAGTTTTAAGCCTTTATAGAATGCCCTAAAAGATACCCTAGAGGAGAACCACAATTAATATGCTCTAGAAGGCGACTACAATTCTAATATAATTGTAGTAGATGTGCCGCAACTATAACGCGGTAGAGGTCGCCTAAAGGGATTACAAAATTACTAATATCTTATTAATTTTAAAGAGCAATTTGTTACCGCTATTAAGAGTAGAGACGAGTTATTAATAGCCTTTATAACAGCTAAAGAGAAGGCTGACTTTAAGCTTACAAAATAGCTTTAAAAGGAAGGCTATATTATAACTCTAGGAGCCCCTTTCCAAGCATCTAATAAGTAGGAGATTAACAGTCTTATTATAAAAGGAGTTTTTAAATTTAAGAAATATAACCCTACCAAGTTTAATGGAGTTCGTATATTTAAGTTAAAAATAGTTAATAAGATTAAAGGCAAAGCTACTAATACCCCATTTAAGAAGTTAAGGCTAGTTATTTAAGGCTATAATAATAATAGTAAGAAAGTAATCCTTACGCAATCCCCTATAATTTAACAAGCTAGTTAGTAAGTTATTATTATTATTATTTATTGCTTAACGTCCAATTTGGATCCCTGTTGGGCCCACGCGGACTACTCCTTATATACATATAGGGAGAAAACTCTATTTGAGAAAACCCTATAATCCGTCTTTCCACCTTTTAGGGCTCGCTTACAAGTCGCCTATAAGTCATCAGTGGTGCTCTACTACCTTACTTTTTAACCTCTTTAGGAACTACTGCTGCCGTAACAAACCTACGGACGCGCTAGTATCACACACTATACTCTACTCCTGTAGAGTTATTAGGGGGCGCCTATTACTCGCCCCTTTGCTTTCTATTACTATTTCCTTTACAACCCAGAACTGGTCTAGTATATTTTGGCCAATAAGCCACCAGGTAGCCGCCTTGAGGCCTTTCTATATTAAGAGCAGTGTATTATAGTTTTCTATACCAGCTGCTAAGAGCATTGCTTCTTGGCCGGTGCGTAAAAGGCATAACAGTATTATATATTTTAGTGTCTGTCTTAGCCAGCTATATTCGCACCTTAGGCTATCTACTAGGACACCCACCCAGTAAAGCCAATCTTTTAGTCCTATTATTCCTGTCCTTAAGAGTATTGCCATTATATTTTCTGCCTTTATTAGGCCCTCTTAGAGCCCTTAGGTATTTACCCCCTATAGCATTACCTATACTATAGCTTAGGTTCCCCTTACCTAAGTCTACCTCTATACCTTTAACTTCTATTTATCTCTCCAGCATCGGTCCAACCAATATTATATTGCGGTAGATGGTTTTCTAGTACTCTTTTATACTCTACTTTAGCTCCTTTCTCTCCCTTACTATTATCTTTACTGGCCTCTTACGCGTCTCCCTTCCTCCTCTATATAGGCCTAGGCCCTAGCGCCATACCATTCTTCTTCTACTTTCTCTACCTATTTTCCTAATATATCTTCCCTACTTTAGGGTTGTTAGCTCCTTCTCCTATAGGGCACCCTAGGGTCCCTCTATAGTTTATTTAGGCGTATCTTAATATACTTTATAACATTAGAGTTGCGTTCCTTTTACACCCTTTACATTACATCGGCTTTAATATATAGTTATAGGGGGGGAATATTGGCTTCCTTCTTAAGTAGTGCTGTAGCCGTTCGCTTATACCCGCCTGTTATACTCCTAAGGCAGGCTATTTAGACCTTTTAGAGTAGTTTAAGGAGTGATTTAAGGGGGCCTTTCTTAGTTTCTCTAGTGGCCCAAATACTAGATCTATACGTCATGGTTAGCCGGACAACTGCTGTATATAGTAGGCGTGACCTCTAAAAGCATAGACCCTATATAGAATTAACAATCCTAGATATGGTAATATACTATACTTAGCCCTTACGGGCCGCTTATGCTATATATACGCTCTACCAGAGCTTGCTATCTACCTATACTCCTAATACCCTTAGGCCTTGAACCAGTTAACCCCTAAAGCCTTAGATATAAATTATATGCTAAAGATCTGCAGATTAGTTACGTTTTCTTATAAAATAGATTAGCTAGTATTTCTCTAGTAAGAATTGGACTCTATATTATCTTGCCCATTCTATATAGGTGTTATAGGCTTTCTCTAGTGTCCTACAGTTCTCTGCGGCTATTGGCCTATATATAATTAGGTTTATGTTATTAATAAAGCCTATCCCCTAGGTTGCCCCTTCCTTAAAGGTGTTAAGCAGGTTGCTTATAAAGAAGAGGAAGAGTATAGGCGATAGAGGTAATCCTTATAGTATTCCTATTACAACTGCAATAGGGGGGCTTTAGTATCCACTAAAGACCAGTAACATTTCTTTCTGGCCTATAAATCCTTAAACAAACTAAATAATCTATTCTAGGAAGCCCTTTACCCTAAGGATATATAGGAGACGCTTATAGGGTATATTGTTATAGGCGCCGCTAATATCTAGGCTAAGTATTAATACTATAAAGTCCTTTCGCATAGCCCATGCAGTTTTAATAGTAGTAGCGAGTAGTGTAAATGCTAATAGCGTTAAGCGATTCTTTCTTGCCCCTATTTAGCTTTGTGGTAGTAGGGTATATTCCTCTACCGTATCTGCTATATGGTCCACTATAACCTTTTCTAAGATCTTGCTTAGGGTGTTTTCTAAGGTAATAGGGCGGTAGCTTCCTGGGATTAAGTAGTTTACTTTACCTTCTTTTTATAAGATAACCGTCGTTATAGATCTTCTAAGTCGTGGGTAGTAGCCTATTATAAAGCATGCTCTAGCTACGTCTGCAAGCTAAGGTGCTATAAGTGGTCCACAGGTCTTTAGGGCTTTATTTAAAATCCCATCTAGTCCTAGTACTATGTTATTTAAAAGGCGGCTAATAGTTCTAGCCATTTCTTCAGTTGTTATATCGCTGTTAACCCTTAGGCGAGTCACTGGTGTTTTACTAGTAATATTACTAAGGTCTACTGGAGCCGGTTAAGGGAAAAATCTTTCTATAAGGATCTTTGCCTTCTTATTATTATTGCTTATGGCCTGTGGTTCGCCTGCTCTTTATAGGGGTAGTAGGTATAGATCTTCTACTAGGTGTTCTGCCTTTTTCTTTACCTATTTTGCTATGGTCCAAAGGCCCTTATTATAGGGGAGACTTAGGTTAGTAGTATATTTATTTATAAACCATCTCTAGTTATTCCTTACTTCTTTTCTTAGGGTATTCTTTAGCTGGTTTCTTGTGTCTTTATATTATCTCTTATCCTTAGAATCGTGGCTGCTTATATATTTCCTCCTTACTTATTATTGGCCGGCTATAAGGGCCGCGCACTATATGGACCATGTGTGTTACGCGTAGGGGCCTGGTTTTGAAACTAGGTAGTACTCTTTTAGCCTACTTTTAATTGCTACCTAGATCCTTTCTAGTCTTTAATTAATTTCCTTAGGGGTAGCTAATAAGCCTTACTTATTTAGTATTAGGTGGATTTCTTCTAGGTCTTAGAGTTATTATTTAATTGTATTAAGGAAGCTATCTATGTTAAGCTTCCTTATTGCGTATCTTTTGCTATTTGGTTACGCCTTAATATCTAGATCTAGTTGTATCTAGATAGGGATATAGTTTAAGGTAAGTGCCTATTCTTCTTTAAGGGAGCACCTTTTAAGTCTCTAGTATAGGTTTTCGTCTATAATTATAAGGTTAATTATATTTTTAGCAGTGCCCTATTACCATATAATTACACCTGGGGGGGTAGCTAGCTTAAGGCCCCCGTTGTCTATAGCTCTTAGTAGGTACTCTACCTATTAATTGGCAGCAATATAGATGCCCCCCCACTATGGGTGGTAGAGGTTTATATCTTCTAGTAGAATAGATTTTGTGTGTTTAGTTTCTAGCAAGCTTATTATAGATATAATATTCTCTGTCTATACTACCCCTTTGACCCTAGGGTTATAGACATTAATAATTTATACTAGTCCCCTATATATCTAGATGGTTATAACTGTAATATCTAGGTTAACTGCCTGCTATAACTATAAGGCAAGGCTGATATTTTTGCTAATTATAAAGCATACGCATATAGCTGCTTTTGGTTTATACAGGAGCTAGAATCCTTAGGGGCAGTATATTAATTATATATAGGTATTATAATACGGCTCTTATATAGTAAGAATATGGTGTTTCTTTAGGTCTAGACTATCTAGTAGGAGCCTTGCTAGACGGTGGTTCATATTACCGCAGTTATACTATATAATGGTTAAGTGGTGGACCCTTAGTGGGGGTTCTTCGCCTTTTCTTTACTCCTTACTTTTTCCGTTTCCACTTTCTCTAAAATATTTAGAACTTCCGTCTCCTGTATTTACTCCCTAGCCACTACTTATTTTATATAGAGCTTTTTATTCCTATATTTACTCCCTAGCCACTACTTATTTTATATAGAGCTTTTTATTCCTATATTTTATATTCCTACTAGCCTTTCTAAATCTAAGTCTATTATTGCCTCTAGTTTTTCCCCCGTTCTTGCCGGTTAGCTATATGCCCCTTATAAGCTAGCTATATATATTATATTTACTGCGTTAAATCTAATTCTTAATTATCCCAGCCTTAAACTTGTTATAGCCGTCTATAGGGGTCTTCCTACTAGGCGTTCTCTCCCTTGTATTCTATGTGTTCCTTATATCCCTATTTAGTCTAGTAATATCACGTGGCGTTACTTTTAGCCTGTTAAGGCTTGGGATAGCTGGCTTAGCCCCCTAGTATTAAAGATAAAAAATGCTAGAAAGACACCTATATCCCTCTAGCTTATTGCCTGTTATTTCTATTTATATAACCTAGTATGTAGTTGTTCCTATAGCTATTAAGCCCTTTCCTTCCGTCTCCTATATTTAATGCAGTCTTCTCTCTCCCACGCCTTATATGTGCTTTGGTGACAGTTCGCGCATTTTATTTAGTCTTAATTTATATATTGTCTTATATTATAGGGGCCTGCATAGTAGCCGCAGCACACCTATACTGCGTATGTGGATTGGGTGTGTCCCTATTATATACAGCAATAATATTGTTCCAGGTATAGTCTGTGGTTATAGAGCCTTATATTATATATAAGGCCATTTATAATTATTCCTTTTTAGATAAGAAGTTTTTGTATTCCTAGTATATGTACGCTAACAATAAGGGAGCTATGTGTTTGTTTATTATCTCCCTAGTAAGTCTCTAGCGCCCCTTATATTCTCTTATTATTCTTATTATATGCTTGGTTTGTATTTTCCTATTAAAGCTATTAGATTTGGGTAATTATAAGTCCTAGTATAAGGCGTTCTGTTTATTTTACTATCTCCTATATAGTTGCTATATTATCCGCCTGGCGTCCCCTTTCTACCCTAAGGCTTATGGGAACCGATAGGACTTTAACTAGATAATCTTTATAAAGCACTTTTATACTAATATGCTCTCCTAGCCTATCCTCTACCCTTACAGCCTGTTCCTTTGCCTATTAGTCCTTTAGGGTAACTCTAATGTCTCCACTCCTAAGGTATTAGACTGTAATGGCGTTATAAACCTCCTTATAAATCTTTATAAGAACTTCTGTTTCTAATTATCCCCTAAGTTCCTCTACCTTTTCTATATTTGGTTATATTGTGATTATATACCCGGTTATTGTTTTTAGGGGGGTAGGTTCCCTATACTATAGGAGTACAGCTATAGCGGCCTAGGTGCGGTTCGCCTATAAGGGAGGGTTTTATTTATCTTTAATTTTATTTAGCCGTTGGAGGATTTAATTAAGGGTTTACTAAAAGGGCGCCTAAGGTTTACTAGACTAGAGCTATTCTGCTAGCTATATTAGTTTATAATAGCTAATAGATACTCCCCTATAGTTCCAGATACTAGACGCGTCTAATAGGCTTTATATTTTGTTAGATGCCTTCTTAATTAGGGTATTTCTGCTTTCTAGTGTAGTATTCGCCCGTCCTTGTTGTTGTTGTGGGGGGCTATTATTGGGTATGGGTCTGGCGGTTGCGCGCAACTATATACCACTGTTATTCCACCTGTGCCTCCCCTGTAATGCATGCATCTTAGGGGATTATTAGGGTGTTTTTCAGGGTTCTTTTGGTTGGTTTGGTCTTTTTAGACTAGGTGCAGCAAGAGCTCCAAAAAAAGGTCCTAATAGTTTCTTTAAAATAGGTATAAAAGGCTAATTATAAAATTTTAGAATTTATTATTAAGCCGTTGTTTAGAAGGAATTATATACCTACAGCCAATGTTAATTGACTTTATTAACGTCCTTATTACTATATAAGTAAACTATTATTAAAAACTGTACCAAATTTTTACCCTACTATATAATTAAAAGCACTAAATTAACTACATTGGTAATCACTTTTATAATAAAGTTAAACGGTAGCCTTTTCTTTTTTTTATTAGCCCTTTTATATACCTTTAGATAGCCCTTTAAGTTTAATTAAGCCGTATTAGCTATAGCAATTTTAAGTTATTAAAGCACCTAAAGCAACGGAATATTTATAAAGTAGCTATCTAAAAATAGGTAAAATTAATAAGCCTAAAGAGGAAGCTATTAGGTAAGGTAAAGGATATATTTAAAGGTATTTAAAAGAACAATATTTTAATAATCTATTTAAGAAGGAAGCCTAAAAAAGTAGCTAGGCGAGGTAAATATAAAGCTATAGTAATATCTATATTAATAAAGGCTTATTATCTTAAAGCCCTCTAATATTAGCTTGCTAGGCAATTTAATTATAGCTATAGATTATCTAGTAAACCTTACTATTATTTTATTAAAGCTAACTATAGATCTAGATATAATATACCTTTTAAACGTTTTACTTAAAGGAGTTATTAACGACTTAATTTTCTTAAAGACCTAATATTTAACGCCCTTTAGTAGAGGTAATAAAATAAGTAAAAAAGCGCTTAAGTTACTTCTATCTTTTTAGGCCTATAAATAAGCTAATTAAGTATTTAGAATATTTAGAATCTATAGCCCAAAGATCTAGCACCTAAGTGCCTTTAAAGACGCCTATATAGATAATAAACCCTATCTAAATTATTAATTCGCTAGTAAAGGTCTTCTTTTATACTTATAATTATTTGCCTATATATTATCCAAATTAGTAATATCTACTAGTATTTTAAAAGGCTATATATAGGTTTATATTAATCGCAAGCCTTTTTAATATAGTAACACTAAAGAATAGTAAAAATACTTAAACTAGTAGGTTCTATTTAGATCTATATCCGCTAGACGCTATATTAATCTAATCTGCTAGTATATAGTAAGTATAGCGCTTACTATCCTTATTTTAATTAGGAAGGTTATTAGATTTAATATCTACGTTAATACCACTAATAGGTTTACTAATACGCTAAGCAGCAAATATTAACTTATTTAGAAGGTTAATAACTTTAAGATCTAGTTTAGAAATAGCGGCTATAGGCTTCTATAAAGTAGGAACAATACAAAGGCCTATTCTTATAACTTCTTTAGCTAATAACTCTAGTAGTTTAGTCTTATCTACCTTATCTGCCTTATCTTTAGAAGTCTCGCCATAGGCCTTAAAAGAGGCTCCTAATTTGTCCTTAATATCCTCTATCTAGCTACTTAGCTAAGCCTTTACTACCTACTGCGTAGCTACTGCCGATACGCTATTATGTGCATACTGCGTTACTTAAAAGGATTGTAAATAGGACTCCTAGGCTTAAGGTACTTTTAGAGGCTTTAGAGGCTTTAGCGCTAAAGAAATATCCCTTCGTCTGGTGGGTTTTGCCTACGCTAGTAGGGGGTGGTGCGCTCGGACAGCAGAGCATAATTATTAAGTACAATTGCATACAAATTTATTAGTAATCTACATTATTTAAATAGAATCGCGTCTAGCAGTCCCCCTCCTTATAAATCGCGACTTTACAGAATAAGGAGGGACTGCTGGACGCGATTCCATTTGAATAATGTAGATTACTAATAAATTTGTATGCAATTGTACTTAATAATTATGCTCTGCTGTCCGA
>Ga0307507_10001584_pt1 | contig 50335 bp, 35 predicted proteins | sample 7_EM_MG_FD_207223 | JGI IMG/M metagenome (GOLD analysis project Ga0307507, IMG submission 207223) | Populus trichocarpa ectomycorrhiza microbial communities from riparian zone in the Pacific Northwest, United States - 7_EM | ecosystem: Host-associated > Plants > Roots > Unclassified | place... | reverse complement strand
TAAAGAGATTAGGGTTAGTATTAGCTGCTTTTAAACCTATACTCTTAAAGAACTTCTTAACCATCTAAAACCATTCTCTTAGTGCCTGCTTTAGGCTATAAAGTAACTTATTTAGCTTTAAGTAGACATCTTTTACGCCCTTAAGCTTAGGTTCAAAGTCTCTTAATAGGTTAGAAATCTGCATATAAATCTATTCTTACAACAGCGGGTTTAAGAATACAGTTTCAACGTTAATATAGTTAAGCTCAAGGTCCTTAGCTGCTACCTTTACTATTAAGAACCTAAAGGTGTTGTATTATACAATAGACGTAAATGTCTCAAAATAATTAATATTGGGGGTCTGCTTGTCTCCCTAAATATATAGTCTTGCCTTCTTGCAAATTACTTCTCCCTTAGTATTATACTTGTGCTTTAGAACTAGCTTGCTTAGAAGTAATAACCTTCCTTCTAGTACTCTCCCCCTTATAATAGTATAGGTGTGCATCCTCTTAAGTAAGAGGAATTCTTTAAAGATAGCTTTTATCTAGCCAGGAGCGTCCTTCCTTAAGGCCTAATCTAACTCAATAGCGTTAAAAGGTACTATAGGTGCTCCTATAGAGGTAGTGTTCTTAGCTTTTAGATAAATAGCTTTTATAGCTATTACTAACTAAACCACCGTATTGTTAAAAACCTTTATATTTAGTAACCTTCCAGACCTTATTCTCTGCGCATAAGGAATACATATCAATGTGCTTTATATAGGCGTCCCACCCTTAGCATTACCTTAATTTAAGTGTCCCACTTAATCTTAACCTGGGCTTCCCACTTAATTAGAGCGGCCCACTTAGTCTTAACCTAGGCTTCCCACTTGTTTAGAGCGGCCCACTTAGTTCCTATCTAGCCTACTCATAGTTCTCGCAACTAGAGTCTCTGTCAGCGCATTTAAGGTAGTAGGGGGAGGTGTAGGTTAGTTCGCGGCTTGGCTTATAGTATGATTTAAGCGTCCCGCTTAATCTTAACCTGGGCTTCCCACTTAATCTAAATAGCCCACTTAGTTACTATATCTTATAGCTTACACCTAAGGTGCTCTATAAGGGAACCTATACTTGTTTACTTTAGCATCTCCAAATAGCTTAATTGCTTGGGTATATAGGTTTATTATCTTAAATTAACTACTTCCTTTTAACCCTATAAAAACGTAGTTAGGTTTCATTCTTAAATTATACTTCCTAGGGTGTTTCTCAAGTGTATTAATTAGATTGGCATAATATTTAAAAACAACTAGATTCTTTAAGTTAGGAACTTATTAGGTGTATGCCTCGTAGGGTATAATAGCACTACTATACTCGTCGTTAAATGGAAGTACTAAGGTGGGTACTTAATTCTTAATCTAAATAGCATACTTAACTGCGTAGCACCAAAGTTTAACTGGTATATTTCCTTAAAATAGAAGTGACCTTGTCTTATAGTTAACTGTGTAGATCGCGCGCTCAATTACGCTATTATACGAGTGCTTGTATGGCGGACAAGGTTTAAAGTTAATACCCTAGGGTATTAGTTTATCTTAAAATCTATAGCCAAACTCCCCCTTTTTATTGTCCGCTTAAATCCATGCAGCTTTATTGCTAGTAAACCTCTCTGCCCTTATAATAATCTCTTTAATATGCGGCAGTACCTCTTTAGTTTGGAGGGTTTTAAGAGGAATAACCCAAGTATAGCGTGTGGCGTTATCTAGGGCTAGGAGGTAGTAGTTATAACCTCTAATTAATATACCAATTCGTCCCGTAGTATCTAGGTATAGCCCTTAACCAGGTATCTTCTTGCGCTTAGTTATCTTCTTGCTTAGTATTTCTCACATCTTCCCAGCTAGACAAGCTTCGTATATACTCTTACCAACTAGTACTGCTCTCTTCTTAAGCTTTATGCCTAGTAAGGAGTGCTGTAGCTTAAATAGGTCACTGTAATTTATATGTCCAGTTTGGTAGTGCTATAGCTTAGCATCTGTTTTACTAATGTTTGGTTATAAATTGTGTGCTTTTACTATTATATTAAATGCTTCCTAATGCTCTTATAGCACGTAGAGGTTGTTCCTTATAGTAGCCTTAAACGTCACACCTAATTTATGCTTACCAGTAGCTTAATTATCTAGGTTAAATATAATCGAGTAGCCTTTCTAAGTGAGAGTTCTTACTAAGATCAGCTTGATTGACTTAAATAAAGGTATAAGCTAGATATCTTTTAGCTTTAGGGTACCGATTTAAACTTGACCGTAGCCTATAGTAGGGACAACGGTCCCATTTGCAGTACAGACCTATCGTGGCGTATTCTATCTCTTCAAGTATGTTAGGTCTGATTGGTTACTAGTAAAGTACTTAATTGCTCCTAAGTTAAGAGCCTAAGCTAGAGACGTTATTATAAGCATAGCACATTTAGGGTTAGGGTTAAGGTAGATTAAATTGCTATTAAATTCTTTCTTAGCTATTACTACATTCCCTACTTCCTCTGCCTTAGGAGTACCTTAATCTATCTTCCTAGCATTGTTAAATCAGAATTACTTAAGTAGGGGATAGTCTTTCTAGTAGTAACCTTTCTAATAGTATACTCTGCACTTGTCTCTTTCTAGTTATCTTAGCTCTTTACTCACTTGAGACAACAAGCTATAGCAATAACGCGATAAGGAATGATTAAATCTACTAGTATAGCCTCTGCCCCTTATTTGACCTTGACCTTAGTTTCCCCTTCTCCCCCTAGGTTTGTCTTTCCTCTTATATACAAGTACTGTATTTTATACTTGTGTAGGGAGAGCAGTCTCTTACTCCTAAAGAAGGGTAATACAGCTCTTAAGGTCTTATTTATCTTGTAGACACTAGGTCTTTGCATTCTGCTATATAATATTGCTTAGGAGGGCCAAGAGAAGCTGCTCTTTAATATCGTTGTTAGTAAGTGCTTAAGGCGTTAAGGCTAGATTAATCTTAAATTAATTAAGTATTTAGAGGAACTCAACAATTCGCATCTTTATAGGGTTAAATATAGTGCTATAGAACTCTCTGCGGAGTCTAAAGATGTAGACCTCGTTATTGGCCTTATTAAACTTCTTCATTCCTTTCTACATTCCTTAAATATCGTACGCCTTTATTATTGCACGCATCTCTTCCTAACGGTCGTCTCCTATTAAATTGTAGATAATCTTATTTGCTTCCCCTCTTCTTCTTCTTCCGTTAGCTGAATTAACTTAATTTGGGTTCTCTGCACCAGTAACAAAATCCTAGCCCTCTAACATAATTAGGGCTGCCTTGCAGGTGCGCTCCTAGTCTGCAAAGTTGTCTCTATTAAAAATGACGATTTTACCGGCCTTGTGATCGTATGTAGGTGTCATTAAGGTTAAGGTAGAGGAGGTTATTTTTGGGGTTGATTTTCGAGTTAGGAGAGGTATTGCTACCTGGGCTTATAACCTGTTGGAATTACAAGGTTATAAGGTCACAGCGGAGGTGTCTTAAGGGTCTATTTGATGATAGAGATGACGCAGACAATGAATATTGATTGATTCGTGATGCAGTAGATGCGGTTAATGTCTATATAGATTACATGCAGAGCTTGACCTCGCAATGTGTCCAGAGCTTAGTCAGCACCTCATTGCTAATTTCTGACATAGGGAGGTACTAGAACAGCAGCCAGCAGAGGACCGTTGCTAGAACTAGACGACTATCGCCAGAACTAGACAACTATTGCTAGAACCAGATAATAACCGTTTAAATAACCAGCTAGCAAATACCACAAATAATTTAATTAATTGATTAATTAAATTAAACTAGAGTTTTAATATTAGCCTATTACCAAATCGAATTAAGGCCTCCTAGGGAGGCACCCTAGATAACCACCGTTTAAATATAATTAGGGCCTTTAATTAGGCCAACCCCTCCCCTAAATTAAATCATACACTGACACAGGCAGGTAGGTAGGTAGGTAGGTAGGTAGGCAGGCAGGTAAGAGACAACCATCGCCAGAACTAGTGTCACGAAATTCATATAGATGAGTTCATTGATGAAATGGGTTATTTGATTGATAATCTTATATTATGTCTTTTTAACCTTGATCTGACGTGTCTTTAGTAACGTGTCTTTATGCATGTGACTTATGCATATAACCCACGCCTTTAGAGAATATAGATTATCTAATACACCCCCTTAGCTTTAAGCTCTTTAAGGTTAAAGCTAGCTACCTTCTTGTGTCTGTTAATAAGTTAATTAAACCGTAATCTTATCTAAATCCTTCCGTCTTGCTCTAATACTGTCCCTTAGGTCCTTTAGTTGCTTCTCCTTATTTAGCTGCTCCTTAATATCTACTATCCTAATTATATTAACAAAGCTTTGAAACCTCTACTTGGGTAAAGCCTTTGTAAGTCCATTAGCAATTATCTCCTTTATTACTGTCTATTAAAATTGTACTTATCTTATTGCGTATTCCTAACATAGCCAGTGTTAATAGATGTTAATATATTAGAGCTTTATAATTAGCTTTGCCGTATCTTCTATAATTAGTTAGAGCGTCTGCATATTATTACATTTAATAATTAAGGGCTCGTTTAGGTGTAATATTATTGCTTTAAACAGCCTGCTAATAAAGATAGCTTCCTTTACTGTTTGTAATATGGCTAACAACTCGGCTTCTGTGCTTAACGTCATTACTGTACCCTGCTTATTTGCTCTCTAGGCGATCGGCCCCCTAAATAGCTTTATAATATATCCTTACAAGCTCTTTCTGTTGACGGAGTTGTCCGCGAATGATGCATTACTGGCACAGATAAATAATTGCGCTTTACCTCTACCATCTCTTCCGTTGTTTTGTCCTTTGTCGCGTATTCCTTTGTCTTTCCCTCTACCGTTCCTTCCTTCCTTGTCTCCTCTATAGTAGATTGCTCTGCTCCTCGTGCTATATAGGTACTAAATTACTCTATCTGCCGCTTAATAGTGCTCTTAGCTTGGGTTCTAATTAAACCTTGCCAGCTATAATACTGCAAAAGCAATATCTGGACGTGTTGTAGTGGCTACATAAAGTATTGAACCCATTTTTCTCTAATATAGCATCGTAGAAGCTGCTTCTCTTGGTAGGGACATAGGACGGACTAGTAGGTCTATATTAGGGGACGGAAGCGTCGGACGGATCGATTGGCAATCAGTAGGGAGGAGTTTAGATTCTGCTATAGAAGTATCCAGAAGACGCCCTATAAGATCTATCTTATACTAATTAGCTATCTTCTCAATATAGGCTTCCTGGGATAGCTATAGGAGCCTCTAGCTACGATTACGTAGCATATAGATTCCTAGGAACCATTTTAGCTCGCTAAGGATATTTATTTGGTATTCCTTATATAGCTCCTTAATTGCTTCTTAAGCTTTCTTCTTATCTGTCTTTTAGTAGCAGAAGATAATATCGTTAATATAGAAGAAGACAACTATTCCACCTTTTAGTATAATATACGGCTTTTAAGGTACCTCTTTAAAGCCCAATTCGTTTAATGAGCTCGTGAGATTCTTCTGCTATAATAGTGGTAATTGTTGTAGTCCGTATAAGGCTTTTCTTAAGCGCAGTACTTTGTCTTTCTTTCCTTTGTTAAACCCTGGCGGTAGCTTTATATAGACAACCTTGTTGAGATCACAATAGACAAACGCATTAACTATATCTATCTGTGTCATCTCTAGGTCGAATTTTGCGGTAATTGCTATAAGGGTTCGGAAGGTCGTACTAGCTAATATAGTAGCTCTTATAGGTAGGTCTCCTAGGGCCTGTTGATTTTCGTATACTACTAAGCGTGCCTTGTATTTCTGGAGAAATCCATACTTGTCCGTCTTGTAGATGAACACCTATATTAAGCTAAGGATCTGCTGTCCCTTTATATACTTCTTTTCTGTTTCTTAAAACGACCTCATTTAATGATGAGATTGGAGATGGGCTTGTTAAGCCTCTTAAAACTAATCTTAAAGAGGATACGTATTAAGGTCCCAGATTGACTAAGGTAGCAGAGGTAGGTTCTTCCTATATAATCTAACATCGCGTGTTCTACCTAATTTCAGCTTGCTATCGTTAAGTTAACTATTAAGGTTAAACTTCCTTCCTGTTAAGAAGGCGCCGTAATAGGCTAATGTAATCCTTTTAGCAACAAAGTCTTTAAACCTATTATCACTGGCTTTCTTAAATAAGTCTTTAACTAAGTTATTAGATACCCCCTAAGTGTTAAACGCATCTCCTGCTTAATAAGCGACGTCCTAATCAGTACCTTATACACCTAACTTCGTAGGATACTCGACGTAAAAGGCATATAGAGATTCTTTGTCTTCTTCTATTAGAGGTGGTGTACAGTATATATCTTTAAGAGCTCTTGCAAGCTCGAGATCTGCTAACTTATTAAAGGTTTAAACTAGCTCATTAACGTTATCGTCATCTTCCTCTTAAATTAACGGTTTAAATATTTCTTTATTGTTTTCCAGAAAGACCTTATTCTTAGTTAGGGTATTAGGGAGTTAAATCTTCTCAATTAGCGTATCTAATTCAGCGTGTAGGTCCTTTAAGATGTCCATTCGCTTGCTATTAAAGAACGTCTTTTCATCGAAGATAACGTCCCTAGTAGAGATAATAATACCTTTATATGGGATCCAGATCCTGTAGATATTAGTAGAGTTATAGCCAATAAGGTAGCCGATATAGGCTCGCGGATCTAGCTTGTTTAGCCTTTTCTTCTTTAGCTGGGCATCTGACGTTATCGCATACGCCCTACAGCCGTAGGCTTTTAGGTGCGCTAGTTGCGGCTTTCTTAACCTATTAGCTAGGAAGGTATAGAACCTCTTATATAGCAATTTCCAATTATTGCTTTCCCGTGGCGTTTAATCTTAAAGGTAAACTATATAGTTAACTATCTCGTTCCATAGGTTGTATAGTAGATTGGCAGTAATTCTCATTGCTTGTGCTCTCTCAATAATTACACCTCCTGAGCGTTCGGTGGTACCGTTCTGAGCTTAAGTATATGGCGCTAAAGGCTTAAATATAATCCCTTACGTCCGTAGCCATTTAAGGGTTCTTTTTCTCCCTAGCTTGTTGTCTAATCTAATAGTGTTAATTTTAAGGTTATACCTTAGATGAATCCATTAGATAAAATCTTTAAGCACTTATAGTGTCTCCTTTTTCTTGCCATGCGTTATTATAAAATACGGGAAGGATCTTCCTAAGAAGGTATTATGGATAAGCATAACTTATATAAATCCGGCATGCGCTTCCTTAAGGTCAGTCTAGTTAATATAGAGGTTAATATAGGGTTTATTAATTTTCTATTCTAAGAACCTTCTTAAGACCTAATGCTTAATTTGGGCAAGACTGCAGTATTAATATTCCGTCGTCTTAGGGCCTTAAAGCTTAACTCCTAGGGCGTTAAGACCTAGATAATAAAGGCTTATAGGTCCTGGATAACCTAGACGCAGATGCTATAAATACGCATTACCTTTTAAATCTAGACGAGCGTCTCTTGACAATACTCTACGCTTCCATTAGCGGTATAGCAGTCGGCTTATATTAAATGCTAATAAACTTCCTGGTTAGACGTATTTAATAGTCTATTATCCGTAACGTTCTTCTATTTAACATAGGATTGTGTCGTCCTTCTAAACTAGCAGATTATTATCTCCTTTATTATCCCAGTAGAATCCTCGTTTTTGAAGTAGATGGAACAACACTAGATTCGTATTAAAGTCCGTATAAAAGGTAACGTCCTTAAGACGTAGGATTCCCTTGCTTTTGTCTGGTTTTGTGACCTGGATAGTAACATCACCGTAACCTAGTATAGGCACTTCTAAGCTGCCGGCGATAACATATTTGTATCTTAGAGCTTTCCTAAAATTATAAAAACAAGAAAGGTTATTAAAGATATAGAGAGTAGTTCCTAAGTCAAGAATAGTTAATAGCTTTAATGGATGGAGTTAACCGGTGTAATACAATTCTAGGAATATCGTATTGGCTTTTCCCTTAATCTTAACTATCTCCTGTTATTGTTAAGCTTTATTAATCTTTAATTCCTTAAGCTTAAGTTGTTCTACTTAGGCAGCTAGATCCTTGTCTTGCTCTACCTTTATAAGCACCCTTTTTATATGTATACCTACGGCTTTGAATCCCTTAGGCCTTTTATTCTTAAATAGATACCAATAGTTAGGAAGGGTATATCCCCTTATATTATATGCCAGGCATTTAAGGTTCTTTAACCTTTTGGAAGATATCTCTTTAGTCAAATTTATACCTACCCTTTTTCGGCTGCGAGATAAGCTGTTCCCTTTTCCTTTTTAGACTTTAGCAGTAATAGAGATACCCTCTTTAGGCTCTTCTGCGAAGTCTACATTAAATGCACTCCCTCTCGCCGTCATAGGTATGGCTTTGGAAAGGTTTTGGAAAGCTTCTTATAGCTCTATTACTACTTTACAGTATTCTAATGAGAGAGCCTTTTTGATATTATTTGTCTACTTTATATATAGAACAAAATAGGTTTCGCTTATAGGTCGTATTGTATTTATAAGGTCCATTAGCCAGATCCCATTAGTCATCTATAGAAGATTATACTTCTCTGCCATCTTTATCGCATACTCCCATTGGTCAAGCCACTGGGTGACCTTTGTCTACTTAAGCCCCTTAAGTAACTTTGTATACTGTAGCTATACCTTCCTTATCATAAAGTTCTTTAAGGGCTTAGTGTCTTCTTTTAAACGAATCAGCCATTCTTTAACTGTAAGGGAAGGGTTAAGTAGTAGCTTCTTCTAAATTAATACTGTAGACGTGATCTGGGTGCGTATCTATTACAGATACTCTTCCTGTTTTAGGAAGTACTTTATGTCCTAGTTATAGTATCGTCTGCTGTTCTTATACGCTTTCTGTTGATTTGTTGAGAGCTATGCATATAAGGTTGCATTCTTATTAAAATTAGTAACCTCTAAATAGGCTAGTTCTTATAGTAGAGCTCGTTGAGGTGCTATATTGTCTGGGTTAACATAGGCCCAAATTTATTTATCTACTAGGGCTTATAGTTGCCAGATTTACTGCTCCCAGTCTTCTAGTTTATTAAGGATGATTATGGTTAACGAACTTGACGTTAGTGGAGTTATTTTAACTAATAGGCAAAGGAGGAATTATAATAGTATTTTATTGTTAGGATTGTCCTTATTGTTAGGATCGTCCTTATTATTAGGGTTGTCCTATGACGATTAATATGGAATCTTATAGAATCTTATAAAATCTCATAGAAAGTTCGTGTCAGAATCATCCTGTGACACTTAAGGTAGGATTTCTGTTAAAGTCTGCGTCCTTAACAATAAGGTGTTAGAGTCTAACAATAAGGTAGAATTTCTTTAAATAATTAAGTAATAGTTGACTAGCTTCTTAAGTCGGCGGACTAGGCTTATAACTGTCACGAAATTTATATAGATAAGTTTATTAATAAAATGGGTTAATTAATTAATAATCTTATATTATGTCTTTTTAACCTTAATCTGACGTGTCTTTAGTGACGTGTCTTTGTGCACGTGACTCGTGCACGTGACCCACGCCTTTAGAGAATACAGATTATCTAACAACTAGACAACCGTCACCAGAACTAGACAACTGTTACCAGAACCAGACGACCGTCGCCAGAGCTAGACGACCGTCGCTAGAGCTAGACAACCGTCGCCAGAACCAGACCACTATCGCCAAAACTAGACCACTGTTACTAGAACTAGACCACCGTCGCCAGAACTAGACCACCGTTACTAGAACCAGACTACTGTCGCTAAAACTAGACCACCGTTACCAGAACCAAATAACTGTCGCTAGAGCTAGACAACCGTCGCTAGAACTAGACAACTGTTACCAAAACCAAACAACCGTCGCCAGAGCTAGACGACCGTCGCCAGAACTAGACCACTATTACCAGAACCAGACGACCGTCGCTAGAACTAGACCACCGTTACTAGAACCAGACAACCGTCGCTAGAGCTAGACGACTGTCGCCAGAGCTAGATAACCGTCGCTAGAACTAGATAACCGACTATTACTAAAACTACACGACCGTCGCTAGAGCTAGACAACAACGACTAGCTAGTAAACACTATAAACGATTTAATCAATTAATCGAATCAAGGCAGTACAGACAGGTAGGTACAAACAGGGAGATGCTAACAGGTAGGCAGATGCAGATAGGTAGGTAGATGCAGACAGGTAGGCAGATGCAGATAGGTAGGTAGATACAGATAGGTAAGCAGATGCAGATAGGCAAGTAAATATAGATAGGTAAGCAGATGCAGACAGGCAAGCAAATGCAGATAGGTAGGTAGATACTAATAGGTAGGTAGATATAAATAGGTAGGCAGATATAAATAGGTAGGCGATGCAGACAGGTAGGCAATACAGGTAAGTAGGTAAATAGGCAGGTAAGTAAGTTAATAGGTAGATAGGTAAAAGAGAACCATCGCTATATTATATTAAATTATCTAAAATAATAATATTTATTTTGCTAGCCTTATAAATAGCCTTAAAGTAGCTTTTATTTATTTAAAATATGCTATTAGTATAAAAGAGGTAAATATAATTGTGGTTGCCAAATGCGTAGATTACTGGCAGGTTGCGCGTAGGTTGCGTGTAGGTTGCTTATAGGCTGTGCGCAGGCTGCGTGTTAAAAAAACACGACATAGGCTAGTCGGTCGAGTTGCCAAATGCCCTTAACTGCGCGTCAATTGCGTCAACCACCAACCATTGAGGCCATTGGTAGGGTACTATATTTTGCCGATGTATATACGCTAGTGCTAAAAGCTAGAGATAATAGCCAGAATTTCTTTATTATAGATGTAGTAGTTTAGCTTAGCATCTATTATAGTCTTTAAATAGTATGTAATAGGGTGCCATTCTCTATCTAGTTGCTTATGGGAAAAGACACTAGCTATTACGCTGTCTAAGGCATTAGTTTTTAGTATTAAGGGCTGTTCTAGGTTAAAGTGGGCAAGTAGGGGAGCTAATACTAGCCGTTTTTTAAGCTTATTAAAGGCCTGCCTACATATGGTATTAAAGTGGAAGGGCTGGTCTTTCCTAGTAAGACAGTTAAGGGGCTAGGTAATCCTGCTATAGTTCTTAATAAAGTGTTAGTAGAAGTTACAGAAACCTAAAAATAATTATACCCCCTTTATAGTCTATGGGGGTGTCCACTAGTTAATTACGGCCGTTTTTTCTAGGTCTACCTTAATTCCATCTATACTGATAATAAACCCTAGGTACTTAGTGCGCTTAACACTAAATTTTAACTTCCTAATATCAGCCTAGAGACCAGCTTTGCGGAGCCATTATAGGACTTTATAGATATACTCCTTATATTCTAGTTTATTCTTAGAGTAAATTATAATATTATCTAGGTAGGCTGTGCGGAAGTTATTAAGGTAGTTAAAGAGTACATTATTTATATACCGTTGGTATGTAGCCAGTCCGTTGGTCAGTCCAAAAGGTAATACTTTATATTTATATAATCCGTAGTAGGTCTAAAATGTAGTAAGATTCTTAGATCTAGGGTCCATTCTAATTTAGTAAAAGGCCTAGCGGATATTAAGCTTTATAAAAATCTTAGCCTTACTTATATAGGCTAGTGTTTCTTTAAGTAATGGTAGCGGATATTGGTCTTTATGGGTTATATAGTTTAGTTTATAGTAGTTAATATAGAAACGGAGTCCACTGTTTAGCTTTTTTGTGAAGAGAATAAGTAAGGCAAAGGGGACTTGGCTAGGCTTAATAAAGCCCTTATTAAGGTTATTAATAAGATACTACTTAGTGGCCCATAGCTTATTAGTAGATTGCTGGCGGAGGGGGCTATAACTAAGGGTGTTTTCTTTATTAGGCTTGATCTTAATCTTATAGTTATATAGTTGGTAAGGCGGGAGTATATTGGATGCTGCCTTAGAGAACACATCCTTAAATTCCTGGTATTAACGGAGTAGTTTCTGTTCTACCAGCTCCTTATCTATAAGCTTACTTTCCCCACTAAGCTAGTCACGGGCTAGGGCTTCCTTATCTTTAATTATCCGGTCAATTTCGTATAAGCTAGTCGTAAAGGTAACGGTATTAGGCCGTTTTAAGTTCTGGTAGAACCCTATAGCACTAATATAGCAGATATTAACTAGTGGGAGGTTTGTAGGTTTTTTTACGGACATTCCATGGACTATATTTTATAGTAGAGGGTTTACAGCCCTCCTTAGCTCCTATTCCATTTTCCGTAAGTTATCCTTATTAAGGTTTTTTAGGAGTTTAAAGTAGGGGTTAGATAGATAATATATAGTAGTATACTAATATTTCTCTAAACCCCTTCCGGGACGAGCCCTTATAATCTCCCTACCGCAAGGTAATGGTAATTAGGGGCCAAATGCAAGAAGAGGGGGGGGGGGCAATGTAAGGGATATTATTGCGGTTACCTTGGGTTGTCCTTAGGACAACCTCCGGACGCCCCTTAGTTAGTCACCGGTTACGTGCCGGAGGTACGTGCCCGTAGTATATAGTCTCCACAATCCCAGAGGCCTTACCTCCTCAAGGATTCGTCTCTCTTACCAATCTATCCTATTCCTACAATCGTGCCTTATAGCCCCCTGTCTACAAAGTCCCCTTACAGCCATATACTTGTGTGGGCCACATGCTTGTGGATTACGTTATATAGAATTCAATCATCAATTATACCGCCACCATGCCTTCTAATAGTGCTAAAATTGATGCAGACCTTGTTTAGAAGACTTGATATAACGTTCCCCTAATAAGACGGCGAAAATAGCTCCCCCCAAACCCTGGCCGTTGCCAAAATTCGAACCTCTCCATATTAACAATTGGGACGACCATGGCTCTCTAAATCTCCCTTCTAACGTTAATATACACAATCTTTTCGAGTTATTTAGACTATCCTTTACGGATCAGATTATAGATAAGCTTGTAGAGTGGGTAAATAAGCCCGCGGAGCTCTATCCGCTAGACAAGGAAGCAGAATACCTACGCACATAGCAGCCAATATGTGCTCTACGCGTACTTCGGAATGCTCATTCATATAGGAATTACTATAGAGCCGGCTATTAAAGACTACTGGAAGGATTTAAACACACATGGCAGCCTCATATTCCTGAGTACGGGCACCGAATTTAGCTGATATCATTGGTCAATCTTATCGATAACCTGAGGACCCGAATTAACGTGTTAAGGGATATAGATTATATAGAGTGAAAAAGGCAGCTTTCAAGGCCGACTTTAATTAATATATATATCACGGTTTCGGTGAAACTGGAAACTTTTTATGAAGGAATAAAAAGACTGTCGCTCGAACCCAGCCTCGAAATACCAGCCAAACACCTTTAGGTATCTCTACGACCGGACGAGAACTGTCCTGTCCCATTCCCTTCTAGGACGCTAGCTCCGAAACGCCGAGCCAACTATATCGTACAGCCCGGAAACTCTCGAATAAATTTGCCGAAGCCTAGAACCCCGCAAAAATAGCCAATACATCGCCCTCATTAAATCCCCTGCCTTAAAAAATCTCATCCGCCACCAGCTGCGATCGCCTTGTTCAGACTAACCATATACTCCCTCAGCGTGATGTTATGTGCCATAACAAAATACAACTGGTCCTTGACTGGCGCGAATACTCTCTTAACCCAGCCGTCGCTTTCCTCACCCTGAATACTCCCATCGCTGCTAGTGCTGACCCTCTGATCCACAGGCTCACCAGGACCCTCCAGCTTCGCCATTTGCCTGGCCAAGTTCCTCAGCACAAGCACGCTCGCGAGCGGCAAGCCAGCAGCATCGCTCCGCTCATCCGTCGCCGTGTTCATCCACTTGAGCGATGGCTGTGGGTTCGACAACCCGGGGCCCATGCCCATGGACTGCATCTGCGCGTAGTTCGGCTGCACCGAGCTTGTCAGGAGCGTCGAGTTGGACGGGGTGCGATTGTGCTTCTGGCGCTGGGTGCTCTTGCTGGACGCATCCGGAAGATGCGTCTTGACGTGCTGGCCGACCTCGTACGCGGAAGCCGAGCCAGTCACGGGATCGAAATGTGTGCAGCCACCCCAGTGGCAGTAGTAGCGGAGGGTTGGCGACGTTGCTTCGCCATTTGTCATGCTGATGTCTGGTTTGGTTTCTAGGAGCCATTTGCCCGTGTCGTCACGTGGCACTTTGAGATGGGCGGAGAGCACGTGCTCCCACATCTGCTTAGCGGTGGGAGCGTATTCGCCGCATTCCGTGATGGCAGCGGAATGTTTTGTGTCGGCGTGGCCGTTCAGGAGAGCTGGAGCCTGCCATTGGCATCGCATGTAGGGGCGGCGACCAATGGGGTCAACTGGAATGGAGCGCGGTCGAATGCCGCGAATAGTGTATTTCTGCTGGGTAGTGCTGATCTGAAGGACCTGGGCCGTGGCTCCAGGGAAGGTTGAAGATACGTTTGTGATGAAATCCTTGGCTGGCATAAGCATTTTGTGATGAGGCTGCGCTTGCATTACGTCGTTAAACGCCTGGTTGTAGGCGCCCCACAAGTTAATCTGCGTGATTTCGCCTGCTGGGTCTTCTTCAAAACAGGTCCGCAGCCTAAAAGGCAAGTTAGAAAAGCTTGGAAATCAGCGTAAGAGGTTCTTCATACCATTGTGAACTACGCTCCGGTTCTTCGAGGGCTACAAGCTGCTCAATAATGGCGGATGATAGCTTTGGTGCAGTCTCTGGGGTCAGAGCTGACTTAGTGGGAGGCTTCGTCCTCCCTCGAAGCTCCTCGGTGTTTGCATTGTAGAGAAGCAACCGGACGAGCTGGTTTACCAAGCCTTCTAGATTAACACTATGAATGAGAATTTCCACGTTATCAATTACAGCAGTATATTGGTAGAGGAAGTCGAGACAAGCATTTCTTAGTTCTTCGTCCTCGATCAACAGCCAATCACAAATGTGTTGTAGAGTTACGATTGGTACATCAGTTAGCCGATTATTTGCCTCCAGGTTCATGGATATTCGACCAAGTGCTCTTAGTGAGGTTATGATCCGACCACGGTCGGTAGAGTCTACTTGCGCAAGTAGCGATCGGTATAGAGGATCCTGTGAGTCCAGTGTCCAGTACTTTGTCAGCTGCTCAGCAATCTCGAGTGAGTAGTGCTGTAGCTCGATAATAGTAGAATGTCGTGGAAGGTTCAAGGCAATAACAATTAAGTCCCGAACGAGAGGTAGCCTGGAAACATACTGCGCATTTTCTTCGAGCATGACCATGTTGCGAAGGATCAGACCTGCTTCGTGGACTCTGCCTAATGCCGCTGTGACGTCCTCGGGTAGCAGATCATCTTGCATGTCAATAACCGTTAGTGATCGTATCCTCTGTAGTAAGTCTGGTGTGCCGGTCAGGCCGTTTAGCACATTCTTCTCTTGGTTCATCTCGTCATCTCGGTAAGATATCTCCCACTTGACATCATAGAATAGGGAGGCTACTTCGACGACCTTCACGATCAGAGCTTCAGCAAGTCCAGGAAAACCATCGAAACGATACTTGTCGCCTCGTTCATGAGAAATCTTGACTAAATGGTGAAGGGCGTATGCTTCTTCCTCTACATTATTGGACTGAAGAGCAAGAAGAGCGCGTATGTAGATATTTGGGCCCATGAAGCCAGCTGCGCATTGGCGGTGAGCATAATTTACCTCAACTAAAAATGACAGCACTACTTACTGCCTGGAAGCATCATGCCCTTGTGCTGTTGTACCCCTCTCGAAGCCCTACTGGCTGCTGCAAGCCTATTGCGAATGTTCCTAAAGTGCTCTGGATTATTCCCAGGAGTAGCAACCGGTTTTACAGCAGAAGGTAGAGGCGGACGTGGTTCGTAGTTTGCAATAGTCATTGCAGCGCCAGTGGAACCATATGTGCCATTGGTTTGTGCATGCGCACTGCCCGAGCCAGGTGTTGGAGAGTTCATATTGCCAGAAGACTGACGTGTTTGCCTAGTATAGGAGAGGTCTGGTTGAAAGAGGACTCGCTGTGGTGGTGCGTGGCGAAGGGCTGGAAAAAGTAAGTTAGTAAAGGTTCGCTCGAAACAGTGTGAAGATGCGGCTTGGGAGAGGAAGTTGCGATACAACGAATCTTTCATCGTTGAAGCGTTGCGCATGAATTGCAAGTAGAGTGACGTCTCACCTCGAGTGATTCTGCCACCTGTACTCCCAGGCTCATCAATGTCCATCTTGTCTTCCTTTGGGGTCTTGTGTGTATCTTGGTCCGAGTCGTCGCTATCTTTGTCCTGGCCGTTTGCTAGACTTTCAGCTTCGCGACTCACTGGCCGAAAATAATTCTCAACAGTTCGATTTAAAAGATCGCCACCCTTTGCCGACACATCTTCTAGTATTTCCTTGGGAGGAGGTTCGCGCTTGTGGACGTTTGATATCTCGTAGGCGCTAGGCATATTATGCTAGTGTCAGCTTGTGATTACTGTGTAGTGGTTGAGGATGAATGGTCATACGCGAGGTTCTTGTAGAATGCGCTTTTCACAATAAATGCCTGAGTTGTCACGTTTGAGCTGCCTGGAAGAAACTCGGCAGCAATTCTCCTCCAAGCTAACTTATTGCCCTTTGTATCCGAGACTTTGTCATATCCACCTTCCTCGCATACCCGCTTGTATAATCGCAGGAGGTCAATATGCCTAGTGCCGACTTTGGGTTCGCGTTCGAAATGAGTTCTGCCAGCCAAGTCAACGCCTAATTCCCCGCCATGCTCAGATATATTACCCACCCTCGCTTTTCGTGGTACTTTTCCAGTTTCTCTATAAATTCATCGTACTCCGTGGTGCGTTCGATTGAGGGTTCGCGTTGACGAGCAGGAGCCATTGCAGACGCAATGCGCGATCACAACGGGAAGAAAGGAGACACAAGCACAGGCACGGAGAAGCAAAGGACCTGCACAAGCCGCATTCGGGATTTGAAGCGTGACAGAGGGATTCAAGATGTGATGGACTAGCGTCTACAGTTTTGAGGCCTGTATTCATCGCATCCTCGACGCGCCCAGCTTCATTTCACACCCGGATTAAGCCAGCCTCCGAGGGTCTTGGCACCGTTATGTCTTGAACGAACCTCTCCTCTTCACCTCCAACCATCTCTCGCTGCATAACACCACTCCACTGGGGTGGACTGTTTCAACAGCTCTGACTGTGTGGAATCGGTTTATCTATTACTAACGCTTTGCTCACGATACCGCTCTACTAGGATATTGGCCATGCGAGGACCTCCCATAGTCCCAGAGGACATGTCAACTATTATCAGTCTTCCATTATTGAAGTTTTCTTATGCCCTTGATGCATCTACTGAGACTGATAGGTTTTCATGGAAGCATACAGTACAAAGTCTCTTTGTTGTCTTTGATTCTTTCCGCAGCGGTCCAGGTTTGCGCTCTAAAATGATGAAGATCGTGCAGGGGAATCAAACATTGGTATGATCATTGCATACCGTTGCCAAGACGTCCTTATGGATTCATCTCCTACCCTAATGATTATTTTCCTTTCCTTCACTTCCCTGACCTCATCTCTTTCATTCTTAGGAATCTGTTGATATTGAAGAAAAAGTCAAGAGTGCACTTGATGTTACCGAATCAATGCGGAAATACGGTATCGAAATTCGTAACGAGCAACTTCCTGTATCAGCTCTTGTCCGATGCCCCTTGTTGGCCATCAGGTATAATTTACCTGACAGCAAAGTATAAGTGATGTATTCTTTTTGTTTTGACTACTTCTCTTACTTTGGCCAGATCCGCAGACTCCAACTAAAATTTGCTTCCGAAAGTGACTTCACCACTGTCTACGATCTACTTATCAACATGGGTTGTCGAATCACTCACAGTATTCCACCGTCTAACTGCACAGCGTCTACTAAAAGTGAAAATGCGGGGCCATCCTATCCACCATCATCTTTAGCCTCGCTTAGCAGCCACTCGGCACTTCCTCCTACGCATGTTGTCGGATTAAACAACCAGACAACTTTTATTCGGCCATCTTTCTCTCAAAGCTTGGATGCAATGTCTTCGGCAGAGGTTGTGCGACCTCAAACAATGCAAACGCTACTTCCATCACAGATTTCACAATCGACTACGTATGAACGTTGTACAAATCAATCCGAGCCCTATACCAATGTCACTTCGGCCCAGCATCTGGTACAAAATCCACGCCCACTCGACTCTGAACAGCCTGTCTATTCTTCAATAGTTCACCAAAATGCTTCTCGTGGCCCTCCTCCCTTACATGTCCACCGGTCCTCCACTCTTCCTTCTCACGCGACAACGGAAGCTCACCATGGCATTCAACCCTCTGCGTCTTCAGATTCTAGAGAGCAGGCTGGCTCTATGCGCTTAATTCAGGGTCAGGATCAGCACTATGAGAACGTAGTGAGCACTACAGGCTTGCTGTTGGCACCGCCCTCTTTAGCATCGGGCTTCGTTGAAAGAGCTATTGACCCTATAACCTCGACAACAAGACCTCACTGCTCTCATCTGCAGACTATCACTGAAAATGAACCTGCATCTAGTCAGAGACCATGGACAGCCCCTATCTCTCAGGTAGAAGATACTCTTACCCAGCTCGTTCCTCCAAGACGCGAGTTACCGTTTCAAAGGGCCTCCACTCTGCACAATGCTACTGGAATATGCTCAATTGAGAACCCAAGTAGGCCATCAAGTTCAACCGTTGACCTTCCTCCCCTACCTAAGCCAAATTTTGTCAAGGATTTTGCAAGAACGACGACACGGCCGACCATAACGCATTACCAAAGCTGCAATGGTTACGATGGCCAGCAGCGGGGTGATCCGAATGGTCAACAAGCCCATCCGCCTGCTTCGGACAATTCAAGAGGCTCGACCAAGGAACGTCTCTCTGCGCGTTCCGATCTGCAATATTCTTCCACAGTAAGACCTAGCACTTGTAATGCGACGGTCGATCTATCCGAGACGGCATACCTCGACCGAATCATCGCACGTATCTCAGCCGAAGCAACTTCAGGCGACGCTGAGAATCTCGCAGCCTATACGACTCTGACAGCTGACGAGAGAAGAACGGTGATAAATGACTGGATGATGCAGCACATTGAAGATGATGACTTCTTGACGTTATGTCAGGATGTTTGGGGGTGTTGGCGGAGAATTGGCTTGGGGTTATGAGAGTGTAATGTTTCAAAGATGACATTGGTTTGATCTGATCTGATCTGACTACCTGTGCGCGTAAAGAATGTGCCGCTTGCTGAACTAAAAGGTTTCGCCATGTACGCTGAAGAGTTATCCATGCATTCATTATTCGATATATCTTATTTGCTCTGGGATCTCATGGCCGCCCTGAATTGCTCCGGAAGCGGATGTTTTACTTTGTCACAAGTAGTTTACTGCTTGTTAAAATACCATCTTAGCTTTGTATATAATTAACACTTCACTCTGATCATACTTTGTATTTTTGGGCGTGTCACAAGATACGACATCAACCTTAACACGGGTCATATCACATCCGTTCATATGCACATCATCATCATCATAGTCATCTGCATAGGAAATCCTGAATTTAAACTTTCCGAAAGTCTTACCCATCGCACCTTCACAACTTCTCCCCGTCGCATCCTTCCTGTGCAGCCGAAATATTCATCAATTCCAATGTATCCTGAAATCATCCCAGCGCCTAACAGTGAAATTTTTCTTTGAAAGTCCGAAACCCCTCCATTCCTGATGACCCACTTACAACTTCCCAATTCTGCCGTTGCTTATTGCTCGTCAGTCATCCAGAACCCTCTCACCTCAGCAAGCGCCGCTCTCAAGGAACCCAGGCCTAACCCAGTTGACGTGTCTCCCATTAAGTTTCATTCCACGTTCCACTCTGCTGCATGCAGCCTCATTTGCCCCTGACACCCAATTACCGAAGGCCCACTGCGCCCCACAACGAAAAGCGAAGCCGAGCACAAAGCGAAGCCGCACGGAAAGCGAAGCCAAGCAGAAAATGGGGCTGACTAGCGAGCGGTCATCGCAAGCCTGCCGAACCGGCATGACGGGGCCTAGCTCGCCGGTGCAGAACGATGCCGCACGGACGCCGCCGGCCCCGCGGCGTTTGAAAGAAAGCAGTTAGCGGCTCTGATCGGATAGTGCAAAAGCGACTTAGCGCGAAACAGTAGCAGCTCCCGGTTTATCCATAGCCGCCTTGAAACAAACCGTGTTGTGGTAGGTTAATCTGGCGAGGAGGCTGTGCAGGCAGACTTAGTGGCTAGGTTCAGGGAACGGCATCGCACAGTAAAATAATAAGCTGGCCACCGGGCTCGGGAAGAGCAGTTGCGACGCGGAGGCCCGGTTTTTTCTTTGTACGCGCAGAGGCTCTTTTCCTCCTCACCCGATTACGCAAAACTCTGAATTTTGATGGGGCTGTGTTAATCGGACGCCTGTCGCCGCAAACCCCCCCGGTCCCCTGTGTGCTGGCTGTACCGCGAGCCCGAAAAGAAAATCAAAGGTCAGATCGAACTTGACCTCACGGCTGTTGACGACAAGTCGCTGTCCGATGTGGGAAGATGCCGACTTTCGGGGCAACCCGTTCGGCACGCCAGGAACTCGCTGCAGAGGCGCATCGGAATGGAGCAAAACGCACGTGTGCAGAACGCAGGGCGCGGGAGACGGGGTTTTTGCTTGGGGAGCGTGCGTTCGGGAGGGTGGGGGCGATGGGGGAAGGGCGGGGGGTGAAGCGGGGGTTAAAGCGGGGGTTGAAGCGGGGGATGAAGCGAGGGGAAAGAAGCTTGACTGATCAGCAAGCACAGGAAACAGCTAACTGTTAGTTCTTGCTCTTTCCGTGTTTCTTTCGGAACGACTCTCGACACCTTCCGTATTTCTTTTGGGACAACTCTCGACATAATTACACATATAGCTAGATGGAGCTACGCGTGAGAAATTTTTTCTAATTAGAAATTTGAGGAAGCTCCGCGTCCGTGACTTGGGGTAGGGTTGCGCTGGTCGCGTTGTCAGTGAGGAACCTGCTGCTTGGGACTCTAGGAGAACTGGCCGTTACGGATGGAGCTATTCGTGATGGTTTGACTTTGGAGGCTCGGCTTGAAGGATTCGTGAGCGATACGGGGCCACAGGATATCTGGGCGTGGGAGAGTGTGGAAGTAGCAATGGCCACAGTGCGAATCAGCTCCTGTGACAGGTGCTTTTTGAAAACTCTGTATGGAAGGCGTTTGTGGGGGTTCAGCCTTACACGACTGCTTTACAACGTCAGCTGTGTCGAGGCTGAGCAACTGCACCCACCCACCCGCATTAAAACCGATTGCCTTCTTTCACAACGGCATCTCAAAGGCACACACGTTAGCAGCATGTTCTAGATAGCAAACGAATTTCATCTGATTCCGACCTAGCTAATAAACACAAAAACATGTAACTCCGGTATTCCCAGTCTATTATTTTAGAAACCCCCACATATGCCGCCGCCTTCTGATATCATTTGTCCGCCGACCACAATATGACATAAACGCACGCTTGCTTTCCATTTGTTTGCACGCAGATACGCTAGAAGGGGAAAAAAAGAAGCTGTTGTAAAAGGAGTAAAAATGACACAGGGGCAGGTAGATAAGCTCGGATCAGGAAATATACACAGGTGAGCCAAGGCTACAAAGGGTGCAAATGTGCAAGGGTAGTCGGAGATACTCGACACTTAAAGGTTTAAACGGTTTCCGGTAATGACAGATATCATTCGGATCAACATCGTCATGAGTCATGGCGTCGTGAATTGGTGACGAAGGGGTGGGGCGTGACGAGCCTGAACGAGCATTCTATTTGGGCCATTTGTCATAACCATATCGGGTATGAGTTTGGCATCTCAAGACCGCCGTCAATAGGCGCCTCTAGAGATGGGAAGCAAAAGCTCCAGGGGTTGCTAGTGGCAGTATCATCAATGCTGTTTGGAATGGCAATAGACCGAGGTGCACTGTAATCAACTGCCGAGTACGCTGTAGAGCTATCGGATCGCGTGGTAGCAGCTGTATAAGTCGAAGGGCTTGAGAGTGACTTTGATGATTGGATATCCTCGACGCTAGAGGATTGATAAGAGGTCGCGTCTGAATCAAACCTAGGCTCCTGCTCAAAGAAAAGATTGTCGTTCGAACGCCTCAAATACGCCGAGTCAAGAGAACTACGGGAATCATTGGTAGGCATCGACGTAGGAGCCGGGCCAAGGTCGTTAACCATGGATGTGGAGCTCATGCGGTATGCTGGAGGGTCACGCAATTGCACGGTATCATCCCAGTAAATCGGATCGTTGGCCGCAGAGGTTGGATTCCTGACATCCACATCTCCAAAGAGTGCGGGTTCACCAATCTCAGACTGTGCGCCGGAAGAAGACACAGTCAAGCCCGGAAGGCTGTGTCGATTGGATTCTCCACTGTGGGAGGTGGGCTGGGTGCCATTGTTGATAAGCTTGCTGGGGTCCAGAGGAAGGTCCCCAGCCGACCACAAAGGATTGTTCAGCCCGGCAGAAGGAATAGCCCAATCATTTTCTGAATTTGGGAGAAATTCCTGCGATGGGGAAGTCGACAAGCTATCCAACCCGAATTGGCCGTTACTCGGAATGATTGAGTTCATCCAAGGCCACTGCTGATAAAAAGTGTCACTGAGATGACTGTCGCTGGGGGAGCTGCAATCTTGACTAGCAACCGCATTGATAGGCTGGTTGTTGTACACGGACTTCGGCGGATCATATTTAGTGCCACTGACCTCAAGTGTCCCAGTCAAGGGAGTAAGAGGGAGGCTGTCGACTGAGCGTTGAGCGGAGCCAAAAATGCCGTAAAAACTATTGTCCGACAGCGGGAGAGTATCGACCGAGCGTTGGGCAGGGACGTCTGACCGTCCATAAAAGCGCTCTATGCTGTCGTGCGAGTGATGGCCAAGAGCAGACGAACCGTGCAAAGTATGAGCCCGTGGAATCTTGTATGGAACGCCGGAAACGTGAGCAGCGTTGTTCAACCTGTGACAACGCTTGTGATGGCCGTTCGCGAAGACTGTTAAAGTGCTTTCTGAGTGTGTTGTAGTAAGTCTAGGCTTAGCCTTCGCTCCGTGCTGAGCGAGCTTCAAAGAGCTAGTGTCTAGCTTCAGGTCGAGACTTTCCTTCAAGCCGCAGATGCATTTAGTGCCGTGGTGACAGCAGCAGCTAGTTTCATCGACTGCAGCATGATTAGAGACCCCATCGACACTTGTATCATCTAGATTCTCACCCTTCAAATCGCCTTTGTCTTTGGCCTTGTCCTTTTTGTCACCACAATCGCATTTGGCGTGGTGGGACTTGGACTTGCGAGCACCACGACAATGCTCGCATTGTTTAACAGGACGGCCCTTGGGGTTTATGTGGTGAAGCTCCCGATCTAAGATATAAAGTTCAGCCTATGATTTGTTTTCCAGCAAAAACATCATTGCGTCAGCAAACGTGGTAGAGGAGATATACCCGAATGCGTGCAACCGCTAACACGATGGCCCTTGATGCAAGAGGCACAGGCAAACTTCTCTCCATCGATAACAGGCATGCTTGGAAGATCACGGCCGAGAGCGGTCGAGGCAGACTGGACGCGGTCGGTCGGATGATCTGTATGTGAGGCTAAATGGGAAAAAAACGTATAGGTTCAACGACAGGCGAAGTCGCTGATCGCTGCAAGCCGGCGGGAGAGGAAGAATAAATGAGTCGCAAGCAACCGAGCAAAGAAGATCGAAATAAACAAGTCGGGTATCTATGCCTATGGGACAGTAAAAACGCCTTGCAGAGCAGCAGAGGACCGTCAAGCGCCGCCGACGACACCGGGTAGAGCCAAGAGTGGAGTGGAATGGAGGTGGTAGAGGGCAGAGGAGGCCAAGCCGTGCACCAGAAGGCGCTGGCCGTAACGCGTTGGACCAGGAACGCTTTGGAGCGACCAAAACGACAAGCTATGTGGTAAATCCGGTGATGGGAGGTTGTTGAGGAGAAGGCAAGAACAAGAGTAGAGGGCTCGAGGATGGAGGATGGCCGGGTTTTAGTTGCAGCGACGCAACAGGGCTAGTCAATCGCCATTTGACACTGACAAGCACGACCCCGATTCTTTTTCTTCACCCACCGCTGCTGAGATCAGGCATCGTGGGCGAGCACGGCACTTGGACCCTGCCGGCTGCCTTGCGCAGATTCATGAGGCCTGCAGCCCAGCCAGCCCCCCAGACCGAAGACGGTGCCTCCAGCTGCATCCAACGCCCCAGCGCTGTCGCTTTCGCAATGCCTGTCACCAGCTTTCTCCAGGCACGACCCTCCGCCCGCCTCGACCCCTCGACCCCTTCGAACCCCATGCTTTCTGCTACTGCCCGTGCGACCGACCCACGGTGGTTTTTGATTGCGAGCGTACTCGCACTCCCCTAGACCGATGACTTGCAGTCGCACCCGCGCTTACTGAGGACCTAACCGGCTCCAGCCCACGACCAAGCCAGTCCTCGCTGGGACAACAGCGAACGTGACGGGCGCTCTGACAACGTTTCTTTTGTGATCTGAAGATGAGCTTGCGCGACCGCCGGCATCACGCGACGTCGTGAGCACCGCAGCACCTTGACAACGCAGGCCACGGTTCCGTCGGTTTGGTATCAGCAATGCTTTAACTAAAAAGTGTTTTTTTCCTCCGCCCGTTGGTGACACTATTGATTGGCGTTGGTGGGAGACGGTTGCCAAGCCGGTGATCCACAGAGTGTGTTCTTAGTGAATTCTCTGCAGCGAATGGCAGCGGGCATGTTCCTTACTAGACGTGCCACTACTTTCAGGAACATCGTGGGCTGCTATATTGCGCCCAGCTTCGGGGCTCCATGCAGGTGATCCGTGAGACCAGAGATTATACAATAACAGTAGCTACATCCCCGAGGTATCTTTGTGCGAATCAATGCAGTGCCGAGGCACATGCTCCAGATGGAGCCATGTAGCCATGCAGCCATGGAGCAATGGCATCAATATGAGCAAACTGCGGGATCTGGGGCTGGCCAGCCCAGCCTGAAACAACCAGGTACGTGTATAACATTTCACGGTCCAGCATGGCAGCAGTTTCTGCAGTTGGACGTTTCAAGCAGGAGTGCATGCCATGGCTTTCACCAATTCGACGCGGCGGGCTTCAACGCTGGGCAGCTCGGAGCACAAGGGCGCAATTGTTCCGTCTTGCACAGCGTACTTCTTCAGGAAAACCCCCCCGCCCCGCTTCGGATAAAATGGGCCACAAGACGCCGAAGGAGAGTGGAATGGTTCACAGCATCGCCGCAGCACCGCCGTACACATTCCCATATACCTCTTTATACGTGTTTAGATGTCGGGAAATAAAAGCATGCAGACGGCGAGAGGAAGGCTCGGGCATTAAATAGAAATTCCATGCTCGCAATCCCCAGAGCCCTTCTCACCGTGACGGGAGCAGCCTCCTTCCGCTCGCTCCGTTTCAGGACCGATGAGGAGCACAGGTTCTCCCGACCCGGCGCGATCACCAACAACAAACGTGCATACTCGAAAGAGGAACACTTGGATGCGATCATGGCGGCTTCGAAATGAATCCATTGCTGCGTTAACCTCTTATTTTTGGTCGCCGCGCTTTCATGATGCGGCTGCCTTCATCCTTTAATGCGCTAGTACAGATGGCGTAAAGCGCGGCCTCGCTCAAGGTGAAAAACCACACGCGCCTCGGTCTCCGTTGCTCACTTTCTTCCTCCTCCACCACCGCCCGCACATCTTGAAGCGCCATCATCTCTATCCGCGCGGAAAAGCTTCCACCCGGTCCATCCCATCTATTGTCTGCCAGTGCCCTTTAAACTCGTTCCCCGCGACAAAACCATGGCGTCTGGCGGATCATACCCCGATCCTGACGCCGCGCAAGCAGGAGGTGCCTCTGCTGGCCTCTACGTGAACAATCAGAACGGAGGAATGTCGCCTCCCCAACCACAACACCAGCAGGTAGATCCGGAGTTGCAGCTGCAAGAAAACCTCTCGCAGCATCTATCACGCAATGCCATGATGTCGGCTGGCCCCCCGCAGGAAAATCCTATGAACGCGTCTCACCATCACCTCCAAACTCCGAATCGGCCCACGCACTCACCACAGCAAATGGCGCAAACTGTCATGAATCTTGAAGACCACACTCCTTATGGCGAACACCCGGATGCATCCTCCAGCCAACGAAAGCGTTCAAAGGTATCAAGAGCCTGCGACGAATGCCGAAGGAAGAAAGTGAGATGGATTTGTTCATCCTAAATGCGCAATCTTTGCTGAATTTCTGTAGATTCGGTGCGATGCCACCTCTGAGAATGGACCTGAAGCGTGTTCGAGCTGCAAGCGTACCGGCGCACGATGTCAATTCAGTCGCCAACCAATGAAGCGAGGACCTAGCAAAGGGTGCGCTAAATTTAGTCTTGTATACAACTTGAATCGCTAATCCCATCCACAGGTATATCAAAGAGTTAGCAGATCGGCTAAATACACTTGAAAGCCAAATCGCAAATCCGCACCCTGCTCCCCAACCTGGATATGACATTCCTTACGTTGGCATGGGGGATCAGGGTTTATCCGGCTTGCCAGACATGCAAACACCAACTCAGTATCCAAGGAAACGTACTCACTCAATATCAGAAGGCTTACAGGACCCCTATGGCCCAGGACACCGTCCCGCTATGGGATGGTCTGGCCAGGACTCAACGCAGCGTGGTATATATGACTTCCCGCCAATCCCTAACGCCTTTTCTAATATTGATCTAGCACTTGTCGGAGACCAATATTCTCCCAATGGTGCCGCTCAAGGCGGATACAGGCGGATGAGTAATTCTTTCGGAGATATTGCATTAGCAGGCAGCTTGATACAAGGTTCAAACGAGGGTGTTCTCAAAGCGTAAGCATTCTTCCACACGATTCGGCCGATTGCTAATAGCCTTAAGTTACTACCACTTGATCCATCCTACGCTACCAATCTTAGCGGCAGACTCTTCATCACTGAATCGCTTGACTGGTTGCCCGGCGGGGCTACGAGACGCTTTCTTTCAGGCTTTGGAATGTGCGGTCCGTTCTTTTTCCGCTTCAGGCCTCCCGCAGACTGAAGTTAGTATTGTACAGCTTTTGCACCGCACTCTAGACCTAGTAGAGAAAGCTCAACATACTCTGGACGATGGCGATTCAGCCCGTCGGTTCTATAACCATCTCGTGTACACGCAATCCCTCGCTTTCTTGGCATTTGCGTCCGACAAATCCGGCCCTGGGGCGATGAATAGTTCAGCTGAACTACTTGGCCGGACGGCCGGTCGAATTTCCCAGTTAGGCCTAAACGATGCGAAAATGATCCAAAGCGTTCGGGAGCAAGACCCAGAGGCGGTAGACGTTGCCCGTCGACTATTTTGGACTGTGTTCATTCTAGACCGTTTCCACGCCTCCAGCATGTCCAAGGATTTGCTCATGCCCTTATTCTGCGGCAGTGTATCCCGTGATGACTTTAACGCGCTTGGCGAAATCGGCTATCATCTTGCCCGTAAGCAGTATCCCTCCTCCTTTTCTCATGCATACTAACATCGTAAAGGCGCTTCAGACATAGTGGGTCAGATCGCCTATTTAATTCGGACGAACAGTATTCCAAACATTGAACCTCAATCCCCGCACGCCTTTGCCACTATGACTTCGACGTCTGCGCCATCCTTGTATCTGAATGGCCAACTAGCTCGTTTCAAGGAGTCCCTAGATCTGACCAATCTCTTGAGCAATTCTCCTCCCCATTTGGCCTACCAGTATTTGCGCATCATTGTTGCACGTCTTTCTCTATTCACTGCACCTAGTGATATTCTTGCTCTAACAAAGGAGCTCATGGCTAATCTCATCCATCCTCCAATTTCTCCCCTTAACCATATACTGGGTAGTCTTGTTGCCACTTCTCTAACCGAGCTTGCGGATCACCCCGAGACTCAGCTTGAGGCTCTAAATGCGATTGCTGAAATGGATGACGCTATCGCCAATGGCAGTATAGTTCACAGGGGCGTGGAAGGACCAGGATGGGATGCTGCAATCCGAGACCTGCTGCATCAGAAGAAAGCCCCTTCAACAGAGCAGCAAGGTTCTGGAACTCAACCAAATATGGCAGGTCTTCAACATCTGGCTGCAGCGGCCGTTGGTGAACGTGAGGGCGCGGACGCAGGTCGTCCAGCCAGCAGCGGCGGTAATGGTGCCCCGACGGAAACCAAGAATGACGTCACAGCAGCCGTTGCCGCTGCTAGTGAGGCTGCAGTAGCTCAAGCAACTGCTGCTGCTGCCCAAAAGCAACTGCAGAACTCCGCCGCACAGTCCTATGACCCGACCGCCCTGGTTAAAGATGGTTTCATGAGCTCTCTCGGCTGAGAGTTGAGTCGAACGCCTGTGCGCACCCTGGTCAACGCCACAGAAATTAGGCTCGATCCCGACACGTGGAAAGTTAATTTGGCCCGCCTTAGCGCCCTCATTTCGGAGTGAATGACTACTTTTGTTAACACTTGCGCAACACATGCCTGGACGGCCGCATCCACTATACACGACTGCTCAGTCAAAGAATACCTAAGTTTCACAACAGTCCGGTAGCTGAGTCGCCAAGGAAACAGAGGATGACTCCTTGCTTGTCTAGATTGGATTGTATCGCACAATGTTCATTTTAACCCTTGCACTGTCATGTGCTTGCACCACCTTTATTCCCTGTATCTATACATTTCCCCCTATTTCCACAAGAAACGAGCTGCGCACTAGCTGCGCGCTTGCTTACCGTGCTTTCGGTTTTTTTTTCACTTCTGCTTATACCCTCTAAATATTTGACCTTTTATCTAACTTTTTTTAACGACGGGCTAGGATGAAACCACACGAAAACGGTGCGGTGGGATGGGAAAATTCCCATCCTCAGCGAGAGCAGGAGGGGAAAACGGCTTGGAAAAAAACCGGAGACGGCGTTTTTTTCTTTTCTCTTTTTTTTCTGTGGAACTACTATTAAGTTACTTGGGCGAGCCCAAAGTCAAAATCGTGTACTCGTAAATCTCCAACACGCAAGCTCGAGCTCGAGCCACCCTATGTCCCCTTACACTCAGACCAAAAAAATACCGAAGATTTAGGTCGCTCCCCAAGGCCTCAGTCTGCTTACTCGTGTAGCGTAGCGTGGAATGACCTTTGCATCAGCGTCGATCGGAGGGGAGGTGGGGTAGCGGGAATGTGGAGTGCGACGGGATGAACCGTTTGCGGAGGCGGCGGATGGTTTCGGATGCTAGCGAGTGGCTGCCAGCCCTCCAGGTTGTGGTGGGGCTGCGCTCTAAATCCAATCAAGAAGCTCGGTAGAAAACAAGGTGGTTTCTAGAAGGGTGCCTGATTAATATATTTGCGGGTTTATCCTGGCTTGCCACGTCCGAGGCTCTTATGCAGGGCACAGATAGTGTAGATTGGTGGGGACAAACTCCGAGTGAGGCTGTGGTTAACGGCGAAATGAAGGGCATCAAGGGTTCTGGTGGAGAGCAAGGATGAAGGCAGCGCCGGTGGGGATGCATTACCCCATGCCTTAACTGCAGAGAATGTAATACGGGGAAGCCTAACTGCATGGTGGAGCGGTGCTAGTGAGGAGGGACTGCTCCGGTTTAAAGTAATTGAGAACTGACTCGTAGGCAGAGCAGCAGTGAGAAATTTCTCGGCTTCTGCTCAAGAGCCAGGCTGGCGGCTTAGAGGAAATTGAGAGGGCAGTTCGAGTCTCTGGAAATTTGCATGCCGACTTCCAACTTCAATCATGGAGGGGAGACTCTGTAAAGGGAGTGCTGGGCCTGCGATGCTAGTGAGCATTCGCTAATTTGCCGAAACCTCTGTAAGCCACCAAACCATTACAATACTACTTCAAGAAACAAATACTCATTCTTCTTACTTGAAAGGGCTGGCGTGGTCTAGGGTTAATAGATCGAAACAAGGGTCAGTGTGAACGGAGTCCGGCGTGTATGAGCTCGCTCCAAACCTTTTTCGAGGAATTCTTTTTATTGCATGATAGCTTTACAGCGTAACGCTGCAGTTCATATACAATCCAACGTGGAAGATTTGAAGAACTTCGAACTCATTTTTAGTGCGTAATCTACAATACCACTTTGTAACGAAAGGTTTGTACATATCTTACTTGGTACTTCGTGTCGAACGGGCGATCAAGAATGAGTACTCTGTCTTATTGGATTATTGCAAGAGGCTTTAGAGTCTCATTATATACACAAGGTAGGTGGCGAAAGGCTGACGACGAGGCTGACGACGGCAGTTCGCAATCGCCACTCGATCGACACTTTGGCTCCGCTTTCAGGATCAGTACATTGTTAAAGATACAGCTGCCCTGTCTTTGAGTTACTCTTGGTTAAAGAAAATAAGAATCTGTTACGTTCCACGGACTTGTCAAGGGAAAAGTCAAGAGAATCAGATATTCCATATGTTCCACGTCAGTATGCTTGGTTCGCTTTACTCTAAATGATGTCTTAGGCATTTCGAACGTATCAAAAATAGTGCTATGATTTCGATGAGAATCGCATGGGATTATCATTGATTGAATGTTTACTCCAAAAGGCCCAAATCTCCTGAGGCGCCTACTCAGCAAGACAAGCAGAAATCTAAAACAGCACATGCAGCTCCTATAAATGCTCGAACTATATAAGGTAGGGAAATATCGAAAATATACGAAAGGAGGAGATAAAAAGGATAGCATCACCTAAAACGACTGGGCTCAATGTAAGAAAAATACGATAGAAAAGTGTACAGCCTCCAGCGTATCCCGCTCGATTTTTCTACGTCTTCAGAAAGGCCAAAGCGAAAATATACGGGTTTGGCTAGCATTTAAATAGACTAGAGAGGACGTTAGGTAATAGACATCATTTGCAAGAAGAGGTCGGTATCCATTGAGGGATTTGACGAGGGGTTCGATTAGGGATTGGATCTTTCTCGCAAGCCGAACACAGATCACCTCGGCGAATAGTGTTTCTCGTCTTGCATCCCTTCATCAATAACCTCCTGCATACGATACTGTCACATTATGCGATGGGCACACGAACTCAGAGTCAGTGACGTGGTAATACACCACGATACGAAACTAAGTACTACTCCCTGGACATTTGTTGCGCTCGACAGGCCCATTACTGTTGCTACCAGTATTCCGCCCATCGGAAACTATGCTTGGTAGCTGTCACCGTTGTTTAAGTGGTAAGGGGCGAGGGTTACCATGTCGTAGGTGAGCCTTGCGACGACATGCTTTAACTACAGAGGACGTAATACGGGGAAGTCGGACTGCATGGCGGAGTGGTGCTAGTGAGGAGGGGCTGCTCCGGTTTGAAGTAATTGAGAACTGACTCGTGGGCAGGTGTTCGCGATGCGAGTAGATATACCCCGGCATCTTCTCCTTGGCCACCTAGTAACTCATAGTAAATTGAGCAGGTTTTGGGATTCGTATGTGCCACGGCGTGGACTCTAGACTAGGGTTCTATAGGGAATACTATGAAGAGGCGCGATTCGGATATGCTAGTGAGGACTCGCTAATTGACTGAAGTCTAGAGATTACAGATGCCTAAGGTGCTGATACATAACAAATCCTTTGCTATATCCCCTTGAGAAATAAATAGTCGTCCGCCTCGGAAGTGTGTCTAGTCAGGTGTCAGCAGAGGCTGAATAGAAGACTATGAACATCGTTGTACGAGGTAACTCGGGCTAAGGAGCAAGGTCCGGGGCGATGAGATTCTCATAGTATCAGCATGCCTCTCAGCAATTTGGAGCATTATTTTGTGTAGTATGGGGCTTTGTGTAGTATGGGGCAATGGTGTAGGATGTGGGTCATTGACCCGAGTTTACGAGTGGTCTATTACTTTCGGGTCCTGGATTTCAAACTTAGCCAAGCCTGCTTCTGATTGGTTGGAGAGCCAGCTTCTAATTGGTTAGAAAAAAACTGCACGTGGTAAGTTGTGGCAGAATCCACGTGACGAACATTAAAATATTATAAATATTAAAATATCTTACTATTACGCCTTCCTTTTTATTAATACCTCTATTAATACTACTATATATATTATAAATATAGCAGATCCTACTGTAATTAAGTGTAGTAAGTGCTATATTTATAAGCCCCGCCTTAACTTTGTTAAAGACGGCCCTTTAAAGAAGATTTTAAAGCTATGCTAGTTATATTAATTAAAGGCACGTCTTCTTTATATATTACTTCTACTTCTACTTACTTTTCTAGGTTTCTAAATATAATTTAAATAAGCAGAGAGCTCTTATAGAGTTAGGTTCTACTACTAAGAATTGTTTTATAAGGCGCTAGCTATAACGGAACCTTATAGCAGGAACTATAGTAGGTTTGTTAATGGGCTAGGTATATAGATATTTAAACGAGTTAATAATGTAATAGTATAAGATAATAACTGGTGGAGTGGTTGCCTAATAGATTAACTCTAATTATATTCTAAGATTTACTGTTACGGACGCTTTAAGTACGATGTTATGACTACTTGGGGAAGAGTCGTAGGAAGCTAGTTGGTTAATATAGGCACGGTCTAGGATGGATCTGGTGGAACCATATAACAAGGAATGGTAGCTGAGGTTATATAATGTGATCTATGTGATCTATGTAATCTGTGTAATCTATAGGATAGAGTAGATAGAGCAGACAGAGCAAACAGAGCGAAGGGATTTCTTAGAAGTAAGGTTGTGTATTTAAGGGACTATAGTCCTTACCTAGATAGTTCTCTCTTCGTAGTGAATTTTAGAATATAATTAGAGTTAATCTATTAGGCAACTACTCCACTAGTTATTATTATATTGTTGATTTGTCCTTACCTATATACCCAGCCTAATAATAGAACCCACTGTAGTTTCTGCTATAAGGTTCCGTTACACATTCACTACTAAGGTTACAATATTGGAATAAATTCGAATAATATGCCACTAAGAGCAGTACTAGTTACAACGGCGTTGACGGCAGCCACAACCTCAGGGCTAGGTAATACTAGTATAGATAAGGGGGATTCTTAAGTGGTTACGCGAGGTTAGTTATAGGAAATAGTTAATCACTTATAAGATAATAATAGGATACTTAAAGAATACATTAATGGAATTAGAGCAGCAAAGATCAAGTTACCTTTAATTAAATAATTCTTAGGAGAGAAGTCGAAGCTTAAAGGATTTCTTACGCAAATGCACTTTAAGGTAGTATAGGAAGGAGCGAAGTTAATAACATCATTAGATTAAGTAGCCTATACAGAATTGTTCCTAATAAGAAGGGCACTTAAGTAGTTTAAGCTGTATCTCACGAAAATATAGGCTAATGGCATAATAACTACTAACCAGGATATACGGTATATATTTACCAGTTAGAACGGGTTTGTAGAGCAACTAATATAAATATTTAGAGACCTAGAAGCTATAACTATAGCAGAACAAAAGCTTTAGAACTTAGTACAACGTACTTTAGCAATTAAGTATACAACATAGTTTCAAACACTAGCTATATAGGTTAAGTGGAACAATAGGGCGCTTATAGCATAGTATAAATAGGGACTTAAGGCTAAAGTCCAGGACGTAATTATCCTAATAGAAGATGCGGATACTCTAAGGGAGTTAATAGATTAGTTAATAAAGATTAATAATAGAATCTATTAAAGGGAACAAGCTAAGAGAGGGCAAGACAGAGTTCCACAGTTATATAAGGCGCAGAGTACGCAATAACAGACACAGAGTTAAAAACTATGGAATGGCGCAGAGCTAATAGACCTAAGTGGTACTAAAGAAACCTAAAGGTGGGAAAAGAAACTATAGAAACCTAGAGGTTAAGGATTAAGTAATTAAAGGACCTAAAAGCAGAGGCTAAACCAGGGATCTTAGCAGTAGAAGACATTTAGGCGGACTCTATAGCAAGAAAAATGGTTTAAAGATAGGGCTTGTATAAATTACGGAAAACAGGGTTATTTCGCCAGAGACTATAGAGGTGGTTAGAGTAACTACGCGGTAAAGGGAACTAGGCTAGCAGACGGCACGTATATATAGAGGGACGACGGTATACTGCAAGAAATAAAAGAGTGTTTAATTAACAGTTTTGCGTATTATTATAACAACATATACCAAATTTATAAGGATGCTAAGTACGGCGCAAGCTATTGGCTATAGGAGCTATTATTATCTAAGTTTAAAGGAACCAACAAACTAGCTTATAGATTAGATATTAAAGACGATAAATTTAATAAAGGCAAAGCATTTACCAATAATAAGGTAATAAAGGCAGCTTACTAGGAGTATACAGACCTTAGAGAAGTTAAAATAGAAGTAGAGACTAAGACTATTACAGAACAAGGTTTAGTAACGGGTATTACAATACTATTAGATACAATTTCCATTACTTTATAAGAAGATAGGAGCAACATTTAGAAGAAACCAAGCAAGTAGATAACTACTAGTGCTAGCTTATCACTTAATAAAGGCAAAAGGCCACAGGCTTAAGATTCTTAAGAAGAGATGTAAGAAGCTTAAGATTCTTAAAGTAAGATAAGACACACCTAAGAACCTATAATGAACGAAAACCAATAGAAAAGGGTAGCAACTTAGTTTAGTAACAAATAAATAAGTACAGGACGTAAGTTTAAGAACTATAAGTTCAGAGAACAAATAAGAATATTAGTAATCCTAGGTAAATATAGTGTTCAGCCTAAAGATTAAATAGTTAATACTAGAATTAAAAAGTAAGACGACTACAAAGATCCAGCTGCAAGACGCAGAAAATAAGAAACTATGGATAAGTTCAGAATAAGAATTATTATATAGCAAGAGCAAAAGCTAGATAAGAGATCAGCTATGCTAGGTTGTATAAGGGACAGAGCACCTATATAAAGAGTTACTAATAGGCTGAGTGTAGGGACACCTAGGGTAAAGTAGTTAAACAAACTAGAACAAGAAGAGGATCTAGATATTCTAACTAGGTTTAAAGAAAGGCATACTAAAGGATGTTATAATGTAGTGATAATAAGGTACTTTCTAACGGATAGACTATACACACTAAACCAGCTGTATAGAAAGTGGTATAGGCAACAACACAACGACGAATAGGAAGACTTTTATATATAGCTAGACAAAAAAGTTGTCCAAGACTAACCTATTACGGAGAAACGTATAAGTTATATTAAAGGAGCATTAATTATGACGTTAAGGAACCTAGAAGAGGGATTTAGGGACTAGAGAAGCAAGCGACAAATCTTAGTACCTATAGCAGAAATACTAGTAGTCAGGTTAACTAGGTATAGGTTTAAACTTAAGAATAAAAACAAACTAAGAGTTAACCTAAAATATGCAGCGCATTATATACTATTATGGATAGCTTATATGGACGATATATACAACATGCATAGAGCACCTAAAGATAAGAACCGGAAGTACCTAGTAAGGATATATTAGGCACTAGAAGAAAAGCGGTTTAGAAATGCTAAGTATATACATAGTTAGCACCTAGTAGAAGTATAAGGTTAAGGGGACTTAATACTTTAACTAGGAAGATTCCTTACGGAAGAATGCCTAGATAGATAACAGTAGTGGGAGTACCTAGAGAACACTTATCTATAGCACATAGAGGAAAAGAAACAAATTAAGTATTAGCTAAAGTTAGACTAAGTATAGGCAGGATCTAGCAGCTAACAGTTAGGAAAAGGGGAGGTGCATAGGACTAGAGGGAACTAGTATTAAAGCCTTAGACCCTTAAAGGAATTTAAGAATAATACCTAAATTTAAGAGCTAAGTGGCAAGATTAGCAGTTCAAAGCGTTAGTAGATAGTAGAGTAACTAGAAACCACATATTACTAAAGGTAGTAGAAAGGATAGGGTTACTATATAGATAAAAAGAACACCCATATTTACTTATAACGATTTTAGAAGATTAGATAGCCTATAAAGGAGGTATTATTAATCTCAAAACAGAACCTATTTAGATAACTATTAAAGGGAGACCAGTTAGAATGTCTTTTAATATCCTACTATTAGGATAGGACAAGGCGATACTAGGAATACCTTAGTTATAGGAGTACAATCTAAAGATCAATTGGGTTATAGGTTAGGTTAATATTAAGAATACACAACGGCGTAAAGTGCGATAGTAAACCAAGTTAGTATAGTACTAAGTCAGAGCGACGTATAAAGAGACTAAGTAAGGCTTAAGTTATATACCAAAGAGATACCATAAGTATAGTAAAAAGTTATAGTTACTAGAAAGTGAAAAGCTGTTAGAGTATATAGCTTGGGACTACAAGATAGAATTAGAAGAGGGAATAAGTCTAAAGTTCTTTCTAATCTATAAGCTTACTAAAACAGAGTTAGTAGCGCTTAAGGAGTTTATCCAGGAGAACTTACGCAAGGGATATATTAGACCGTTATAGTTATTAGTAGGATATCCAGTATTGTTTATCCTAAAGAAAAACGGAAAGCTTAGGATGTATATAGACTATAGACAGTTAAACAGCATTACTAGGAAGGATAGGTATTCTTTACCCTTAATTAGTAAAATCCAAGATAGGATAGGCAACGCGAAGATCTTTATAAAGATAGATCTAAGATGGGTATACTATCAGATTAGAATTAAGGAAGGCGACAAATAGAAGGCAGCCTTCAGGTCAAAGGAAGGACTATATAAGCCATTAGTTATGCAGTTTAGGCTTATAAATGTACTAGCAACATTCCAGAAGCGAATTAATAGTGTGTTAGGAGAATACCTAGATAAATTTATTATAGTATACCTTAACGACATTATTATTTACTTAGAGAACGAGGAAGAGCATAGAGAACACATTAAATGGGTCTTAAAGAGACTACAAGAGAAACAGATGCTAGTAGCAGTTAAGAAATACAAGTTCTTTACCCAGAAGACCGATTTTGTTAGATTTATTATTAAACTAGGCCAACTCAGTATAGATCTAAAAAAGATTAAGGCTATAGTAAATTGGTAAGAACTAGAGAACGTTATATAGTTAAGATCATTCCTAGGGTTTTGCAATTATTATAGAAGGTTTATAGCGCAATAGTCACAGGACATTAAGCCATTTACGTGGTTAATAAAGAAAGAAGAACCGTGGGTATAGGGAAAGGAATAATAAGAACTATTTAAGAGAGTTAAAGAGTTATTTACCTAGGAGCTAGTTCTTAAGATCTATTAACCAGGTCTAGAGACGGTTGTAAAAACAGATATATCAGACTTTACACTAGGGGTATACTTCCTATAGAAATATTAAGATGGATGGCACCCAGTGGTATACTATAGTTAAAAGATGACACTACTAGAGTTAAACTATAACATCTACAACAAGGAGTTATTAGGTATAGTTACAGTACTTAAGGAATAGAGAGTATTCTTATAAGGTACAGAGAAACCATTTATGGTTAAAACAGACTATAAGAACCTTATAGGATTTCTAATAACAAAGAAACTCAACCAAAGATAGGTTAGGTGGGTGGAAATACTTACAAAATACTATTTTAAAATTTAGTATACTAAGGGTACAGATAATGCACGAGTAGACACTCTAAGCAGAAAGGCTAAACTATAAAGTAATAAAAAGCTATTAGGAGCTTTATTGTAAAAGGATTAAAACGGGTTAATTAGGTACAATTATCCAAAAATTATAGTAACTAAGAAAAGTTAGATCTATAACTTACTAGAGAGTAATTAGATAAAGAAGATCTAGGAAGTATAGGTAGAGGATCTAGACTTAGAGCAATATAAAAACAGAGAAGTAATATATATGCCTAAGTCTATCGCAAAAGAATTTGTTAAGGAATTCTACAAGGGAATAATATAAGAACATAATAGAGCTATAGGCTTAGTGTTAAGACTTTAAAAGGAATATATAATTTAAGGAATCTAGGGGCTAGTAAGATAAGTTATAAAGAAATATCTAAATTGCTAAAGAAATAAACCAACAAGGCATAAGCCGTATAGAGGGCTATAACCTATCAAGACACCAGAAAGACCATAGGAGGTTATATTATAGGACTTTATTATTAAGTTACTAAAGTTAAGAGATCCTATTACAGGATAAGATTATAACGCGATTTTAGTAATAGTGGACAAGCTAATAAAGTAGGGATACTTTATAGCATACACTAAAGAGATATCAGTAGAAGATGTTACTAAAATCTATATAAAGAAAGTGTTTGTAAGATATAGAGCACTAGATAAGATTATATCAGATAGAGATCTAAGATTTATAGCAGTATTTTAGGAAGTATTTCTAGCAGAATAAGGGGTTTACGCAGCAATATCTATAGCGTATTATCCGCAGATGGACGGATAAATGGAAAGATTAAACTAGACACTAAAGTAGTATTTAAGGCATTATATTAATCACGCACAGAATAATTAGGTATTGTTATTACCAGTTATATAGTTTGTATATAATGCAATACTATAAGAAGGAATAGGGATATTACTATTTAAGGCGAATTACGGATATGAGCTAAGAACATCATTATTACTACGTTAAGTAAAAAAGACAAGTAGCACAGCTAAATAAAGAATAGAGATGTTAATGAATCTTTATGTAGACCTTAAAGAAACAGCTAAACTAGTATAAGAATAAATAAAAAGGTACTATAATGCTAAGAGATCTAAGGGACCAGATCTTAAGAAGGGGGATAAAGTGTGGCTACTATATAAAAATTTTAAGAGTTAATAATTAAGCAAGAAGTTAGACTACGTTAGACTAGGACCTTTTAAAGTTAAGCAAAGAATTTTATTAGTTATGTATAAGTTGAACCTACTAGCTAAAATAAAGATCTACCCTATATAATATGTTGCAATGCTAGAGCCAGCATATGGGAATATTAAGCTACCAGTCTATAAGGCAGACATGTATAGAGGACAAGAAGAAGACGAATGGTAAGTTTTGAAGATTATTAGTTATAAGGATATAGATAACAAAACGTGGTATAAAGTAAAGTAGATAGGCTATAGTAAGACTACCTAGGAACCACTAAGCAACCTAAGAAACGCTATAGGAAAGGTATGGGAGTATTAAAAGAAAGCAGGTTAGGCAGTATTAACAAAGAAGGATCGCCAAAGAATGAGTCGCCTAAGGGGGACCTAAGAGAAGCAATTGCTAAGCTACTTAGAGTTGTTTCCCTCGCAGGAGGAGAGCCAGTTCTTTCGTTACCTAGCTTAGATAAACCCTATTAAACTAGTTTCCACTCCTTAGAACGAACCTTCTTACACACTTTCTTAAGATAAAGCAGACGAGCGTAAGCAGAGGCATGAGCTTTAAAGGTATAACGCTTTTTATCTCTTACCCACTTAGCGCGAGCGTGGTCTTTATCCTAGAGATAATAAATCTCGCCTAAGGCACTTAAGAGCTCAGCATCAAGTTTCGTAGTGGTAGATTAAATATAAGACCCTATAATAAGTTACTCAGGGAACTTAAAGACTGTTAAGAGTTATAGGACGCGCATACTTAGCGTTAGAGATAGAGCGAACGTTATAAAATGAACGAACGTTGGCTTTAGTGCACTCTAAATAAGAGAAAGGTTGTTAGGTAGAAGGACTTATTAGCGTAATATAAACCAACCCCTCTTTCATATAACGAGAATATGGAGATGGTATTATCTCACCTAGTGATAGTATGGAGGAAACTGTACGCGCACGACGAAGGGTTAAAGAAGAAGAAGGAACTTTAGGCATAATAAGCAAGGATATTAACCAGATTAATTAAACGGACATTACACCTCTAGTAGACAACTTAGAGATATTAGGAATCTTTAAGGACGAAGATAAAGAGGAGGGAGATGGTGTTATGGACGCTTTAAGTATAATATTATAACTACTTGGGGAAGAGTTGCAGGAAGCTAGTTAGTTAATATAGGCACGGTCTAGGATGGATCTGGTAGAACCATATAATAAGGAATAGTAGCTGAGGTTATATAATATAATCTATATAATCTATGTAATCTGTGTAATCTATAGGATAGAGCAGATAGAGCAGACAGAGTAAACAGAGCAAAGGGATTTCTTAGGAGTAAGGTTGTGTATTTAAGGGACTATAGTCCTTACCTAAATAGTTCTCTCTTTGTAGTAAATCTTAGAATACAATTGGAGTTAATCTATTAGGCAACCACTCCACTAGTTATTATTATGTTGTTGATTTGTCCTTACCTATATACCCAGCCTAATAATAGAACCCACTGTAGTTCCTGCTACAAGGTTCCGTTATATTTACTATAAGGAAAGGAACTATCTAGGTAGGGACTATAGTCCTTTAAATATATATCCGTACTCCTAAGAAATCCTCCTTATATATAAGGTACGTAAGGTATATATTGTACGTAGGCATACACCGCGTATCCTGTGTATACTGCGTATACTATTATATAACCTTGGTTACTATTCCTTGTTATATAATTCTACGGGTTCCATTCTAGACCGTGCTCCTATTAACTAACTAGCTTCTTCCAACTCTTCTCTAAGTAGTTGTAATATCGTACTTAAAGCGTCCGTAATACTATCTCCCTCCTCTTTATCTTCGTCCTTAAAGATTTCTAATATCTCTAAGTCGTCCACTAGGGGTATAATGTTTGTTTAATTAGTTTGGTTAATATCCTTGCTTATTATGCCTAAAGTATCTAAGTCTTCTACTTCCTCCTTTTCCTAAGTATAACGCCGCGCTCGCACTATTGCTGCCATACTATTGCTTAGTGGGGTTATGCCATCTCCGTATTCTTATTGTGCGAAAGAGGGGTTGGTTTGTGTTGCGCTAGCGAGTCCTTCGTCTCGGCAACTATTCTCTTGCTTAGAGTGCACTAAAGCAAACGTTTAATTGTCCTGCGATATTCGTTTAATCTCTAACGCCAAATATACGCGTCTTATTACTCTTAACAGTTTTCTAGTTCCTTAAGTAACCTGTCTTAGGGTCTTGTGTTTAATCCGCTGCTGCAAAGCTTGAGTCTAAGTTGGCCACCGCTTGTACTGAACTCTATTATTCTTTAGAAGAGACTGCGCTAGCCCTAAAAGCTTAGCGTTGTTTCTTTAAGACTTAATAAGCTACCTTTGCTTATTTAACCCGTCTTAAGAAGGTTTATAAGAAGGTCCATTCTAAGGAGTGGAAACTTATTTAGTAGGGTTTAGAGGAGCTAGGTAATAAGAGAGTAGTGTTTTTAAAGAAGGAAATAACTCTAAGTAATATGGTAGTTGCTCTTTTTAGGTCCCCCTTAGGTAACTCATTCTTTAGCGATTTTTCTTTATTAATACTGCCTAACCTATTTTCTTTTAATACTTCTATACCTTTTCTATAGCGTTCTTTAGGTTGCTTAGTAGTTCCTAGGTAGTCTTAGTATAGCCTATCTACTTTACTTCGTATATTGGCAAAATATGGTACCCTTCTGTAACGGAATCCCCCAGGAGGTACATATCAGATAAGACAGTAGGAGGTTTTATTAATATCCTGCCTACGTCCCATATATATTCCAGAAGAGGCATAGTCAGACAAATAGGGGCGAAAGGTTTTACTAGTGTCTTAGAAGGTTTATATAGGAAGCTAGTTCTCCTCTAGAGAAGAACCAGTGATTAGTTTCTAAATGGAAGTGGTTAGAAGCATTTATCCTTTAATACGTGAAACTTATTCTACCTTCGACTTACCTTCTACTTACTTATAACACTGTTGATTAGATAATCATACGTTCCGGTTAGGCTAGCCTCTTATAATTCTAATCGCTCACAATCCGTTAGGAACGTACGGCTATTAATTAATAATAATGGGCCATACTCCTTTACCCTATAAAGCAACGCCCTCACCTTAAAAGGCTTAGAGAGTCTCTCTAGAGGAGCGCATTCCCTCTACTTATAAAGGAGTAGACTAGGAAGCCATGGCTAGTCTATCTAACCTTCTAAGACCCTTAGGAACGATTACCGCTAGGGAGTTATTAGAGCGGTCGCTACACAAGACCCTATAAAAGATAAAGAAGTTGGAGATACGATTGAGATAAGTATATTAAGACTACTAAAGACAATTATAAGAACAATTAGGAGAAGCACAGACACCCTAGACATAAAGCGGACTTAAAGGGGCAACGCCATACTATGCTGTGACGTTAGATAAACCTAAATTCCATATAAAGGAACCTAATAAGTATAATGGTGATAGTCTTAGGAACTGCAATTGTTTTATCCGTTAATATAAAACCAAGTTTTGGCTGGATCCGAAACGTTACTCTAACAAGTATAATTAGATACTGATTGCTTCTACCTTCCTATATGGCACCATTGAGAGTTTATGGACACGCTATAAGAAGAAACTTACTATACCCCTTAAATTTAGCGAACTTAAGTCCTAGTTAGTTAATTAGGTCCAAGACCCTACTAATTAAGGGATGGATTATAACCAGCAATACTATAATACAAAATAGTAAGAAGGCCAGAGTGTAGTCTAGTTTATAAACTACTTAGAAGAGCTAGAAGATAATATACCCTACTTAGACTTGTGGGATAACGCTATATAACTCTATTAACTACTTGCCAAGTTACGACCTAAGATTTAACAGGCTATATAGGAGAAGGGGGAAATTCCTACCTCTTAAGAAAAGCTTATCTCTGAAGCTACTTAGATTGAGAACGCTAAAAGAGACTATCTAGGGAAGCGAAAGGAATAAGACGCCAATAATAAAGAGCGTAGAACTAGACCTAGCTTTAATAAAAGGGGCAGATCCCGACCTAACTACTCTATAAAAGGATAATGCGAGTAGGCTTTGCAACCCTAGAGCAACGCTGGTTAACCCTAGAATAATAATAGGCAGAAACTGTGGAACTAAGAGTTATGCAGCTATTATAACTGCGGCAAGAAAGGCCATATACAGCGCTTTTACTAATAGAAGAAGCAAGAGGATGCTTAATCGGGAAAAGAGAGAGCCTAGTAGATCTTTACTCCCTTACACTAGGCTAGCAAGAGAAGAAGGGAGTAAGCTACTACATAGTTATTCCCGTCTCCATTTAAGTTAATAATAAATAGGTAATGTAAGACTGCCTTATAGACAGCGGCGCAACTATGGGGTTTATTTCTCAATTACTAGTAAAGGAATTGGATTTAGACCTTAGTGGCTTACAGGTGCGCACCGTTTAAAGTATTAAAGGCTACCGGATTCCGTACTATAGGGAATAAACTTTTTCCGTGGCCAGCTAGGACCGCAATAGTCTATAGAACACGTAGGAGATGCGCTTCTACGCCGTAGAAATTAAGGGGTATAACCTTGTTTTGGGATACCTATAGCTTTAACAGGTCAATCTAGACATTAATTGGCCTTTAGCCTTATATTAATACTAGAAGTCTTAACCGCGCATTATAGTTAAAAATCAAAAGACTTTCTTAAACTATATATAAGAGGAAGGGTGGGCGTATATTATATATGCCACTCTTAACACTAAGAATAGGGACGTAGAGTATTTATTTTTAGATGTCTGGCTATATATAGTTAAGGAACCAGAGATTCTATAGGAATATATAAACCTAAAGGATGTTACTAATAAGGAAGCTGCGCACACCTTGCCCAACCCTATATTGGTAGAGTATAAGATAGATATAGGAGATAAGGAACCTCCTTTTAGACCACTATATAACCTATTAGAAAATAAGCTGGCAGTATTGCGTTAGTATATAGTGGAAAATCTTTAAAGAGGATGGATTTAGCCTTCTATAAGCTAAGTAGGGGTACCGATTATGTTTATACCTAAGAAGGACAAGACCCTTCGCCTCTATATTAACTATTAGGTGCTAAATAAAATTACTATAAAGAATTGCTACCTATTACCCTTAATAGGGGAGCTTATCGACAGGCTGTTAGGTGTAAAGATATTTATAAAATTAGATCTAAAGGATATATACCATTAAATCTAGATTAAAGCTGGCGATAAATGGAAAACGGCGTTCTAAATACGGTACGGCCACTTTAAGTACCTAGTAATGCCATTTAGGCTTACCAACGCACCAGCGACATTTTAGGCCTATATTAATAAGGCATTATCGGGCCTATTAGATATAATATATATAGTCTACCTTAATAACATTATAGTCTACTCTAATAACTATAAAGCATATACGCACTATATGCAAATAGTACTAGAAAGACTGCGGGAATATAAGCTCTATATAAACCTAAAAAAATGCTCGTTCTATATTACTAGCATTAATTTTCTGGGCTTTATTATTAGCGTTAACAGAGTGTTAATAGAGAAAAGCTAGGTAGACGCTATTAGGGAATAGCTATACCCCATAATATTTAGGGAAGTACAGGTTTTTATAGGCACGGCGAACTTCTACTAAAGGTTTATTGTTTATTACTTATAAGTAATGCTCCTAATTACCAATCTACTAAAGGGATTTAAGGATAGCAAGAAGTTAAGACCCTTTATATTTAGGGAAGCTGCTAAGCAGGCTATAGACCGGTTAAAGAATTTATTTACGTTAGCACCTATCCTAATATACTTCTACTAGGAGCTATATATACACCTTAAAACAGATGCATCCGGCTTTACCCTAGGGGCAATTATATCTTAATTAAAAGACGGAGAATGGCATCCTGTGGCGTTTTAGTTAAGGAAAATAACCCCTATAAAGCAGCGTTATATAACGCACGACCAGGAGCTGCTTGTAATAGTCACAGCAATAAAGTACTAGCGATATTATTGTATAGAAAGTAATTATCCTATTAAAGTCCTTACAGACTATAATAACCTAGAATACTTTATAACTATAAAGGTGTTAAGCGGTCGACAAGCCAGATAGGCAGAGGCACTATTACAGTATAACTTTAAAATTATGTACCGCCCAGGAAAGACAAATCCCGCTAATAGGTTGTTAAGACATCCGGATTATAAAACTAGGAGAATCTAGAATAGCATAGGGGAAATAATTCCCACATTACAAAATTTGCTTAGGAAGAAAGAAGAGTCTTTCCCTAGAACTATAAAATTCCGTAGTAGGGCAGAGGTCCTAGTAATACAGCTACAAAGCACCATAATAATGGAGCTGTAGGATATAGTTATAGACCAGGTTATAGACTAAGCAGATATTATAAAGTTGGCGTACCCTAGAATTAGCGAGAATTCTGTGGGATGTGCTAGGGGTATTGCGGCACCTTTAACTTAATGGCGCACTAGCTACAAGTTTCCAGATCTAGAGGGGATAGGCAAGATGCCTATCCACAGCGTGGTATACTATATAACGGTAGGAGAATCTACTGGCACTAATAGTTTAAAACATCTCGTGCCACGCCTAGAGTCTATAATAGCGGCGGGCAAAACGGAAATAAGCAATCTATATAAAACCTTTCTAGATCTTCTTCTTTAAGTATAATAAAGGGACGCCTTTGTTTCTGGGGAGAGGTAGAAAGATATAGTAGAGACTAACTTGGCCGGAGTTCCTAAGAAGCTGTAGCAACAAGACTAAAAGGGTCTATTGCGCTTTAAGGGTGCTATATATATCCCAAAGGACCAAACAGTTTAAGACGAAATTTTAAAGGTCTTCTATAACAACCCTCTTAGGGGTTACTACGGTGCCAATAGGACCCTTAAGGCCGTTCAAAGGAAATACTTTTAGGATAGAATATCTAAAGAAGTTAAGGACTATATATTAAGATATAATACGTGCCAAAGGGTACAGATACCCAGGCATTACCTATATAGTAAGTTATTAGTGCTTCCTATTCCGCAGGGACCCATGTCAGAATTAATAATAGATTTTATAATAGGCTTACCCCCTACTAAAACAAGAACTGGAGAGGTTGCTAACACTATCCTAGTAATCGTTAATAGATATATAAAGTTTTTAGGGTACTTTGCTATTTTAACAACGATTATAGTAGCAGAACTAGCAGACCTATTTTTAAAGCGGTGGTTCCTATTTAGCACGCTAAGGGGAATCGTGTCCGATAGAGGTACCGTATTTAACAGCGCATTTTGGTCTTTATTCTATCTCTTATTAAAGATATGGTAAAGAATAAGCACTACCTTCTACCTGTAAATAGATGGGTAAATAGAGCGTCTAAATGCGTTGTTAAAATACTACCTCTACTGCTATATTAATTATTAACAGGATAATTGGCTATTGTGGTTGGCTTTAGCGCAACATATATATAATACAAGTATCCACAGCAGCACAAAAATGACCCCTTATAAAGCACTGTTTGGGGTAAAAGCAAATAACCCCTGGAACGTTAAGGACATTATTTCTAAAAGAGAGGCACTGGTGGCGTCCGAGAGAATTAAGCAAATAAGAATTTATAGAGAAGAACTTAAAAAGCACTTGCTAGACGCCTAGGCTATATAAAAAAGGTACTATAATAAGGGACATATACCTAAAGAATTTAAAATAGGAGACGAAGTCTTACTATTTATAAAAAATATCCAGATAAAACGTATTAAGAAGAAGCTGGACCATAGGTAGCTTAGACCCTTTAAGGTAGTTAGGAAAACTAAAGGAAATCAAGCCTATAAATTAGAATTGCTAAAATTATATCTAATATATCCCATATCTTATGTTTTCTTATTGGAGTTATACCAGAGAAGAGATGGTATGGAACCACCCCTACCTAGCAAAATTAATAGGGAACTAGAATGGAATATAGAAGATATTCTTAATTAAAGATGGCGTTAGAAGAAACGCGAATTTTTAGTTTATTAGGAAGGATACTTTTAGGCGTATAATAGTTGGGAACCTAAGGAGCACCTTTAGCTAGGATGCAATATAGCAATTAAAACTTTCCTAAAGACCATAAATTAGGATTTAGTAACGGTTCCGGATATACTATAGGCGAGATAATAGGGAAGACCCCACAAATCAAAACCATAAGGTCAAGCATAGGTATTAGAAACAGGAACGTTTTGCTATTATAATAGGGATCCTAGAATCCTGTAAGAGAAAGCTATAGGGATCTATATAAGAACCACTAGGGATGCTATCCAAAGAAGACACTGTTTAAGAATAAGCAGTAGCACTAGAAGAAGGGGCCCTAGGGACTTAGAAGGATTCCCTAGGGATAAAAGAAGAGTATTTAGTCTAACACTGGAGATACGTAGTAGAGTTAATAATATAAAGAGGACTAAAAAGACACAGAGTAAAGATTCAGAAATTTTAAGAAATTGTAAAGTACCTATAAGAACACCACCCGTTCATTACATACGGAGATTATGGCGGTATGCTACTTTCACATAGACTGTTACTAAAAATAAGAATAGAGGCATCCCTAAAGTATAAAGTTAATTCCCAGTACTAGGGCATCTTAGAGGCACTAGAGAGGCACCCTATAAAGCTATCCTATAAGAAGAAAGAAAGAATAAGATAATAACTTAAATACTAGAAGTAGCAATAGGAGCCTCCTCCTCTATCTTAACGTTATTGTTAGTAGTATTATTAACACTCCTATCCCCGGAAGTATTAGCATTCTTACTAACATTCTTCTTAGAGCGGCGAGAACTAGATAGACCACCACGACCAGGGGACTAGCGGGGAGAACGTTTATCTTTATTACTATCCTTAGTGTCATCCCTAGGCTCTAAATTGGCATCTAGGCTAGGATTAGAAAGTTAATAACTAAAGAGTTAGTATAGTTCCTAAATATATTACTAAAGAGACTTACCTAGCTAGAAAGGCCCGCGTAAGAGTGCGAATATTATTATTTATAAAAACGAGCTGCTTATATATACGCTCCTAGACACTATATATCCAAGATTACTATGTTTCCACAGCAGTAGAAACCCTTATTAAATTAAAAAGGCTGTAAGTAATAGAAGATACCTTTTATCCCCATCTATTACTATTCTAATGTAGACGGAAATCCCTAATAGCGCGTTAGAGCCGGCGAGCCTTATGTATATAAATAGCAGGGATTTAATATAGTTAGTAAAGTCCAGAATAAGATGGAATAGGAAATACTAAAACACAGGTCTTTTTCTGGCTGCAATAGTAAGAATACTTAGATTTGTTCTTGCCAGAGCGCGGTATCTTATAGGTATAGAACGGGTCTAACATAAGCGCGTAAACGCAATAATGGCAGCACTTTAGAGAAACCACTATAGGAGTAATAGAAGTGGTCTATAATGCTAATAGAGCAGGGACAACGCCGCCGCTAGTCTGGGGACGCGTAGCACGATCACGAGCCATTGCGAGAGAATACTATAGGAAGTTAGTATTATTAAGGAGATAAAATAGGAATCCTATTACCTATAGATATGTTATAAGAAGAGAACAGAGCAGTGGAAGAAAGAATAGCTGGAGATACAAAAGCTAAAAGCTAAGATATGATAAAAAACGGTCTGCTAAAAGGCGAGACAAATGGTGTTATTAATAGAAAGACGCGTAAGAGATAACAGCTTATAAACTAAAAGAAATTAATATTAAGACGTCATTATTAAGACCCATTTTAGGTGAATAGGGATGGTGGCTAGTTAACGCGTTGTATAGGACAACCCCTAGATTAGCTTATAACAAATTCTTATAATAAGGAAGGTAAATCCCATCCAATTTTTATTATTATTATTAAAGTTCTATTATAAAGGCACTATAAGAGCTATAGTGGAAGAAGAGCAGAGGAATAGAAAAATAAAGTAAGGTTCCACGCTAGTGAAGAACCGGCGATAAGCTGTATTATAGAGTACCTTTCCACTAAAGAATTTCCCTAGTGGTTTTAGCTGGAACTCTATAAGAGATTATTAAGAGGCGAAGTCTTGGAGGACCAAGACCCTTAAAGGGGAGGCAATTATAACGGAATCCCCTAGGAGGTATATATTAGATAAGACAGTAGGAGGTTTTATTAATGTCCTGCCTACGTCCTATATATGTTCCAGAAGAGATATGGTTAGATAGATAGGGGCGAAAGGTTTTACTAGTGTTTTAGAAGGTTTATATAGGAAGCTAGTTCTCCTCTAGAGAAGAACCAGCGATTAGTCTCTAAATAGAAGTGGTTAGAAGTATTTGTCCTTTAATATATAAAACTCATTCTACCTTTAACTTACCTTCTACTTACTTATAACACTGTCGATTAGATAATTATATGTTCTGGTTAAGCTGGCCTCTTACACCTTCCAATAGCCTTAATGGTTGGTGGTTAATGCAATTGGCGCGTAGTTAAGGGCATTTAGCAACTTAACCGACTAGCCTATGTTATATTTTTTTAATATATAGCCTGCGTATAGCCTATACGCAACCTACACGCAACCTACCAGTAATCTACGCATTTAGCAACTATAATTGTATTTAAAGCTATTTACCTCTTTTATACTAATAGCATATTTTAAATAAATAAAAGCTATTTTAAAGCTATTTATAAGGCTAGCAAAATAAATAATAATATTTTAGATAATTTAATATAATATAGCGATGGTTCTCTTTTACCTATCTACCTATTAACTTACCTATAGTACCTGCCTATCTACCTATCTACTTATATCGCCTACCTATCTGCATTGCCTACCTGTCTATATTGCCTACCTATTTATATCTACCTACCTGTCTATATCTGCCTACCTGTCTATATCTACCTACCTATCTATATCTGCCTACCTGTTAGCATCTGCCTACCTATCTGCATCTACTTGCCTATTTGTATTTACTTACCTATCTATATCTACCTACCCGTTTGCATCTATCTACCTGTCTATATCTGCCTACCTATCTATATCTGCCTACCTGTCTATATCTGCCTGCCTATCTATATCTACCTACCTGTTAGCATCTCCCTGTTTATGCCTACCTATCTATACTACCTTGATTCGATCGATTGATTGAATTGTTTATAGTGTTTGCTGGCTAGTTGTTGTTATCTGGCTCTGGCGACGGTCGTCTGGTTCTGGTAACGGTCGTCTGGTTTTAGCGACGGTCGTCTGGTTCTAGCGACAGTCGTCTGGTTCTGGTAACGATCGTCTGGTTCTGGCGACGGCCGTCTGGTTCTGGCGACGGTCTTCTGGTTCTGGCGACGGTCGTCTGGTTCTAGCGACAGTCGTCTGGCTCTGGCGACGGTCGTCTGGTTCTGGTAACGGTCGTCTGGTTCTGGCGACGGTCGTCTAGTTCTGGCGACGGTCGTCTGGTTCTGGCAACGGTCGTCTGGTTCTGGCGACGGTCCTCTGCTAGCTGCCGTTCCAGTACCTCCTAAGTTAGGGAGATGTAAGGAAGGGTAAAAAATAAGGTGGCTGCAAATTGATAAAATGGGTTAATTAATTATCTGGGCCCCTGAGGGCTTAGAGCTACGTTATCTCAGGTGCCTCAGCCGCTTCGTAGATGATTGGCAGGCCCGCCCCTTTGCATAACTTCTTACCAACCCTCAGCTCCACGTGACCCAACAAAATCCTCTCCGAAGGGTCTGAGAGATTA
>Ga0307507_10001583_pt1 | contig 50339 bp, 51 predicted proteins | sample 7_EM_MG_FD_207223 | JGI IMG/M metagenome (GOLD analysis project Ga0307507, IMG submission 207223) | Populus trichocarpa ectomycorrhiza microbial communities from riparian zone in the Pacific Northwest, United States - 7_EM | ecosystem: Host-associated > Plants > Roots > Unclassified | place... | reverse complement strand
ATATTGACGCGCTTTGGTGAGGCCTGCTAATAAAATCACGCTAGCTAGGGTGTCTGCAGCACGCTAACCCAGGTAGGAGCGCCCAAAGCGCCTAATACGAAAAGTCTCTTCTGCCACACAAAGGGATAGGCGCTTTTAAAAAGTAGTAGGCGGAACTCCATATGCCTTTACTAGACTTTGGCGCTTTTGTATAAGCCGCTAATACGCCAGGCAGTTAAAGCAGCTTATAAACGGTCTTCTGCACCTAGCGCTTGAGGCCAGCGAGGCATCTGTAAGTTAGTAATGTATTTCGTGGAGTTGATATATAAGAAAATAATGGGTTAAGCTTCAAAGCGGTATTATATTTTTTGTAATAAGCTAGCTTAAATAGGTGGGCGGTCTGCTAGCTCGGTTAAAATTAGAGTGTCGGTCAAAACCCCATAACATATGTTACCCCTACCAATAAAATAGTCCGCTTCAAAAGTTCCATTCACGTGATTTTTTCTTGGCAAATCAAGAACTTCGGGTGAACTTCAACACCAAGCACAGCTCTCCTAAGCATCCAGCAATTGCATCTTCACCATTCCTTACGCCACCATGAGCTCTCTTCGCATTGTCAGGGCAGCATTCCGCGTGCGCCCCGCTGCCATCCGTACCTCTATCCAGCGACGAGGGTATGCGGACGTCGCAGCGGACAAGATTAAGCTCTCCTTGGCTCTGCCACATCAGGTACGCATCTCCTCTAGCCACGAATTCGACGACGAGAACTTTGAATTGGGCGGATACACACCGCTTGTAACTCATCTTGAAGCATTGGATACTGACCGAGCCTGGTTATTAGTCTATCTACAAATCCACCGATGTGTACGTCAATCGTTTACCCGGCCGGCGACCCTGCCCTAGCCGTGGCATCGTATACTAACCAATCTTTGATTTAGTGTACAAGTGAACATTCCGGCCGAGTCTGGAGAGATGGGTGTCCTCGCCAACCACGTTCCTTCGATCGAACAGCTAAAGCCGGGTTTGGTGGAAATTATAGAGGAGAGCGGTGGCAGCAAGCATTTCTTCCGTATGTGCCCTTCCCAGTTTTCGGTGCTAGAGAGACAATGTGGTATGGGTTTGAGATACCCGTGGTAATACGTGGGGGTTGGGGGAAGATCGGATGTGCGATGGAATACCAATTACGGCACAATTGGAACCTGGAGCTATTACAAGGGCTGACACTGGATTCGCAGTATCTGGAGGCTTTGCTGTCGTTCAGCCAGGTTCACAGCTAAGCATAAATGCGGTTGAGGGATTCCCGCTGGAAGACTTTAGTACTGAGGTAAGCTTTCGCAGCATAGCACGAATCATCTACGCAGGAATAGTGCCGATAATATTATGTAGGCTGTTAGGAATCAGATTGCGGAGGCACAAAAGATCGCAGGCGGCAGTGGAAGTGAACAAGACATTGCTGAAGCAAAAATTGAGCTCGAGGTTTGTAATCAAATTCGAAGGTTCCCTTGAATCTTTAAGATCAGCTAACACTACTGCACAGGTCCTGGAGAGCTTGCAAGCAGCCATGAAATAAATTGTATATAGATTTTTGTAGACTGCAGGGACTGGCGATGTATAGTATGAACGTTGCGGAGTAAGCTCTTTCCAGTTCGTCGAATTGAGAAAGCAAACATTGGAACTCTGAGCCAAGCCAAACTATTTCTATCTAGATAAGAACATCATCTCGTGCTTCAACTCTACATTCTCCTTTGGATCCGAGTGCGCTCTCATCCACAGCCCTCAGCTCTAACTTTTACATCGTTCTCTTATTCCTATTTACATCCTAAGATCCCTTGCTCGATATTATTGTTCAAATTATAGATTGTAAACCTACGAGCGATCCATCGACTTCCCATTTAACAGAAAACCCTCCTCGTACTCAACAATCGGCAGATCGTTAGACTGTCTCATGCGTCGCGGCTACGAGCAGCCTGTTTCACCATATGTTCCTCGATCCTATGGTGCGGGGAATGTTGAGACGGGAAACCAAGGCACCACATTAGCAAACCCTCGCGCCCCTCAACGAGGAGCTATAACCTCACGAATCCAGGCATTCAGTTCGTCCAATCCCCAGGGAGAGCCGCAATCATACGATGCACACAGGGCACCAGCCGTAAACAACACTGCTATGGCTCAGCCAACTTCAACGCCATCGGTAACAATAGGGAGAGCTCCAGACGGTAGGCAATCACGGCCAGCAGCCTATGAAAGCAGTCAGATCGTCGAGGCACGAGAGCCCTCTTCGCAAAAGCCGTCAGCTACGCGCCGACAACCTACTCAACCTCCTGAGGAAACAAGAGCATCTGCCACACCAACAAACAAATTTCCATTGGCAGGAACCACTTCAGATAGAAGGCAGCCGCAGCCAACACCGAGTCAACCTAGTCAACCAACCACAACGAGATGCTCTTCACTTCCGAAGCTGCCCCTCACTCCTCCACAGGAACTTAGTAAGCCACAAGTAGCACCTCCGAGAGCGAAATCTCCAGCCTACTTATCTGGAAAAAATCCGTATGGCCAATTCCTAGAGAGGGGCATCAAATACTCGTCCTCGAGCTGCGCCTGAGACACAACCAGCCGATCCTCTGAGGGGTGCGCCTTCCATGGCCGGGAGCAGTAGGGAAGGTCGCCCTCGGCAAACTAGCACTTAGAAAGTCAGCAGTCGACCTGCGGTTGACGTTGATCAAGTTCAGTCCCAGCTACCAACAGCCCCAGCATCTGTGGCTATAGCATCTAAACCGGTCTCCGTTTCGGCTGCGAAGAACTTTTGGGAAACTAAAGCGTCAGTAACTCGAGCAGCTCCTCCTATGCCGCCTACAGACCCTCTCAGTTCAGCGGTTCCCGTAACTCGACCCCCTGTCACGCAAGCGCCTATTTTGCCTAAGGAAACCCAACGGACAGATAACTCCGCTGCAATTCGATGGTCCTCTAAAGATGGGGAGACGCGGACGACCAGAATCCCTAATCCTGTGACAGAAGCCACAAGCTAGAAAACATTCTGACGTAACTCTGCCGACACCAGAACCGCCGCCAGAGGCAGCCAAGCGGATTGAACCTTCCCAACGCTTAAGCCCTTTCATCCGGCGGGAAGTCAAGTCGACAGAATCTCCTCGAGCATCGGTTGCAGCTGGCGAAAAGAAGTTCATAGAAGGAGTCAATTAGCCTCCGGAGCCTGCGCAGCCTGCCCCAAGGATCAAAGTGAGAGCACTAGCCGATGTTAGAAAAGCAAGCCTAGAAAAAGCGCCCACTGTACGTCACAAATCATCTAAACGACAGTCGTCTATTATTGAACAGCCTCCACCTTCAGATACATCGCTTTCGTCGAGGAAGATTAACACAAGCGAGGTTTCACGTCGAATATCAGAAGCACCAACTATGATGAGTCGTACCACGACGAGGCAACCTGCACAAATCGAGAGAGAACCGACTAGAAGTGCAAGACAGCCAGCATTACCCTACACGGGCGGAACGAGAGCCAACTAAATTTCAGCGAACCCCTACGCTTCTCCTTAGGGAGTCAGATAGTTCTAGTTCCGTTGAATACGAAGGGCCGGCCCTAATCCGGCGTGCGACAACGAAATTGGAGATGGAGCCATCTAGGCTAGAAGTGCTAACAAGGCTTGAAAGGGAGCCGACACTTCCGCCCGACACTGGCGACAGATATCCCGGAGTCGGCTATTTCCCCTTGAGTCTGAGCCACAAACCGTCCTCAGACGCGCTACGGCGTCCCCAATCACCACAGGCAGAAGAAGAGATGGAAGAAGAAGTGGTTCCTGAAGAGATGCCTAAGAGAGAGCAGGAAGTCAGATTACCACGCCGCGCGACTACAATTCGGACAATCACTGGCCTAACTGTTCTATCTACGTCTTCTAGCGAACCTACGGAATACGTATCTCTGGAGCAACTTCAAGAACGAGCGAAATCACGGCGATCGACGGCACTCACCGAACGAAGGAAAGCCCTAGAAAGAACCCCGGCCCTCGCAGAGGTGAACAATGATGCATCTGTGCCTGAGGAACAACCGGAAGAAGCTGCGACTGTAGACTTTTCTGGTCGAGATACTGAACCTAAAAAGGTGAATGAATTTGAGACGTCAGAAGCACTCACTCCTGCGCAAGATTCTCGGCTGGAGCGACTCAGGTCACTATAGGATCTTCCTTCAGAAGCTGAAAAGGGAGAGGAAGCACAAGAACTACCACCTATGCTCTATGAATACTTCCTCACAAGACAAGATACCAGCCCAGTGGTAGAAAGGGAGATTGCTAATATCCTTTATGACGAGTTTCCGCGGCGTACTACAACTATTCGCAGGAAGACTGAAGAGCCTCAGCATGGCGAAGATCCCGAAGAACCTTACGTTTCGAGACAGCCAGAAACAGTTTCTGGGTGGCCTACGAGACGGCTAACACGGGACATGGTAGAAGGTATCGTAGAAGACCCACCTCGGCGCATTTTTACGAGTCGACCTGTTCCAGAATACGAGGAAGAGGTGCTTCTCCCGACTATGTGGAGGAGTTCATGATTTCTAGACAGCAGTGTCCCGACAGCCAACAGCCGTCTCTAGACAACCATCTGTCTACGATCGGAGCCCGTCACCTCCGGAGCAAGCTACAGAACCGGTCATCTCGAGGCAACCAACAAATTTATCCAAACAACCCACAGCTGTGACCAGACAACCGAGAAAACTGTCTAGACACCCAACTGTGCGTGAAAGGAGCCCATCTCCATCTCCATCTCCATCTCCACCTCCGCCACGGACTATGGCGAAGTCTACGGTGATGAAAAGACAGGCTACGCCAACCCTAGAACCAGAACCTCCGGAGAGAGAACAACCTGCGGAAGAAGAGCGAATTGTGGTCGAGCAGCCAGCCGAAGAACGTAAGCCTTCTCCCACTTCTCCTAGCAGGAGAGCCACTATAGCGGTTGTTTCACGGCAATCCACTCGTACTCAATCCCCCGAAGCACTAAAAGAAACTGCTAGACTGTCTTCCGAAAAGCAATTCAATATTCGTGAGGAGGTTCCGGTGGAGGAACAGCCGATTGAACAGCTCGAACTAACTACAACTACGCCAAGTCGGAGAAAACCTACAAGAAAGATCTCAATACAGGCTACACGCGTCTCACCATCACGACCTCTAGCAGAAGACCATCCAGAGGACCCTATGGCCACAGATGAAGCGATTGAACCCGACGAAGCACCACCAATTCCCCGCAAAGCAACAACGAGAATAATATGAGCTCACCCCAGTTTCTAGGAGAACCACTTCTATGAAAGTGTCTAGGCAAGCTACTCGTGTTTCACCACCACCTTGAGAAGAGGCTGGAAGAACCAAAAGCCTCGGAAGATTCTATTAACAGCTGTGAGAGCACTCCTATCTCTCCTAGCAGGAGCACTACATACCTCTCTTATAAGAGAGTCCTTCCGGGGAAGTAATAATAGACGATGCACAGACTGGGGATGATCCGGCTCGAATTGATCCTAGCCGTAGAGCTATCATTCAACAGCCATCCAGAGAAGCTACTCGCGTCTCACCACCACCTCCTAAGGAAGACCCAATGATCACCAAATACCCAACTAGCGTTGATGATACGTATGCGAGTCCTCCAAGGAGAGCAACTACTAGGGTCTCAAGGCAGCCTACACGTGTCTCGTCACCACCAGCCTTAGAAAGTTCGTACTGAAGTCTATGACAAGCCGCAAAGAGCGGAAGAACCGCCAACATCTGTGCGCAGTTCTGTTCTAGCACCCGAATATCCTTCAGTAGAGCCACCAGTACTTGATGATCCTCTTGCCGCATATAACATTTACAATGCTACGCCTTCTCCACCATTGAAGTCAGTTGACAGGGTTTCTACTACTATGGAGGCAATAGATGAGCGACCTAACCGGGAGCCGGCATATGTTAAAGATGAGAAAGCTGTGAGGACAGTATCTGAACTAACGGAGGTTCGCAGTCCAATAGCAACACCTATGCCTGCTGAATCTGCACCAGCTGAGCCTCGTAAACCTTCTCCTGCTTTTAAAGATGTATTGTCCAGGCAATCTACGCCCTCTAGCGATCAACGACTACCTGAAAGACAACCCACTTTCCAGCTACGGAGAGACAGCCCACAATTCCAAGAGACGTGGACTAGTCTGGAACTGAGAGGCAACCAACTTTACCTGTCTAGGCTGAGCAAACGCGAGTTGAGGGACAGCCTACCCTCCCCATCGAAAAGGAGCCAACGGCGGAGACAAGAAAGCCGTTAAGAGTACCTACAGCTAATCTATCGCGAGACCCTGCATCTCTCGGACCTCCTTTATCTCCTAAGGAGCCAGTCGTAGAAAAGCCACAACAACAGCCCGATGAAGCTCCTCCACCACGTAAAGATGATGGAATGGCCAAGTCGAGGATGGATAGAAAGCCTGAGTGCCCTGCTTCTCCACAAGATGATAAAATAGTATCGCCAACGCCAGAAGACGATAGAGCAAGGGTTGAACGACGGCCGACCGAAGGTCTGAAAGATACATTGCTTCGAGCTCCTGAGCCTCATGGCCCACCATTTCCAGCGGCATGCAGTCACCTCCTTCGGCTATAGCTCTTAGTACAACTACCATTACGACTCCCCCAACCCAAGATAGTGAGCCAACGATCAAACCTACTGTTCCTCCATCAGGAGTTGGACCAGTCACAAAGCCGCGTCGAGCCGAATCACCATCCTACCCTACTTACGAAAATCCTGCCTAGACGAGGCCAGATCTTCATGAACCATCACAACGACTGAAGGCCGAGGAACCGCCACCGAAGGCCGCCGAGAAGGAAAAAGGATGGTTTGGAGGCATCGGGGTGGAAAGCCGAAAGACAAGTCCAAGACCGCAGCATCACCCCCTAGAGAAGACCACAGTGCCGCCAAACCACCATCGCGTGAAACAAGACACGGAACCCTTTTGCAGCGACCGTCCACGCACCAAACCACGGCAAGATTCGTTCCGCGACAGACCTAACGACGCACCCTTTCAAGCCGCAGCACCAAGACAGGTACCGGGAAGTGCCCTTAGGGGAACGCAACAAAGGACAAAAAGCAGCCAGCAACAGCCGACCTCGTCCAATAACACTGGCGCCAGACCCTTCCCACAGCAGAACGCTCGCCAGCGACAGCCCCAACAGGACCTCCCCACTCGGAATCGGCCTCGTACGCAACCCGTTCGTGACACAGCGCCGGAGCCCCTTCGCCCTCAACCTCAGCCGCAAGCGCCCGCTCGTGACAAAACGCCGCCCACTGCTCGGCGGCGGTCCCCGCAGACGCCTCTTCATGGGCAGGTGTCCGACGTGGACCCGTTCTCTCGGAGGAGTCGCAACGCCGTCGCAACAGCGACCAAGACACGCGCCGGCGTCCCTCCCAGCGCCAAAGACGCCCCTCGGCAGCGGACGAGCCTGTTCAGAAGGAACAAGCCTAAGGAGCTAGAGAAGGGCCGCTCGAGGGAAGCAGGAGAGTATCAGCAGCCCGCCAAACGCGTGATCCTCCCGCTCGTGCCGTTCCGCCCTCGCGCCTGTCGGCAGCCCGCACCGCAGACGAAGACCCCGATGCCGTCCGCAGACCGTCGCAAGCTGCCAAGGACGCTTCTTGGGCCCGCCGCAGCAAACGAGAGATGCACACCGCAGATCGTCAGCGGCAGCCCGCAGAACGTCTGAAGAGCAAACGTCCGCAAGGTGCCCGTCGCAGGTTTCTAGGCCTGCCGATGCCGGGACGCAGGAGCGCGGGCGTGAAGGAGCAGGGCGCGAGAGAAAAGGAGGCAGAGAAGGCGAGACCGCCCCGAAGACCGTCAGATACAGCGGCCTGGAATGCGACGAGAGGGCCGTTAGCTCGTGACCCAGCAGTGGGAGATGCAGCAAGGCGATCCTCGGCGCCTGGATCAGCAGCGAGAGATGCAGCGAGAAGACCCTCAGCCCGAGAGCCAGGGCCCAGCGATGCGCGACGAACGTCAGACACAGCAACGGGAGACACGGCGAGAAGACCCTCAGGCCGTGAGTCAGGAGCGGGAGATACGGCGAGAAAACCCTCAGCGGCAGACCCAGCAGGAACGGAGCGAGGTGAGCCAGCACGCAGAGGCGATCCCACGACTGACACCACGCCCGCAAACTTCCGACCCAACTATCCAAAGCCGCCACGAAGTCAAGCAGCGCGAGGAGCAGCAGCAGCGTCGGGATCTCGAGAGCCGGCCTCAGACGCCCCTAACCTCCGAGCAGGTCCGCAGCGCCAATCCTCAGTCCGTAGAGCGGCGGCAGATGACCGTCGAGCAGCTCCCTTGTCAGAGGACTCCGCCGTTTCTGCGCGAAGAAACGGAGGTAGAGATGCGGCGACGTCAGGACGAGCTCCAGCAGCAGCATGGAAGGATTAGAAGGGCTAAGGGGGAAGACTCAGGCCCAGGCGCGGCGGAGGGGGGTTAGGGTTTGGGGGCGGTAGGGGGCGGTAGGGCTGAAGTAGAGGAGTTTGGTACTTACAAAGGGGGAACCTGAGAGACGGAGTATATTGTGGTATCATGGTCTTGAGTTAAATGGAATTGTGGAGTGCTGGGGAGTGAGATGGGATATGAGAAGAAAGAGGAAGAAAATGGCGTTGATGGATCCTCGTACTTTACCGCTCGTACCTATACCTAGCTAGCATAGTTGTCAATGAGACCTACACTATACCTGCTTATGTACCTCCCACCCTCGTATTCTCCTCACATACTCTGCGAAACCACCATTGCGATTCGGGCCTCTAAGCCACTTCAGCAATACCCCTCCCCTTCACCCACTACTCACCCCTCGACACGTTAACCCTCAGCCAGCCTCAGGCTTCAAACCAACAGCCATTCTATCACAAGCCTCACACCCATTCCCGCTGTTTGGCCACCTCTCCGGCCGCCTCAAAGCACCAGAAACAGTCATCGGCCTCACAAGTCCTGAAATCGCCAAGCCGTACAGACTCTACCAAGCCTATCGTCGTAGCCAAGCGCCTACGTCGCGACAGACTTTATGGCTACGCGCGGAGGAATGTGATAGCAACGACATTGCCTCTGCGCACCCATTAAAATTACTAAATCAAGGAATTTGCGCGCGCGTGAAAAGCTTCAAATACGTCACAGAAACATATACGTCTCGTGTATATTGAGCCGGCAAGGACTTCAGACGCTCGTCCGCAATTCGCAAGGCGCCGTGAGGACTCCGTGAGCGGTCCCACGCATGGACGCCATTCCCGGCGGCGCGTGGGATGGTAGAGGCTTGCTACTTCTCCTTAATTTCATCTAAGGAGTTGCAGACGGCTTTGTTGGTGGTCGGGGTTTGGAACGCCATTGGTGGTATTTGGTGTTGTTTGCTGTTACGTTAGATTGCTGGAAGGGATGGAGATGAGAGTCTTTGCCGTAGAACGGTCAGATGCCGCCGGGACAAAGACGGGTTGAGGACAGCCAGGTTTGGAAGGCGGGTGTGGCTGCATGATGGTGGCGATGGCGAGGGTTTCGAGCGGATATCAAAGAAGAGGTTGGAGAGTAGGCTGGATCTTAAAGCGGAGTCTGGAGAAAAGCTCATATGGTCAAAATGGAGTTCGTGGACCAGTGTGGATCTCGCAAAGTAGAGAGGCGTAGTGTTGAGAGTAAAAGCGCGGGAAGAACTGCTAGGAACATGGGAATGTCGTACGATGTATTGTCAAGTACATGTACCTTAGGTACTATACCAAGCCGAGCTTCCAGGGCAAGACTGGCAAATCTGAGATGAGGGAGCGCAGCGGGAGCAGCCAGTCAGTCCGAACTAAACGGTGTCTCGTTCGCAAAAGAGGAATATAGTAATGCCAAAGATACCGCAATATGATTTGCTCTGCAATTGTGCACCCACGACTGTTCTGACCCTTTCTCGCACACAAAAAGTTAAGACCAGGAGTAGTAGTAAAGAAATCACCCGCACCACGCACACGTACAAAGCATCGATGAAAAGAGTTTGTATAAGGAAGGAATCTCGAAAAGGAAAAGCCTCAAAAACCGGAAGATAAAAAGGGGAACCCCCAGCACCGCTGCCGTAACCGCAGCAGAAAAGCGGGCAAACAGAGCAAGTAAGCAGCAAGACTCAGTTTATCAAAAGAAGACCCGTATGTTCCTCCGAGAGTGGTTTTCTCATGTCAACAAAGTCAAATGCTGCCAAACAAACAAAGCTGCCCGTTCCAGCTGGGCTCCACGCACGCACACGCACAAACTAAGGCATACCCGCTGGGTCCGCTGCTGCCGAAAACATTGGATTCCACCACAACATTCGCACAACTGCTACGCACAACCAACTATACCACCACACCATTCCGTCTTCGTAAACGTACAACCACCGCCATTGTCAAGCACACTCAACACCGCCCGTTGCACGAAACGACACAGCGCGGCCCACGACAGGCCACACCCACGACACACCTGAGACCGGGACGCACAATCGACAAATAAAAGGACAGACATTATGAAGCGGCCCCCACGGTAAAATGGGGCAAGTTAACAACAGCGCCGAAACCAGCTTAGAGGGAGGGAGAGCAAAAGAGAAGGGAGAGGGAGAAGCATGAAAACGAAAAACCACCATGACCCCGTACATTTGGTCAATTCTCCAATTATCTTCATACTCTCCGCAAAAGACAAAACCGAGATCCGTTAAAACCGACGATTTTCTGTTTGTGTGAGTTAACGGGAAAAGGAATGGAGATATAATGCATGCACCACCAAATCCCCTGCGCCTCTAGCCATTGTTTGTCTTAACCCCCTTTGAGATACGATTATTGCAGATTTGCACGATATACCGAGAAAATCCCCGCCGTGACGTGTGTGATTGTACATGTTCCTGAAGCCGATGTAAAACTAATCTGCATTCTTTTCATTCTCTCCGCCTCTTCGCCTGCGATTGCAAGACGGGGTCAATTACATGAGACCAGTCCCATCCATCAGTCGTTTCAATGCTGCAGAAAAAGAACACACACGCCATGAAGGGTTTTCGTCATCGTGAGATGTGAATCGTGGGTCCGGGAAGACAAAATTCGTGTCAAAAGAGGGAATAGGTGGGCGGAAACATAATTTATAGTAAAGTGTCGGGTTGAATGGTCCGGTGACTGCCGAGAAAGGAGGAAGGGAAATGATGTCGGTTGAAATGACGAGATTGGATTTTTCGAAGCTGATTCGCTGTTGGTGATCGAGAGGGCGCTTAATAATAGCGGGTAGGTCTATCGACGCCCGAACCTGCTGCACGGGAAGTTCGTAACTGTTCATCTGTGTATGGTGTACTACTTCTTCTGTTTCTGCTTCCGAGGAGGAGTGACGGGTCTGTTGCCACCGTAAACGTACTTTTGTTTCTTTTCCGCTGGTTTCAGGATCTAGTTTCAGGATTGTCAACGCAAGATCAAACTCGGTAAAGATGGAAAGGGATTCCTGGTGGCTCCCGAGATTATGCAAATAACTGACCTGGAAGGAGCAGAGTAGACTTTCATCGACGCTCATCATTGCTCCCGCATTGTCGAATTCACCACAATAATTGGGCGCACTAAAGAGCGTGACTAATTGTCTCTTTGAGAAGAACTCGTATCCGTCTTCGACAACTTGATGAGCTCGGCAGATCAGGTCCATGTCGTGCTTCTGTAGGAAACGGGAGACAACGTCGGGGCCAAAAGTGAAAGAGACACCTCTATCGTTCTCGCTCCAGCCAGTGATATCCTTGTCAGGATCGGACCATAGCAGGTCGCAGAGCAGTCCGCAATCAGGGATCTAAGCAAGTCAGCGGATCGTGGAGAGGCTCCACCAAACCTGAGATCCTTGGCTTGGGAGAGGAGCAAAGGGAAATCTTGGACTTACATCAGTCGGCCTCATAACGCGACGTATTTGTTCCATAGAGTTCAGATCGGGACTCAGTCCTCCGTGCATTGTGAAGATCTTCTCGTCAATGATTGCAGCGATTGGCAGGCAATTGAAGCAATCGGTGAACGTCTTCCATAACTTGATATTGTAGCGCCTTTTGCACTCATCGTAGAATCCGTAGATGCGGTTGATAGATGCACACTCATGGTTACCGCGGAGAATGAAGAAGTTTTCTGGGTACTTAATCTTGTACGCAAGGAGCAGGCAAATAGTCTCGAGAGACTGCTTACCCCGATCCACATAGTCGCCCAGGAAGAGGTAATTTGCTTCTGGTGGGAATCCGCCGTATTCAAATAAACGGAGGAGATCATAGTATTGGCCGTGTATGTCACCGCAAATCTGCAGTGGCGAAATAAGGTCAGCCAGGGCTTCCAGGTCTTGCTTATCACCGAAACAGAAGTCCTGGCACACTCAGAGACTCGTTTCACTGACCTTTATCGGCGCCTCAAGCTCCAGTAGTATAGGCTGCGAGATGAAAATTTCTCGAGCCTTAGTGCACAAGTATCGAATTTCCGTCTCTAGAAGCTGCACTTGCTTTCCTGGTCTGCTTCCCCTCACCTCCAAAAGTCTATCTATGATAGAGTCCAAATCCACCTCATTTTCCGCCATAGCTGCCTACTGCTGATGGCTACCAAGTGTATGTAGGGAAGCAAGGCGGATCCTCGCACGGGGTCAGAGGATTCGAAGAGCGGTTTCGTCAGCGGTAGGGAATTATCTTAGATTCTGTAGTAAATTCGAAGATGTTAGCATAGCAATGAGCGCAATCATGGTGACACAAGATGTGAAAGGTATGAGGTGCACAAGTTTTGAGTACTAGCGGGTGACTTGTCCACCGAAAATGTTAGTGATACAAATGCGTTCTTTGCTCACCTTTGATGAGAGTAAATGTGTGCGGATTAAGGTAAATGTGGAGTGCGACACAGCTGTGTGCAGAATGGCTCGAAGCCCCTCAGAAGACACCAAACGGTGATCCCGGAATCACGCGACTTCACCCAAGCCTGAGATGGAGAAAGCTCAACAGAGAGTATGTGGGGGTGTAGAATCAGTTGCAGCTCTGCGGATCAAAGACAAGAGCTAAGTGGCGACGTGTGGTGGAGGCGTTGTTGTGACCAGCGAGTCCAGGTTTCTGAGTGGGATGGGCTCTTTTCACCGCTAAGCTAGGCTAGAAGCGCAGGTCTAGAAACAGGTCGCTAGAGGACGAACGGCAATGAAACACAGTGGTGCAAGAAAGGGGTGCAGTATCGAGGTTGGTGGACGAGGGTTGGTGAGGATCGATGGAGGCTGATGTTGAGCGTTGCCGTCAAGTTTGTGTTTCAGAGTGAGAACGGATGGAGCCTCTCTCGTTTAGGAAGTGTGCGATTTGGAGCCTTCGTGGAATGCACGCCAGCCCACACAATTTAGTCGGATGAGAGCAAGAATGCTTCGATTTGCAAGATGTTCACGGCTGCGAGTAGACGACAGCCTTCTAGAAGGGATGAGTGATCGCAGGCCCGGCACAGCAGTGTAGCAGCAGCCGCAGAGACCCACGCCGACCCGACCCTAGTCAATCCACGTTTACAAATGGGCGCTGGCGCTAAGCTGGCCCTACAAGAAAAATATCCTTCTGCCGTCTATTTTTGCGGCGGCGGGTATATTCAATAGGTAATAGTTACCCCGATGAATTTCGGATTCTGCTGTTTTGGTCACGCCGTCCAGCTTTTGTTTACCTCGTCTGTCGACGCAGCCTGAACTTGCAGAAACGGCTATCCTACCACAGTATTACCCGTCCGCATGATCCGCATGGCGCGGTTCTTCAGAGACATTCAGGCATCAACCACCTATATTTAAAACAGAAGCAAGCCTCATGCGACTCCACCGGTGTGTTTGTTTAGGAGCCTGGCCTAATAAAGGGATCGCTAGGTAGGTGACTTCGTTTCATCGTCGTACTCTATCACGTGCGGCACGTACTCGAAACGTGAATGGCTAATGGTCCAACTCCCAGCTTAAATTCAAGCAAGAGAGATTGAATACATGCAATGCTGCCCGATTCCAATCCGCCATCCATCAGCTAACTATGCAGCTCAGTAAACCTCCGCAACCCTCTTTTCCTTACGCCAGCCGAAACAATCTGCTGTCACAAAAGCCATCATCGCAAACTCATAAGAACACATAATCCAACGCAACCAAACCCATATGATACAAGCATTCATAAACCAGCAAGGAAAAAAATAGAATCAAGTGTGAAAATGCCAAAACCAGAATGCAAATGCCATACTGTACCGCACCAGCACCAAGAAAATGCGAGTAATGCAACCGTTTTAGAAGAAAAACAAGAAGCAGAACCGCCATTAGAATGAAGTAAAAGTTACGGATACAGCGAGCGGAAAGCCTGGACGCTCGAGCCCTAGAGGAACCCCAACGCCGAGCATGAATATTCTACACTAAATGTATAGGAAAGTCGTTCAATCCGGTCGAAAGAATAATCGGAGGAGGGTGGGGTATAGTTTCTACACACACCGCCCTGGTAGAGGGTGTAGTAGCCTTCAAGTTGTTAAGAAAATGACTAAAATAAGGCAGTGTAGAAAGCGCAACTTCGTTTTTGAAAATCAACCAAGTGTCCGACCACCAGACACAATCCCTTGGCTAGCTGCTCGCGGAACGGTTGGTCTCATTGGAGAGCTGAGGTTACGCTCCGGAAAGCTATTCATGCGCTGAGAGTCCCAACTTTCATCGCCGAGGGCGTTTAGCCAGGTACTGCCAAAGTCTTGGCGTAACGCTTCAATTTTCTTCTTGTAAAGATCACTGCTTATATCAAATTCCGGAAGGGCACTTGGGGTTATCTCAACTGCGGCGATATTTGATGGCAACGTCACTCCTGTGATAAGAGGCGGCAATTGCGGGTGTTCTGCAGCTGGGGATGCGATTAAGGATGACTCCAACCTTTTACGTATTGGGGATCCAGTAAGGTTGCCATAGACATCGTCTACAGTTCGGGCATCACTCAAACGAGGTTGGGGAGAACCAAGCGCTATCTGAGGCTGCTGCAAGCTTTCATTTTGAGACAATTCGACGATCCTCCTCTTCGGACCTTTTCGACGTCTCTGTGAGCCTGCACCATAATCGCTTCTCGAACGTTGGTGAGAGGAATATTTGTGAGGGGAGAGTTCATCCGCTCCGGCTCCATCACCTCCCACAGGAAGCGTCTTTGGTGGAGGGGTAGGAGGAACATCATCTTCTGGGGGCGGCTTCATCACAGGAACATTAGGGAGCTCGGGAGCCCTCTCAACAAGCTGTTTCCGTTCACTGTAACCAGGTCCAGTCGAGTCAATGATAATGTCTTCCGTATATCCGGGTGATTTTCGGAAGAGGTTAAAGATTGTCACACGGTAATTGCTGTGTGTTTTGCAAAATGGATTCCGATGAACATATATTTCTTGTATATCTGGTATTCCTGTCAGGCGTGCCGACTCCGTAGGGTCCGTGAGTTTGTTATCCCGTAGGTCAATACGTTCTAGGGAGAGCAGGCGCTCAATTCCAGCAAGGGAAGTCAATCGGTTTGATCGTAGGTTCAAAGTCGTAATGGCAGGTAATGGATTCCTACCCAGAGAGTGCATAGATTCGATCATGCAATTTGACAAGTTCAGAGCTCGCAGTGATGTTAGCGATGCTAGGCTGTCAGGAATCTCAGTGAAGAGGTTCGCGGACAGATCAAATGATTGCAAAGTGTTAGCCAACGGAGCCAAGCTGGAAGCGGAGATATTAGTTAATGCATTGTCAGCCAGGCTTAGGTGTCTCAGAAACCTCCATTTGGATGATGGAAAGAACCCAAACGAAAGAAGGTTTGATGTACTATTTCGAGGAGTACTAGATCGAACACTCGATCCCGAGCTGCCAGAGGACCGTCGGATGTTAGGTGTACTACTTCTTCCATATACGTGAGCGGAGCTATGTCTGGAACTAGTAGGTCTTGTGGGTGATGCACTCCTGTGCCTCTGGCGAGCAGTGCTTTTGGATCCTCCTGATCCTCCCCTTACCATGGGAACACTCTGCGGGCTGCTACCTGGGACGAGTTTGTCGGCAGACACTGGCGAGGTTGGAGGCGAGTCCCCTTTCGTGCCTTCGACACTCTTAGCTGCTGGAGTAGGCGTAGCCCAAGGCAGGTCTGGAGATGGGGGAGCCTTGGCTGATCTCCTTCGCCTTTTGTCCATATCATCCAGAACGATATTTATCAGCAGATCTGCTGGGTCATCGACACCAGCTCTTTTAACAGTAAGACTCCTCAATTGCTCGGCCAGACGATCCCAGCCATAGAACTGACGAAAATCTACATCGTAGATCTCAAGAGCACTCAAGTTCTTGAATGCAAAGAGCGGTACAGCACTGTCAAATGGGAACTCTTCATAACCTGTGATGAGGCGGGCCTTGTGATCGGGCGCAAGTCTCAGGCATGGAATCTTAGTAAAAGCAGAATATAGGTATTTCAAGTCCTCCTGTATAGCAGCCTTTTGCTTCTCTGCCTTGGCAGCACTGTTGGACGATAGGCCAAGGCTTGACCAAAGCGACGACATTCCTGTCATCACACTGCGTATGCTAGAGACAGAGTGTATAGAGTCTCTATCAGAAGTTCTGCTCTTGTTTCGTTGTGCTCTGCTCAAGAATGACACGTAATTGGTTGGGGAGGCATCGGAATGAATATTCTCCAACCGGACATTCATAGGCCCTACAGGTATGGAAAGCTCTTCGAAACGGGATAGGAGGTAGAAGAGGTGGTGCGGAGTCAAGGTAAGCTTCACAGGCTTTATGCTTTGGGATGTAAATGTGAGGTATGGGAGGGAGAGGGCCGCTGCAAAGGTTGCGGAAGTTGAGGACGCTGAGGATGGGCTTGATGGGGAGGTTGCACCTCCAACAGCCGTGGATCCATGTTTCGGGTTTTGGCGCTGTAATTGTAGAGCGTTGGCAAGCGCTTTTTCATGTGTTCGCACAAAGTACGCAAGGCTCTATGCACCATCAGTACCGAATTCTAGCCACGTTACCCTGGACGGAGGGAAGCTGGCAATAACAGAGCCTTACCACCCCTATTTCCTAGGGCTACATACCTTTATGAATATCTGGCCATCCTCAGTGTCCATAGCTTGAGATCCGCAGGCTGCGCGTACATGTAGGGCTTATATAATTCTTTTGGTGATTTTTTAGGAAGATGGAGTGAAGACGTTGCCTTGAAGTTGTGGGCCAAAGTTTGATGTTCCTCGAAAAGGATCGAGTGAAGGTTTGGGCACTAGGCTCCTAAGACACTGCCACCGGGGCAACTGTAACGGTCAGTTAATCTGTCCAAGTTCGTTGAAAGGTTAGAAAATCAAAAACAAAGCTTGAGGACAGACGACGGTATGAAGCTGCGGAGCAGTACGGTACGTGATGGCTCTATCCATAACCGTCCGGGAATATGAGATACGTACAGTTGGTCTTCCACCAATGCCTCAGGTAAGTACTCAGGTGTTGAGGTGCTCAAGGCGAGGCCGAGATGATATGCAGAAAAGGCGCAGACGTCGAAGAAGCAGTGGAGCCGGTAAATAGCAGATCCAGGAAAGCCAAGCGATATTCTGCCAGATGTGTTGGAGAGCCGGCCAATAGGGCGCGTATCAAAAGATGCAGGCTGCTGCAGGGCGTCTCAAGTGCTATCTGAAAGCAAACCCACAAGGCAAAGCGACGGGCAAATGCAGGCTTGCAGAAGGCCACAGTCGGTGTAGAGGGAGAAGGAGTGAAGCAGAGACGGCACCACTCGGGTTGCACAGGCCGGGAGGGCAGAGAGATGGCAACGAGAGGTCGCTAGGAACAGGCCGATTGCGCTCTCTGAGAAGAAATTAGGTGGATGTTGTTTTGGCCTTGGCGGCTGCGGGCGGGCGCTGGAACTCGCGAAAGGTGAGCTGGAGGGGTCAGGGTTTCATCAGCGCGAAGCAGCAGGCCCTCGACATAAAAAAGACGACCACCTCGACGGCTACCTTGACGGCTGGAAACACAAGATTGCTGAATCAAAGCCAGGTCGAATCGCACCAACTAAGCAGCATCGTGCCTTTGGTGTGATAAACCCGCGACCATCAGCACACCAATCACCGGGCCTTCCGCCAACCACCCTTCCCTGTCGCGAACACGCCAGGCATGCAGCTGGGCGCAAGCATTTGGCAGCGTTTGGCAGCATCCAAGACGCCTTCTCCGCCCTCCCTTCTCCCCAGCAAAAAGTATCCGTATGTTCGGATTGATGACCGGAAAAGCCTCAGATGCAGGCCTCTTCACCGCCGAAGTCCCAAGATAGTCCCATCCAACCCTATATACTGCACGACGTGAAGTCTCGCGGCCATCAGATGCAGCATCTCCAGCGCGATAGGCAGGCCCAAACAGCGCATGCTGCAAAGGCGAACACGCCTTGGCATTATCTGCACTCGCCGCCGGGCAACGTGCAGACGCTAGGCTCTCTGTAGCCCGACAGTCAAGTCCTGCCCCGAGGCCGGTGCTCATGGTGCCCATGGTGCTGCAGGCTTGTCTTGACCTCGCGGTCCACGATGCCTTACGCCTGAGCCATGTCGCATTTCAGAGTAATGATTATCGGCCTCGATGCTTGAATGGATGTTCTTGCCTTTAGCGGTGGCAGACCGCTTCACGCACAGAAGCCGTGAGCCTGAAGTTCTGAGCTCTAGCCTCTTACCCCAGACTCGGTGGAGCAACGGAGTAAGACAGAATTGATCCATCATGTTGTACGAGGGTGCAGGCCGTCAGAATAACCAGTCACATGGGAATACCTCGTAGCGCGGGCGGGCTGCATTGGAGATTGGACCCTGAAGCGCGCTTACCGGGGGGTGCCACCAATGACGGGCATTGACGGGGCTCCATGTTGAGAATCAAGTCATCAAACAAGCTCGACCATGGAACTGGCCAGAACTGGTGGAAACTGCAGAAAACAACACCAACCCCTCCGCGGCACCCAAAGGGCCCCCATGACCTCGATGTCGAAATAATCTTCGCTACACTGCCCTGGTATTGTGATCTCGCGCTGCACAATCAGAGGCAGATGCGGCTATCGCGCTGATCATTCCACACAAGTCCGAAGGAATCGTAACACCTCCCAAGCGGGATTGGACCCTTTTTCCTTGGCGAGCCCACCTGCGAATATTCACGCCACGCCCATCATAGCGCGCCTTCCGGCATGGGCTCGCCCCGATTTCCTACTACTGACCATCAGTATGCGTAATGACATCTGCCCAATCGTGGAGGACGGTCATCAACACCATGACCGACAACACCACGTAGAATTTGATAGCGTCCGGGTGGACGAAGCCAGCAAGGTGCCGTCTCACCATCGGCGAGACAGTCTTTCACTCATCGTGCCCTATGGAGTCGCAGCGCTACGCCTGCCAGTCCGGCTGCCTCCATTGCGCGATAAAAAAAAAGATCTGCAGGTGTTTCTGCAACACCACACCATTCGAACCTCTTCATCATATATCAGATCCACCCCACTTTCCTACACGGGACATAGGCCGATGCAAAACAGAGCAAGGGGAACGCCTCTACCTTGGGCGGTGAGTAGCCGATATTTTAGTGGTGCACGGTCCGCAGCTTTCACGATGTCACGATGTCAACTCCAACACCAAGCTCGCGTACTATGATTACCTTTTTGGGCCTCTTGGCGATTCCATCCCAACAACGGACTTCGTGCCCCCATGCTCTTTTCTCTCTAAAAGTTGGTCCTATTTCCTTAGGATCCAGACTCTCTGCTTGCATCTTGCAGCTCACTCCGTATCTGCATCTTCACGCTTTAGAAACATCTCTGCCGTTGGGCTAAATACGCTGCAGGAAAATTTGCAACAGGCCTCACCGCTAGACACACCTGCAGTCGCCCCCCCGTGGGGTCGAATAACGAGACGAAGCTTGGTATGAGGCTGAAAAGCCTCTTACTCCTCAGCTGGAAGCGAAAACCAATCATCTACACGTGACGCAAGATTTAGCTCAACCCAGATGAGATAATAGGTTTATATTCCTGAGTTTCAGCTTTTCTCGTGCGTTTTAGCATGAAATTAGGTCCCAAGAGAATGCGCGTATATCAGCTCACGTCTGTTCCTCTGATGCTTGTCAAGAAATACTTCTACACGTTCTCCGATCTCGGCCAGAACCACCCCCAATTTATTCATAGGATCTGACCCCAGAGGATCATCCATCCCCCTATAGCCCTGCGATGGAACTTGCCAACCTCTAAGGTAAGCGCCTTGACGTCTTCTCGATTTCAATAGCTAGCCGATGCAACACCGGCTTTACCCGACCTACCCTCCTTGCAATATGATGTTGCTAATGCATTCCCAGTCTGTGGTCCAAATGATCATCCGATAGAGTGGGACTCACAAGGTCGCGCACGCCTTCCGCTGCATCGCCCTGCGTCACTCGTCTAGTTCACGTGTGCAAAGATCCATGGAAGTTCACCTTATCGTCTTTCTAGGTCAACGTGCATTAGATGCATCTTAGGATCTGGGTTTTTCTCTACTTATTTCTACCGCATGACGTCGTTTCTATCTTTCATGCTGGTGATTCGCCCGCTTTAGGAAGATCTTCACGTTGATTCGTGGACGAATAAGCGCTGAGCGCAATTGTGGAACGATTCCGATCGAATCAGTCGGTGTCTTTTCGTCCATTTGGAAGTGAAATGCTGAGACACTTGGAAAAAATTAATTTAGAAACACTTACTGAAATTAGTACATTCGTTGACTCTCCGGTCAATATCAACGTCATCATCTGCTTCCGTATTGCCGTTTTGCACCTAACCCCATAAAACTGCAATGGTGCCTGAAAGAATTCAACAACATCGAGCGGAATGCTACATTCATAGTGTTTTATGATGCTCCTCACCCTTCCTAGTGTGCAATGTCTTGCATGTTGGTCTCACATTCCACCGTTTATCATCCCAACACTTCAGTTAATTCTCTCATTTTTCGTTCATGGCGACCAGTGATGGCAATAACTATATATCCATAATCAGCCCCATGATTTCGATTATTATATAATCAAAGAAAGTGATTCTGATTTGGTTATATAGTTATGCACAGGCCTCCACGTGATGTTATCCACACGTGCGTTGTCACGTGTAGATAACACACTTACCCCATAGCTTACCCAAAGCTCCCCCCTAAAGCTCTACCTCTCCCTCTTTTTATTTCCGCAGTTGATTATATAGTTATATCTACGTAACATAATCACCAGGTGCGATTATGATTAGGTTGGTTATGTTCCTATATAATATAACATAATCGTAACTAACTAACTGATTATTGCCATCACTGATGGCGATTCTCTTGCGTAAACAGAATGAGTCCGCACCTAATAGAAATGAGCACATATATGTAATCCTGAAAGCGCCCATACAATACTTCCACCACTACAAAGAAGTTACTACAAGCACAGTCATGCGTTGTTTACCCATCAAACCCATATCAATCATATCGCCAACACTCAAAAGGCACGTTATCTTTGGCAAAACCTTTCCTTCAACCTTTATGGCATCTTTCGCAATGCCCTTTTCTCTGGTCTTGCAATATATCCAACGTTCGATCTCTCCTTTAATCTTTCCCACATTGAACTCTCCCAGCCGGGTGAATGAACACCGAAAAACGCACCGCCCCACCTTCTCGCTCTCTCATCCAATCACCCTTCCTCCCAGCTGAACCACCATAGGCCACACCCACATCCGCCTCCTGCCTGCCTTCCAGCCGCACCGCAATCCAAGCTCCTCCCCTTCCGCCATAAATGCAAGTCAATGAGCAGACACCGCACACGTTACACGTGTTGTACCGTCGATGGCGACATTTCACACTTGACCTATCGCCACGACGGTGGTATCCAATGGCGGCTCTCTCGCCAAACGCAGCTGTGGGGGTGGAAGAAGAAACGTGCGGCACTATTAAACCCGCCTGAATCCTTTCAGCTCAGCATTTCTGCTTGCCTGTCTTCACGGTTTTCTGCCTTCCCTAGGTTGGCCATATTTGTACTTCCTGGCAAAGAGCGGAGGGGACGATGCGTCGAGAACTACTCCTTCCCTCTACTCCTTTCTATTCCACCTTACATATCGCTCCCACCCCTATCGCCTGTTCTACCCCCTCCTGCCTCACCGTCTTTCCTTGCCACCCCGCTCAGCTCTTCCTTGGATCATCCAAAGCACCGCCTAGGTCCAATAGCCGCCATTAAATCCATCCAAAACCGCTCCAGGAGCGTCACAGAATAGCCCATGTTCACACGAGTGTGCTTAGAAACTCCAATTACTCAGTCCAAGGTCTCCGCTTCAAGGATGTTAGAACACTGGTAGGTCGCTTAGGACCTTGACAGCGAATACAACGCACGGGATGCCAGAGAGGGAAAGAGAGACAGGACATCGATGCTTGATTGGGCCCCGATAGCGTGGCTAGGGCGACGGAGGACGCCACGCTTACTTACCATCCATTACAGGGGCTAGGAGCACGGGGTCAAGCGAGCGGAAGCGGATAGGAACGGGACGCCGGGAGAGTGAGGTATGGTGGGGAGGAAGTGGAGGATAGGGGCGAGCTACGGATGGGAGGGATATCTGCTCACTTTGGCATGCTCTGCATGATGGCCCGTCCGTGTTCCGATTTACGACTCTTTTCTTGGATTATTAGGATTCGTCTCGCAACTTGCAATGCCACTCCACTGTGGAAATCTGTCTGCGCCCTACTCAGCCGGGACGAGGCGTGGTCTTACCAGAGCAGTGATAGGGATAGAGAGGTCTTAATGTTCCGCCGTAGTGTTTTTGGGTATTCTTTATGCAGCTAACTGGTTTAGGGTGTGAAGAGGGGGTCGGATGGGTTGAAGTAGATTGCGGAAAAGGAAAGGAAGGGTGAGGGATGGAAAATAAGGTAGTATGGATCTCTGAGCGAAACGTCATGCAAGGAGTGGGTACCGGTGGCAACGGGTAATGTTTTGGAGCAATATTAAAATTAGGTTGTGGAAAGATATAAAGAGCATGGAAAAAGACAAGAGAAGAAATTAGCAAAACAATTTACAGAGAATACAGAGAAAGTTGGCCCCAAGAGAGAAAGGGAGAGAGCCAAATAACGTAAATTTAATGGCGACCGAAAGAGCTGGGAGAAGTCTTTTTGAGACTTGTTCACATTCCGGGTTAATACTGGATTTTTGGACGGTAGATGGAGAATAATTTGAGGGAAAGAGTGTTGCAAGAATTGAAAGTGATGCCCTACGCAAATAAAATCGGTAAGTGAACAATTAGATACGGTAGGTGTTTAATGACGTTAGCTTTATATAAGACTACTTTTAAGCTTTTATAGGTCATTCTATAGCTCAAACCTATATGGTATCCGTGGCCTTCGTAGCTACGCCTTAACCACTCAGCCGTTTATGCTGAGTGGTGGACATCCTAATCGCCAGGACAGCTCAATCGCCATAATTGATCAACTTTCTTAAATATTTAATTACTACACAACCACCACAATAAGTAATTATCTATTAATTAAAAACTAGGTCGCTTGCCTTACTTAAGCCATTAGCAACGGCGAATATCCTTTAATTATAGAGGCAACGCGTTGCTGGACGAAAGTCTTAATTAGATCAACCTGCAACGAATAGGCTACCTATCGATGTAGAAGAAGGAGGTATTGTACTATAAATAACACGGCTAAACGATATTAGGCAACACCCTAGCATTTCTATGCTCGAACAATTCGTTAATTGCATTCTTGTCAACCGTTATACAGATACTACTAAACCACTACCTACCTGCGGCACTAAATGGGCTACACGCTTCTAAAACATATATTTAAGAAGGTAATAATTAAAGCAGCATTCGCAGAGACTGGCCTTTACCCGTTTAACCTAGAGAAGGTACTTAATAAGCTACCTCTATTACGCAAGGCTATGCCAGAGAAGAACCCGATATTAATAGCTATTAATATTGCTATACTAAAGACGATTAGGCAGGTAGGTGACCTAGCCTAGTATATTAGGTAGAAGGAGAATAAGGACCTAAATAAGCAGACTTGCTAACAAGCAAGCTGTCAAGCCCGCATTGACCATTAAGAGCTCCTTACACGGCATCAGGGACCAGCAAAAGTGCCTTGCACGAGTGCTCCTACCATATTTCGGTCTGTGCGGGCTTGACAGCTTGCTTGTTAGCAAGTCTGTAAATGAGGCTATACAGAAATATATATACGGCGCAGAGATTCAGCTTTAAGCATTTAGATCTCTTAAATAGCAGCTAAAAGAGACTAAGGCTAAAAATAAGCAACGCTAAAAGCAGAAGGCTAATGCTAGAAAGGTTATATAGAAGTTTGGGGTAATTATATGTCAGGTAACGAAGTCACCTCGCCTATATGTATTGTTCCGCACAGCCGTGACTGGTATCTTACCAGTCACTCGCTTACCTTTTAGGGTTTGTGCCGTGGCTGGGTGGTACGGAGCCTATCGCCTCACATTATAGTAGCCAAAGGCCGCTTACTAGCTAAAAAGAGGATAATGGATAATAAAAAGAAACTCGCGAATAAGCGCAAAAAAAGGCTAAAATACTAACACTAGAGCCTAAGACTCCTAATAACTCTAAGGATGAATATATTAAATGGGATAAAGCGCGTAAGCAGTAGGAAGATTTATAATTATTAATGTGGTAGTGTTATATAATTAATTCTTTTAACCCCTAGCAATTAAGCTGTCTTGGCGATTAGGATGTCCACTACCCACCCTTCGGGTGGGTGGTCAAGGCGCAGCTACGAAGGCCATGGATATTAGAAAAGTTCCCACTATATATAACTTATATTGCAAGGAAACTTTTAGAGTGTATTATGTCTCTCTTGTTTATCTATGCGCTAATTATACTATCCTTTATTAAAAGGGGTTAATATAAAATCTACTTCCTATAAATAGAATCCACTTTCTGCTGATTAAAGCTTAATAGCTTTATATAACGTAACGCCAATCTAGCTTAGTATAACACTAATCTATCCCTTAACCCGCCAAAATTTGTCCACGCGTTGTCGATAAGGATTTACCAATCAAATTAATGCATTAAAATCGCCGTGCCCAGAAATATATAGCTGATGTCAAGAGGTTTAAAATCGGGCAACAGCCAAAACCCCAGGGGAGGCTTTTTTGAGACACGATTTAGTTAAACGTTATATTAAGTCGGCTAAACAAGGTCTATATCATTGGAAGTATAATTGGAAGGTATAGTTAATAGTATTGTCGGAATGTTAGTCATGTGACGTGGTCACGAGACCATGAAGCGAGACTAGCTAATCTGACCTTGGAGCAACCCCTTACTTCGAGACAACAATCAACTACCAACTTCAACACCGCATACGTACCACTATAAGTGATATTCGTGCACGTTGATAAAGCGAGTATACCGACAAGTATGTATTGATTAAAATCTATACACCTATATGCGTTATTCTGATCCTGGTGTTCCGCACTGTCTACTTGATTTGTGGACATTGGTGGGTTAAGGGATAGTAACTTAGAGGCGCGTATACACTACCTTAGTATATTTAATTATTATTATTATTATTTATTGCTTAACGTTTGATTTGGATCCCTATTGGGCCCACGCGGACTACTCCTTATATATATGTGGGGAGAAAACTCTGTTTGAGAAAACCCCGTGATCCGTCTCCCCGCCTTTTGGGACTCGCCTGCTCAGCGCCTGCGAGTCACCTGTGGTGCTCTAGCATATTTAATGAAAAGCGCCTATTAATCGCGTAAATTAAACCACATAGATTTATACCTAAAGATATATATATTAAAATAGTCGTACCTATTACTTTAAAGTATAAAATTCAGCCGTTTAATTGTTAGGACTAATGGGCGCTTTTAACTAGATGCGCTAAGGTAGTATATACGCCTGTGAGTTACTATATAGATTGGCGTTATACTAAGCTAGATTGTCATTACGCTATATAAAGCTATTAAGCTAGATTCTGTTTATAGGAGGTGGATTTTGTATTAGCCCCTTATTAAATTTCAGCCCGTATAAGGTAATTATAATTGAGTCATATGGAAACGCTCTCAAAAAACCGCCTACCACCCAATTGCAAATGCCTGCACGCCTTCTCCATCCTCATGGCTCCCTTCTCCCTCCATGGCCTCCGTAATCCCCCTACGAACCATCATACCACGCGCCAAACATCATCCAACTCCTTCCCCAATAAACTCTCGAAATTCCTCAGCGCCTCCTACATTAATACCTCAGCTTCGTAAAATTATCCTCCTCATATTTATCCTTGTTCTTATCTACAACTTCTGCTACAATCATCAGAGTAGCCGTTTATTCCTCTCACGCTTCTGCTGTCTTCAAAACTTCTGGATCTATCTGTCGAACAGGACGATCAAGAATGAGAACTCTGCTCTATTAAATATGGCTCTAGAGCGGACTTGCTGATAAACAAACCCCGTTTGCTAGTTTGTTTACTTGTTTGCTTTGTAATTAAACAACCAATTAAGCCCAGAGGCCTGATTTTAGTAGTCAATCACGCCGTCCCGATTGATTAAGTTGGTTTGCTCGTTTGATATATAAGACATAGGTGTTGTTTTTAGTCAAGGGGAGTAAATATATAGATTCTTGGTAGTTGAGTTTTGGACAGTTCCATAATATACCACGATCCCATTAGCCAGAGCGTCCTAAACTAGTTCCAGGTCGCAAAGGAAATAGCGGAGGAGGGTAGAGGGGGCGGACAGGCACCCCCTAGAGGCTCTACAGTAGGAGAGCAAAGTTCAGGATACTACCGCGTCCGTAGGCTCACTATGTTAGAACTCGTGTGAGGATCAAATTGAAGAGAATCTAGCTACTTATGTAGGGGGGAGGAACCCCCCGTGTAGACCCCTGAACTAGGCCATATTTGGCGTCTGACACACTACGGCAGCAGTGGTTACCAGGGAGGTCGAAAGTGAGGATACAGAGGCCTACAGGCGACTCGCAGGCGACTCATAGGCGCCACGCAGGCGAGGCCTAAAGGTGGAGAGATAGAATACGGGGTTTTCTCATAGAGTTTTCTCCCCACATGTATATAAGGTGTAGTCCGCGTGGGGATCCGAATCGGACGTCAAGCAATGAATAAATAATAAATAATAATAATATACCACGATCGTAATATAATATACGCGCCGGAAATAAATATCCAAACGCGTCTTTCTAACTTAAGCCTACCAATTCCTATCGCTATACTGCCTATGTTATGTCTTTCCATCTTGCTAAAGCTAGCCCCGTTAATTTAGCAGAGAACGCGCCTGTAATCGCGCCCTACGAAGCCCGCGAAGGTTCCGATACCTTAATTAGGACCGTGTAGCTCGGTATTAACGGCGTTATTGAGACCTCCTTAGAACTCCGAGCTTTATATGGGACTATAGCTAGCGGCTCCAGCAAAGATTGGCTGCCGTTATAGCGGGCGACTAATTTTTTAGGCATTTTCCGCCTAGGAAAGCTCTACGTTAAAGTTAGAGTTATGTGACCTTTTCCGGGAACCGCCAGAGCGATAAAGTTTAATCTATACTATGGTAAGCTATTCTTATACGACGTTTAGATACCATTATAGTAGCTAATATTGGCGAATTTGCCCCTTTAGATTAATAGAATTAGACCTTACTATTGTTAATACTAGGGGTAATTAATTATATTCCCTCTATTAACTTTTAAGCTTAGTGCGAGCATTATAATACCAAGCGCCTATTACCAAATTATAGCGTAGAGCTCCTAGATCCTCGCGTAAAATGTATATAAATCCATCCAAACTGTCAAATCTAACCAATCCGTTTGCTAGTTTGATTAATTAAACGAAACAAACAAGCTTGAAGCTTCAAAATATCCAATCAATCAAACCGAAGATCTATGGTTTGAATTGTTTGTACCAGCAAGTCCGGTCGTTTCAACCCCCTCCGCAGGTTTCTGGAGCGAAGCAAGCATCTTTGACTGAGCAGAGAGAAACACTCATACGATACGTGTGTCCTGCATAATCCTCCATTCGCGCCCGTTGCCACTTAGGTCGAGGTAGCCGCCGACATAGCGGTAGTGCGAGAGGTCGAGCCCGGTTGTCGAGAAAGCAGGGGTAGCGGCTAGGGATTTTGTCATTACAGCTGAGGAGAGATGAGTTTTGTAGAAATCATCTGCGTAGCCCAGTAGGACCCCGAAGTAGAATGTTAGGGTCGTTGGCTCGAATTTCTAGACGTAGACAGCGAGTTCGTCGTATGCAGTTTGCCACTATTATACGATGAGAGATTCTTTATCTTTTTAGGGTATGATCGGCATATTCAGCGAGCTTATGAAGGAACTGTTGTAGAGTACAACAAGAGAAGAGGAAGAGACGGGCTAGAAAGAGGAGAGGAAGAAGAGAAGTATAGCTCGCATCATCATATCTATCAAGCACAAAATTACAATTCGCAAAGAGGTAGAACATCTTCGAAACTCTCCTTGTCTACCAAGACTCAATTCTTATCAAAATAACGAAACCAACACCTCGACATCTTCTCAGCACCCTAACGCTTCTTTATATACCTCTGGTTTTCTAACACGACGGGTTATCATTCCGAGCATTCGCACTGGAACAAGCTCAGCCGCTTACTCCCCTCTCGTCTCAACTCGCACAGTGGTCACAACACCCCATGGAGCAATCTGCAAGTCAGCATATCAGTACGGCCCGGACACGATTACTCGTGTTACATGCGGAAAAATATGGCAAGGGTGGGTGAGCATCCGTATCTGGGTGTGCGGGAGAACCGGAGCCTTGGAATCGGGCTCATTGGAAAGGATTGGGGGAGGGTGCGGAACGTGGAAGATAAAGATAAGCATGTTTGGGGATGTGAGAATGCGATTGTATATATGGGTATCTGTGTATGCTTGCTAATGAAATGGCTCGACATCTTCTTGCTCTCTGCTACTTATCCTCAGATCTACTTCAATTTCCATGACCAATCTTATCTGCTTCTCTGAATCGCAAGTGGAACCTCTGAAAATGGTCTGGCCGGGTAGTTAAGCTAGTAGCACCCATTCCTATCCGCATTCTCATCGTTCTCGAAGAAGATCTCGATCCTTTCATTCATCTTGTGCCCGATGTCATTGCAGCAGATGCAAGCTAAAATAAAGTCGTTGGCAACGTCTTGCCCTAAAATATTTCATTCTCCAGCCGACTCCGAACACAGGGTAATAGGAAAAATCCAAAAATTTCAACTCACCAATAATCCCAATAATTCCAAAACTCAACGAACTCAGCGCCGTCGTGCGTAACCCAAATACATAACTCTGCTGAAACGCTTTCCCCGCTGCAACCGCAACCTTGGCCGTAATGCCTGGCATCTTCGCCAGCGCAGCCGAGCGGAGCGACAGTGCCGCCAGCAACGCCTTTGCAGACGAGGCTGGTAGACAGGCTGTGATGGCGGCGGCGGGGACGAGCATTGCTGCGTGCGACGACTGCACGTTAGTGAGGATAGTCGTATAGATAGAGATTGCGACGGCGCCGCTGGCAAAGCGTGCTACATCACTGTAGAGGAATGAGGTAGTGGGTGTCGCGAAGAAGGAGAGGAGGGGAGGGAAAAGGGGAGGGTAGCTTACGCAAGTCCGGAGACACCGAGTTCAACTTGATCGACACCAAACTGGATGAAAGCAATGCTGAGACATTGCGTCCATCGAAGCCCATTTCGGCGAGGAAGACGAAGGCGGTCACCATAGGAGCAAATATGCAGATTTGAGGAATCCGGGACTGACCCACCATGCCCTTCCTGTCTGGCGTTCCAAGTGCCACACCCTGGCTTTAATTAGTAAAATTCAAAGCACTGCAACTTTCCGGTTGTCGTACATGAATGTAATCATGACAGTCATCTATGGAAGTCGGCACCGTTGAATGGGCACAGTATTGGTGAAATCACAGTATAAATCGAGATATAAGGTCACAGCAGTTGGATTACTGAGCTGGGTCGCAACCGTTGTCTAGATGGAGCTGAGAGATGGGACGATCCAGAACGAGATACCGTAGGACAAAGTCAAAACTTGAAGCTGTCAGCTAATTGTCCACTCCCGTAGACTTTACTGCGTGAGATGCATACCACAACCACACACCATGTCTTGAGAGTGACATTGTGCTTCTCATCGTTTTGAGGAATGTATGACTGGGTTGCATTTTCCTTCTCTTGAAGACTGTCTGAGCACTTAGCCTCCTCAGCTGAGTCGTGCTCGATGTCCCGCTTCTCTCCAAGGATGAGCCTGACTAGAGAAGTGGCGCGCTTAACTGCTGGTGTCCGTGTTTCTACATGGGAACAAAGTGAGTAAAACGAAGTATCTTCAAAGGATAATCCAAACAATGCATGGATCTGCAGTCTCTACTATCGATCGGTGTAGTTGTTACCTTTACCTCAGTATGATAGGTGCCCGCTTGAAATGAGTTGGAGAAAGCGGCTACGCTGGTTGAGTAACAGGCTGCAAAGCGTCCGGAAAGTCCGTGACAGCCAGTACTAAGGAAAACGTGCGCAATAGTAGCTCATTGAGGTAGCATAATCAGCAGTTGAGCTGTCCAGGTCGACTCATTGGATAGTATTATCAAGACTTCGGTTGCTTTTCAACGAGTCCCAGGGCAGAGACGGGTCACTTCGTGGGTGTGGCTTTAGGTAGCATGGAGCCATGCCTACTCTTGGAAAGAGAGCGTGACAATATTGAAGCATTGGTAACGTTCGAGCCTCGATGAGGTGAAAAATGTGTCTGACGTGGCTAGACATTAAAAATTTGACTCTGAAGGAATCGATCGACATTTATCGGGGATGACTGGAGAGAAACGGGAAATTTGTCAAAACAATTGGTTTCGACGGTCTACAAAGCTGCTATTAAATCTAAGAAGCGATTGGGTCGGCAATTGATCTCCATGGCTGACGACTTGTGGGATAAGGGGGCAAATGCTGGCAGAGGAGTGGGCACTGTGGTGGAGACTGTCTGGCGTAAGGCCAAAGCTCCTGAGTGGCTTTATTGGCTTGGCGTTATCCGAAATAATTATAGCAAAGTTCTCAGTGCATTCATCAAAGCGCTCTACGGGCTCAGATGACTCCGAGCTTTTCTGCTCTCATAAGAGTGTTGACCAGGCTCTGAAGTTCTTGGAGAACACAACAAGCTGCATCCGCACGGCGAGGCTCCTGTGACACACTCTCGCCTCTGCTCTACTCAAAAATTGTTAGGAAGGGGAAGATGGTTTGCTTCATCTCAAGCCATGCGGACAAAAGGCAGCATTCAAAGGAATGTTATAGTGAATAGGGATTATTGTAATAGTTAATACATACTAGATAACAATCTTGGGTAAAATGATGTTGCAGTGCTGACAAGCCAACAAGCCTTGTTGCATCGGCCACGCTAGGGGGCAACGGGGGGGGAACGGGGAAGTCGAGAATGCGATGGATAGCAACAGACAGCTGTCTCAGCCCGGTCAGTTGACCGCTGCAAACGCTCTAGAAGAGCATCTGCTGGGTATTGCGGAGAAGGCTGAGAAGATTTACGCAATTATTGGAGGCGGCTATAAATGAACCGTTTCCTGCAAGAATGCTAGACTTTCCTTATCGGGCGCCGCAACGACCCCCGAGGCATGGTTGTTATATTGCTTTCCAAGCCTATCGCGGAGAGCGCTTCTATCACGTCTTTCAGGCCCGTAGAGCAGTCCCAAGCCCACCCGGCGCTATTACCCGACCGGCCTTCGCCGACAATGGTGCCAACAGCCGACTGCTCCCATGCCAGAAGGCGTTGGCGGAATTTCCACGTTCCGTTGAGGGTGGCGCTGCAGTTCATGGCTGGCCTCTCACTTAAGGGACCAGCTCGCAGTAGTTGGCTGACTCTAGTATTGCCATTAGATTATTCTGATCAGTGAAGAAACAAAGAACCCCTCGCACCGGACGGGTTCAAGTGTTTTCTCTTTCTCAACACCAACTGTTGTCGTTCACTTTCGCTGCTTTCGTCGCTAGCCTACCCTTTTACTCACATCTTCTGGAAGGTCTAGAAGCACAAGGCTTACAGAACTAGCCGTTGCTTTCTGCAAGGAACATCTCCGAACCTGCATCAACCCCAATTAATTTGATTTCAGTGCTCGCTCGACCAAAAATCACGCAAACTGCAATAATAGTTCCTGGAGACCACAGGCATCTTGACTATAGGGGACTTAATAACTAGAGACGGTCATGTTCTGGCGAAGCGGCGGATGCTGGTCGCTGCAATGAATTCCCTTCCGAACCGCACTTCGTTCTCTTCGTGCAGCTACATATCCGTCCCAATATCGGAAAGACCAGGGACAGCATCTGGTGTCGTGGTCCAGAAGCCGCTTGTGCGGGAACCGGGCTGGAATGCTGGTGGTGCAGGCGGCTCGTCGCACCATAAGAGCACGGAGCGTGCGAGGCAGCGGGAACCGAAACAAATTCAACGGCTCACCTCTAGCTATAAGTCGCGAGTTTTACCCGCGAAACTCTTCAACTCCAGCTTACTCTTCCTCTTCGCATTGGTTACGCTGTCCCTGTTCTGCGGGTCCGCTGCCGCTCAGAAAGACCTGGAAGCACATGGTGATCTGCAGAGATCAGCGCTCGTTAACGAAGAGCTTCTGTGGATTGGGGAATATCTCCTTGTTGATCTCAGCGAGGCTCCGGTCCCACCACGAATGCATCTGGAAGCGCGGAGCAATGGCAACTCTCCCTCATCATCACCGACCACGTCGCAAGCAGCAGCAACTTCTCTGAACACCGATCCCGGCGCAGCCTCGTCAGCAACTGCCATACCTCAACCATTCGACTCGGCCTTGGGAAACAACTTCACCACCTCGTGCCAGAGCTTTTTTCAACGATTTCTCTCAAATGCTACATTCAACGCCTGCCATCCCTTCTCACTACTTCTTCAGGTATGTCTCAGTCCGCAAACGAGCCTGCGTTATTTTAACGTCCCTAGACTTCCAGTGGTTTCTTCGATGCCTCGAAATCCTTCGTGCGCATTACCACAACCCTCGACGCTACTTGCAATGTCGATTTTAATACGTGTTTGGCTGTAATGAATGAATTTGGAAGAACTATTAAGAATGACAGCAATTGCGCTACAGATTATGCAACCGATAACCCTCTGGTCTTGCAAGCATATAATGGACTTCTTGCGTATCAGCCTCTTTATCAGGCAGGTTGTTTGAGGGATAGTCGAGGGAATTACTGTAAGTTTCACTAACAACTTTATGACATATCATCTGACAGCGATCTCATAAGGTTTCGCAAATGCCATCACGAACACAACGGCTGTCACCGACTCTTATCCCTACTACCTACCTCTCGGTGTCTCCCTCCCCGGCTCATCTCGGCCAACATGCAGTACGTGTCTTCAGGACACAATGGCCATTTTTTCCTCATTCGCTGGTAATACAACACAACCGATCAGTCAGACTTACGGGGATGCTGCTCAACAGATTGACATTGGCTGTGGACCAACATTTGTCAACGGAACAGCAGCACCGCTGAAAGGTGGTGCGGGGGCTATTGGGGCAGGCCTGGGATCTATGATCGCTCTCTTAACCATGCTACTTGCATTCTTCCTTTAATGACAGGGCGGTGGCCCAGCAGCCTAATACCTTCGGACTTCGGCCATGGACGTTGATGGCTAAGACTTTCCTTGCTCAAACAGCTGGCTTTGGACAGTCTCTATACACTATTGCTACAATCAGCTAGCAGCACAACGCACTCCTACGATTTCCTCATCTATTTTCGATTCGACCATGTATATTTTTGGCATATCAGCGACGGCGCATTGGGGTCTTCTTAATCTGCTTTGTACTCCGACTGGAGGCACGGATTGGCTTGGTTTGGAATTCGGAGCAATGGTACAAAAGGCAAGGCATTGCCCGAAATGGCGTTGGGATGCTTCAATCTACGGATGCAAATGCTGGACATGTAGCTTTGCTGGATTACCACCTGTATTTTGTTTGTTGGTAATCTTTGGCTTTCCAGAGATGGGATGATACCCAAACCCTCATATGTTGCTCAAATGGTGCAACGATAGAATATCGATTTAATATCCAATAAAAATACCAAAGACAGTCAAACATCAACCCTCGGGCGTGATACATCCACCCTTATGCGTATTGTCTCCTTTTAGTAACTAATTCCGGTTGAATGAAAGGGGTTTTTTGGGCACGTGATGAGGATCCGAGCTGATTTCCATCCCCTTTTCAGCATGCGAAACGTTGGACTGCAGCCCCGCCTCTAGCCCCGAAACCATTCAGCGTGTGAGCGTTCACTTTTTGAGGCGGCCCCTGAGAGAGTTTGATTTGCAGGTCATAGCATATCGTGGTGTGTGATACGGTCTGGAACTATGAACAGCAATCGCAACGGTCGACTTCGTTCTCGAGAGGCCTCTGGGTGATCGCCGTCCACATTGCCGGTCGCGAAATGAGATTACGCAGGCAGTTGGGGGGGTGTGGCCCCGGCTACATTCAGATTTGGTGCAGTTAACGGCGTGCCTCAAGTGGGACATGCGAAAGCTCGACGGCGAAATTGACGATGGTGACGCAAAATCGCAAGGATCCCCGGGTCTTGGGGAAGGAGGTCGCAGGCAGGAGGTCGTCTGAATCCCAAACACCAAGGGTTTCATTGGCTGTAACCGAAAAAGCTCAGCCTTATAGCCAGGAGAACCACTTTATTTAATGCGACTACCTTCCCTCCGAGTGATGAAAGTCCTTTATCGATTTCCTTCGTGAGGTTGTTTGGAAACAACGCCACCTTCGTCTCTCAATTTTGGAGCTCATCAAGACCATGGCTCAGGTCATGCTGGGGCTTGCTCCTACGGCTCCTTCGAATCGTCACGATGTCATCAGCACCCTATTAAATGATTATGGGTCGTCGTTTAGAGACGATGGAAATACTTCTCCATATGTTGAATCTCCCATTCAGAAAATGGAGCCAATCAAAGAACTGCCTTTACCTCCTCTAAAAAATGAGAAACCGCTTCCACCAGTATTGACCATGCAATTTCAACTAAGAGGTGAATAAAAATTTATCATTATTATCATTGCTTTTTCTCAACACGACTGGGCTATTCCCAAAATTTGATCTCCTTGTCGGCAACTCGTAAATTAGAACCGGCAGGTATCCCAACAGCTCTCATAAGTCGCAATTCACTTCTACCCCAAGACAATAATCTTCAAAGCCGCGATCATGGCGGGCCACACTTTTCTAATCCACAGGAGCTAACATGTTTATGCTAGTCGACGAGGCAGGTACATACGGTCTAGGTAAAAACCAGAAAATGCAAGAGCAGCCCACTACGATAATTTCTCGCTCGATATCAAGAAGCGCCAAACCACCTGGCCTCAGACTCACAACAAGCAACGGGTCTACAGCCGCTTCCTCTACATCAATCTCCTCGTCCTCTACAATAACGCTATCTTACCAAGACCGACCTCTACCTGGACTCCCTCCACCGCCAGAAAAGTCTCATTTGAGGTCCGAAATGGGCACCAAGTCATCCAAGGTTCCTGGTGAAAAGGAACAGAAGGCACAATCTCCAAAGCACTTCTTCAAACGGCGCCCCCCATCAAATTCGAAGGCAAACGGATCAAAGTCATATCTCACACTTGCCGACACAATATCCTCGTTAAAGCCTAAGAACAAATCAGCAGCCACAATCGTCAAAGGACAAGCGAACGGAGAAAATGCCTCCTCGCCGTCGACGTCAGTCCAGTCATCATCAGTCCCGTCATCATATACACAGACACGGTCAGACTCGACAGAGTTGAGCGAAGGAGCAATACCCACACATCTTACTTCCCAAGAACGCTCTTCCACCCGTGGAACAACTGTAGAACTAGAAACACCTCCAACAGCAAAACTAAAACCGGTTCTCCTACCCTCTCCAAGTCCTGTCCCAGAAGAATCACCTTCTAAATACGGCATCCACAAGCCTGCTAGCACTTCCAGCACCGAGACCCACAACCCACCTCCTGCAGCATCCAAGCATCTTCGGGGCAAGAGCAGCACGGGCTTCGATATCTTCAAAGTACGTACCGAGACACGCACCCGCACTCGCACTTGCAATCCCCTCTCTCTTTTCTCTGTCCTATACGAAGCGGCCTACGTTCGGCTCGGCGCGCCTCTGCTTCTATTCGTGGCTGCTCAAGCTGACGAAGAGCCTGCAGGGCACCACCGTAACGCTGCAAAACGCGTCCGCATACCTGAACACGATCACACCTTCGCCCACACCATCCCCTATTGAGACGCCGAAAATAGCACACGTACGGCAGGCTCGTAGCCGTGATTTAGCCTCCCTCGCCTCCTCACTTAACGCTGCCCGTCCGCCCTCAGCATCGGCCCCAGCGCTCAAGCTCGTACATATGGAGTGCTATCATCAGCACCGCTGCTTCCATCGCTCTGGCAACCGCTGCGTGCCTGTGCCTTGTATGCTGTGCTACAAGGACGATCATGAGGAGCGATGGACATGCTCATGGTGCGCGCTGAGGGTGTGTACGACGTGTCGCACCGGTCTGGAGCGCGTGCCGCGACGGAGCGTGCAGAAATTGCTTGAGATACGGGGGAGTGTAGGCGTGGAGGTTAGTGGAGTTGGATCAGGGCAGGACCAGGGGCCGGGGGTGGTGGTTTGGAAGGCTTGAACTAGTTCAACATAGATTTAGGGGCGTCGCGTCCCCCCTAAATGCTCGCTGGAGCCTCGCTGGCGCAGCTCCTGAGAGCCGCGTCGCATAATTGGCGCCTCGGCCGCGCCGCGACCGGTTGGCGTACCGTACGATACGTGCGGCGAATCGGCATGAGTTATTGTTGTATATACCTCTACAAGGTCTGGTTATGAACGATTAATGTCATAAGTCTTAAGGAATAGAGATTGGAACTTGAATTGGAATTAGCTGAAAATGGTTTTGATATTCTATTTCCGTGGTCTCCCTAAGGCTACGTGAGTTTTCTGCAATATTGTACTCCTAATTTTATTTAGTCGTTTGTTCGAGTGACCGACCCTACAGCTGTTGATTCGTCGGTATGCCCTTAATCACAGCCCATTAAGCACAGCGCGCGAGGCCCAACGACCTACCCATTAGGAAAAAGCAATGCAGCAACCTTACTTGTTCCGGTGCAACCTGCTGCGTTGCACTACAGTACGTCGGATTGGGAAGCGGGGTGGGCATACGGAGAATGAAAGCCTTACGTACGCAGTACTACGCACAAAAGTATATGACATCGTAGGCCGCCAGTAGCGTTTTTCTCACTCTTCAATGCCATTACAATTTTGATATACCTTTCGCTGTCTTACTATAACCAAAGTGCTGCTCAACGACATCCCTGTAGCGATGGCTTCGCTCGCCGGGTTAGTTTCAAGCGAGATGATGCTCCAAAACATCATCGTTGCCGGGATTGGCATCTCAGTCGTATTGAGCGCCTGCATTGCTATCTACCGTCTCTACTTCCATCCGCTGGCCAAATTTCCTGGCCCAAAACTCGCTGCCGTTACGTTGTGGTATGAATTCTATTATGACTGTATCAAAGGAGGACAGTATACCAATGAGATTGGACGTATGCACCAAAAGTACGGTAAGTTTTGTGGCCAATTTTACGATGTACATAACGAGAGTGCATTTATTCACAGAATCTCCGCTCAACGAGGTCTCTCACAGGACCTATCATCCGTATCAGTCCGCACGAATTGCATGTTAATGACCCGCGGTTCATTGACCGGCTGTACACTGGTGGTGGGAAGAAGAGGGATAGATATTCATTCTATACCAAGGCGTTCGGGTAAGCTTCAGCTCACCCTTCACGTGGTTTTGTATAACCATCGCTAATTGACACCCATCAGTCTTGATGAGGTAATTTTTGTGCTTTCTGTTTATTTCATAATTTAGTAAAGTGGTTTCTTCCAAAGAAAGATTCGCTGGAAAACGATATTGTTTCTTTGCTGAGATTAGTTTGTGCAGACGCACTTCGGGGCAGTTCCACATGACCTTCACCGCGCAAGGCGCATGCCTCTCAACCGCTACTTCTCGAAAGCTTCTGTCACCAAGCTAGAACCGCGTATAAGCAGCTACGCAAGCAAACTTTGTTTCAACCTCAAGACCTATGCAGGTTCTGGGAAACCTATCGACCTCACCGCGGCGATTTCGTGTTTTACTACGGACGTAACAACTGAATATGCCTTCGCACGAAGCTTTGGATGCCTTGAAGACCTGAGCTTCACATATAGCTTTCGAGGAGCTATGTTGGAGATGGGAAAATCCGTAAACTGGATTAAGCACTTCCCGATTTTGCTAAAAGTATTATTGAGCCTCCCTGAGTACGCGTTTCTCATTCAAAACTCTATATTATGCCCAAAAAACCTAGAGCTAACTCTTCTCTAGTTCGGTAGTAGATACCTTAAATCACGATCTTGGCATCTTTTATAAGTTTCGTAGTGTGAGTTAACACATCTTAAAGCTTTCAATTGCAGCAGCTGTGGAGCCAACTCTTGGATTTTAGGATATGCGTGTCCAGATTAAAAAAATAAAGAAGGAACTAGCGGCTAACGATGAAAAATCGCCAATTTTTTCTAACACTATATTCCACGAACTTATAGCAGCGGGTCAGCTTGAAGCCGAGAAGTCAATAGAGCGTTTAGCACAAGAGGGACAGATTCTTGTGCAAGCAGGCACCGAGCCGGTTTCGTGGAGTATGTGACCCGCTTTATCTCTTGTCGCTTCTAACCCTTGGCCGCTAAATCTCTCACTGAAGGCCTGACCGTCGCCATATGCCATATTCTTTTGCAGCCGGATATTTTATCCAAGCTCCGCCAAGAACTCCAATCCGCCATCCCAGACCCAAACTCGATTCCTTCATGGAACACCCTCGAGAACCTGCCATACCTGATAAGTACCCTCTCTCCTTTTTATACCTAGGCAAGCATTCTAAAAAATAAGCTGCACAGCGCGGTCGTCCACGAAGCTCTGCGCCTTTCCGGCCTCGCTACACGGCTCCAGCGCAGCTCGCCGATAGAACCCATGTTTTACGAATCCAGCGACTCTAAAATCCGCCATGAGATCCCACCCGGTGTCCCTGTCGGTATGACCAGCGTACTAATCCATGCAAACGAAGAGATATTCCCCGAACCGAAGGCGTTCCGTCCGGAAAGATGGCTTAATGAGAAGGGGGAGCGTCATAATTCGCTCGCCCCATATTTGCTAAGTTTTAGCAAGGGAAGTAGGCAGTGCATAGGCATTAAGTAAGTAATTGTGCTCCGAGGCAGGGATAACATTTTTCGTCTCGTTCTCTCCACAGCAGCAACAATATTCTTTCTAGACCTTTCTGACATTCATCTCTACCGCTATATAGCCTCGCGTACGCGAAAATATTCATCGGCCTTGCGACCATAATTCGCCAGCTGGGCGGCAACCTGCAGCTTTATGAAACGAACGTTGAGGACGTGGAGTTCCACCATGATATCTTCTTCCCTGGAGTAAAGCCTGAGAGCAGGGGCGTGAGGGTCCTCATACTGGATTCCGAGATCCCTATTGCTTAGTGTAGCGCGTGGGGAAGGCGTAGGTACGGATGTGGGGCGAGGAGGACATTCATTGCTTAGGGTAACTGGCTGTGGAGACGTCTGTAGAGCTCGAGTTATAGGAAAGCTTTCCTTGGTCAGTAACGTGGAACGGCCAACAATTCTTCTAGTTAATGCCCATTCAAATTATAGAAGTACAAGTATTTCTTGTTATTTGATTTGGCGCGCTTCGTTGATTAATGAAGTCTTAAAAACCAAGGTAAGACGGAATCCGGATAGCACTTTCCAAAACCACACGAAAGAGCTACCATCACCCACATCACGGGAACTATCACATGGTGGTCGATCGCCCAGGTCTGAATCTTCTCAAATTTCCGACATACCCTCGTCACATTCGCCTGAGGCAACAGCTCCTCCTTCGTCCGGCGAAAGAACCCAACGCTGGTGTCGGCTTGGCACAGGCGTTTGTCGGAGGAGACAGACTAGTTTTGGATAATGCGAATAAGCGAGCATAAAATATCCTTTATCCAATAGAAAATGCATAAAATATCGCAATCGATAAGGATAAAGTTGTCAGATAATCTGTATTCTCTAAGGCGTGGGACACGTGCACGAGTTACGTGCACGGGGCACGTGCATTGTAAATCTCTTCATAGAGCCCTAGGGGCCCTAGGTCAAATCATCGACATTAATTAACAATCAAGTTAAGATCATTAATTAATTAACCCATTTTATTAATGAACTGCTCTACACGAACTTCGTGACAGTTATAAGCCCGGTCCGCCGACTTAAGAAGCTATTTTGTTACGGACGCTTTAAGTACAATGTTACGACTACTTGGGGAAGAGTCGGAGGAAGCTAGTTAGTTAATACAGGCATGGTCCAGGATGGAGCCAGTGGAACCATATAACGAGGAATGGTAAGCGAGTCACATAATATTATACGCAGTGTACGCAGTATACGCAGAGTACGTCTATATATACCACGTATAACACGTACCTTACGTATAAGGGAGGATTTCTTAGGAGTATGGTTATATATTTAAAGAACCTTAGTCCCTACCGTAGATAGTTCTCTCCTTGTAGTAAATCTTAGAATATAATTAGAGTTAATCTATTAGGTAACTACTCCACCAGTTATTATTATATTGTTAATACTGTTCTTACCTATATACCTAGCCTAATAATAGGACCCACTGTAGTTCCTACTACAAGGTTCTATTATACATTCACTACCAAGGTTATAGTATTAAATAAGGTTAAATATTATGCCACCTAAAGCACTAGTCATAACGATATTAACGGTAGCTACAACCTTAGGGTTAGGAGATACCAGTATAGCAGATACAGATTCTTAAATAGTTACGCAAGGTTAGTTATAGGAAATGGTTAATTACTTATAGAATAATAGCAGGCTACTTAAAGAACGCATTAATGGAATTAGAGCAGCAAAGGTTAAGTTACCTTTAATTAAACAGTTCTTAGGAGAGAAGTTAAAGCTCAAAGGATTTCTTACACAGATGTATTTTAAGGTTATATAGGAAGGAGCGAAGTTAGTAATACCTACGGACTAGGTAGCGTACGCAGGACTATTCTTATTAGGGAGAGCTCTAGAGTAGTTTAAGCCTTACCTTACAGAGATATAAGTAAATGGTATAACGACTACTAACCCAGACGTACGGTATGTGTTTGCAAGTTAGAACGGATTTATAGAACGGTTAACGCAAATATTTAGAAACCCTAAAGTAACCATAACAGCGGAACGAAAACTTTAGAACTTAGTATAATGTACTTTAGTAATTAAGTATATAACGCAGTTTTAAACACTAGCTATATAAGTTAAGTGGAATAACAGGGCGCTTATGGCATAGTATAAGCAAGGACTTAAGGCTAAAGTCTAAGACGCAATTATCCTAATAGAAAATGCGGATACTTTAAGAGAATTAATAAACCAGTTAATAAAGATTAATAATAGGATCTATTAAAGGGAACAAGCTAAGAAAGGGTAAAATAGAGTTCTATAGTTATACAAGGCGCAAAGTACGCAATAATAAATATAAAGTTAAAAACTATAGAATGGCGCAGAGCTAATAGACCTAAGCGGTACTAAAGAGTCTAAAAGGTGGATAAAGAAACTATAGAAACCTAGAGGTTAAGGATTTAGTAATTAAAGGACCTAGGAGTAGAGGCTAAACTAGGGATCTTAATAGCAGAAAACGTTTAGGCGGACTCCACAACAGAAAAAATAGTTTAAAGATGGGGCTTATATAAATTATAGAAAACAAGGTCATTTCGCTAGAGACTATAAAGGTAGTTAGAGTAATTATATAGTAAAGGGAACCAGGCCAGCAGACGGCATATATATATAGAGGGACAACAATGTACTATAAGGAATAAAAGAATGTTTAATTAATAGTTTCGCGTTTTATTATAACAATGTATACCAAATTCATAAGGACGCCAAGTATAGCGTAAGCTATTGGCTATAGGAGCTATTATTATCTAAGTTTAGAGAAACTAACAAACTAGCTTATAGATTAGATATTAAAGATAATAAATTTAACATAGGCGAAGTATTTACCAATAATAAGGCAATAAAGGCAGCTTACTAGGAGCGTGTAAACCTTAAAGAGGTTAAAATAGAAGTAGAAACTAAGACTATTACAGAACAAGGTTTAGTAATGGATGTTATAACACCATTAGATACAATTTCTATCGCTTTATAAGACAATAGGAGTAACGTTTAGAAGAAACTAAGCAAGTAGATAACTACTAGTGCTAGCTTATTACTTAATAAAGGTAAAAGGCCATAGGCTTAAGATTCTTAAAAAGAGATATAAGAAGCTTAAGATTCTTAAAACAAGATAAGATATACCTAAGGACCTATAACAGATGAAAACTAATGGGAAAAGGCAGCTACTTAGTTTACAGACAAATAAATAAGTATAGGACGTAAGTTTAAGAACTATAAGTTTGGGGAACAAATAAGAACGTCAATAATCCTAGGTAAACATAGTATTTAGCCTAAAGATTAAATAGTTAATACCAAGATTAAGAAGTAAGATAACTATAAGGATCCAGCTGCAAGACACAAAAAATAAGAAACTATAGATAAGTTTAGGATAAGAATTATTATATAGCAAGAGCAAAAGCTAGATAAGAGGTCAGCTATACTAGGTTATATAAGGGATAGAGCACCTATATAAAGAGTTACTAATAGGCCAAGTGCAGGGACACCTAGGGTAAAATAGTTAAATAAACTAGAATAAAAAGAGGATCTAGATATCCTAACTAGATTTAAAGAAAGATATACTAAAGGATATTATAATATAGCGATAACAAGGTACTTTCTAACATATAGACTATACACACTAAACCAGTTATATGGAAAGTGGTATAGGCAACAATATAATAATAAATAGGAAGATTTTTACATATGGCTAGATAAAAAAGTTGTCCAAGACTAACCTATTATGGAAAAACGCATAAGTTATATTAAAGGGGCATTAATTATAACGTTAAGGAACCTAGAAGAGGGATCTAGGGACTAGAGAAGTAAATAATAAATCTTAGTACCTATAATAGAGATACCAGTAGTTAGGTTAACTAGATATAGGTTTAAACTTAAGGATAAAAATAAACTAAGAGTTAACCTAAGTCACCTAGTATATTATATATTATTATAAATAGCTTATGTGGATGATACCTGCAACATATATAGAGCACTAAAAGATAAGAACCGGAAGTACCTAGTAAGGATATACTAGGCACCCAAGGAAAGGCGGTTTAAGAATGCTAAGTATATACATAGATAGCACCCAGTAGAAGTATAAGGTTAAGGAGACTTAATACTTTAACCAGGAAGATTCCTTACGGAAAAATACCTAGACGGATAATAGTGGTAGAAGTGCCTAGAAAATACTTGTCTATAGTATATAGAGGAAAAGAAACGAACTAAGTATTGGCTAAGATTAGACTAAGTATAAGTAGGATCTAGCAGCTAACAGTTAGAAAAAGGGGAGGCGTATAGAACTAGAGGGAACTAGTATTAGAGCCTTAGACCCTTAAAGGAATATAAGAACAACACCTAAACTTATAAGTTAAGTAGTAAGATCAGCAGTTCAAAGCATTAATAGATAGTAAAGTAATAAGGAACCACGTGTTACTAAAAGCAGTAGAAAGGATAGGGTTACTATATAGATAGAAGGAACACCTATATCCACTTATAATAATTTTAGGAGATCAGATAGCCTATAGAGGAGGTATTATTAATCTTAAAACAAGACCTATTTAGTTAACTATTAAAGGAAGACTAGTAAGAATATCTTTTAATATCCTATTATTAGGATAGGATAAGGCGATACTAAGAATACCTTAGTTACAGGAGTATAATCTAAAAATTAATTAGGTTATAGGTTAGGTTAATATTAGGGATACTTAATAGCGTAAAGTGCGACAGTAAACTAAGTTGGTATAGTACTAAGTTGGAGCGATATATAAAGAGACTGAGTAAGGCTTAAGTTATATACTAAAGAGATACCATAAGTATAGTAAGAAACTATAGTTACTAGAAAGTAAGAAGCTGTTAGAATATATAGCATGGGACCATAAGATAGAACTAGAAGAGGGAATAAATCTAAAGTTCTTTCTAATCTATAAGCTTACTAAAACTGAGTTAGTGGCACTTAAGGAATTTATCTAGGAGAACTTACGCAAGGGATATATTAGACCATTATAGTTATTAGCAGGATATCCAGTGTTATTTATCCTAAAGAAAAACGGAAAACTTAGGATATGTATAGACTATAGACAGTTAAATAGTATTACTAAAAAGGATAGGTATCCTTTACCCTTAATTAGCGAAATCTAAGATAGGATAGGCAACGTAAAAATCTTTATAAAGATAGATCTAAGGTAGGCGTACTATTAGATTAGGATTAAGGAAGGCAACAAGTAAAAGGCAGCCTTTAGGTCAAAGGAAGGACTATATAAGCTATTAGTTATATAATTCGGGCTTATAAACGCACTAGTAACGTTCCAGAAGCGAATTAATAGTGTATTAGAAGAACACTTCGATGAGTTTATTATAGCATATTTTAACAATATTATTATCTACTTAATAAGTGAGGAAGAACATGGAAAACACATTAAGTGGGTCTTAAAGAGACTATAGAAAGAATAGATGCTGGTAGTAATTAAGAAATGCGAGTTCTTCACAGTAAAAACCAATTTTGTAGGATTTATTATTGAACTAGAAAAGATTAGTATGGACCTAAAGAAAGTCGAAGCTATAGTAAGTTGGCAAGAACTAGAGAATGTTATATAGTTAAGGTCGTTTTTAGGGTTTTGTAACTACTATAGGAGGTTTATAGCATAGTGGTTAAAAAGTATCAAGCCATTTATAAGGCTAACAAAGAAAGAGGAACTGTAGGGTTAGGGTAGTAAGTAGAAGAAGCTGTTCTAGGAACTTAAAGAATTATTTACTTAAGAACCAGTCCTCAAGATCTATTAACTAAAGTTGGAAACGGTTATTGAGACAGACGTATTAGACTTTACACTAGGAGCATACTTGCTATAGAAGCACCAGGACGCATGGCACCCAGTAGCGTACTATAGTTAGAAAATGACACTACTAGAGTTAAACTACAATATCTACAATAAGGAGTTGTTAGGTATAGTTATAGCACTTAGAGAATAGAAAGCATTCTTATAAGGTATAGAGAAACTATTTATAGTTAAAATGGACTATAAGAACCTTACTAGATTCCTAATAATAAAGAAACTTAACTAAAGACAGGTTAGATAGGCGGAAATGCTTATAGAATACTATTTTAAAATTCAGCATACTAAGGGTATAGACAATGCACAAGCAGATACTCTAAGCAGAAAGGCTAAACTATAAAATAACAAAAAGCCGTTAGGAGCTTTGTTGTGAAGGGATTAAGACAGATTAATTAGGTATAATTATCTAAAGATTATAGCAACTAAAGAAAGTTAGATATATAAATTACCTAAAAGTAATTAAATATAGAAGATCTAAAAAGCACAGGAGAAGGATCTAGACTTAGAGCAATACGAAAATAGAGAAGCAATATATATACCTAAGTCTATTATAGAAGAATTTGTTAAGGAATTCCATAAGGGAATGATATAAGGACACAACGGGTCTATAGGACTAGTGTTAAGAATTTAAAAGGAATATATTATTTAAGAAATCTAGGGATTAGCAAGATAAGTTATAAAGAAATGTTTAGATTGCTAAAGAAATAAACCGACAAGGTATAAGCTGTATAGAGGGCTACAACCTATCAAGACACCAGGAAGACTATAGGAAGTTATATTATAGGACTTTATTATTAAGTTACTAAAGTTAAGAGATCCTATTACAGGACAAGATCACGACGCGATTTTAGTAATAGTAGATAAGCTAATAAAGTAGGGATACTTTATAGCATGCACTAAAGAGATATTAGCAGAAGATGTCGCTAGAATCTATATAAAGGAAGTATTCGTAAGATATAGAGCACTAAATAAGGTTATATTAGATAGAGATCCAAGATTTATAGTAGTATTTTAGGAAGTATTTCTAGCAGAATAGGGAGTTCGCGTAGCAACCTCTACAGCGTATTATCCGCAGACGGACGGATAAACGGAAAGACTAAACTAGACACTAGAATAGTATTTAAGGCATTATGTTAATTACGCATAGAATAATTAGGCATTATTATTACCAGTTATATAGTTTGCATACAATATAACACCACAAGAAGGAATGGGGACATTACTATTTAAGGCGAATTATAGGTACAAGCTAAGAACGTCATTATCGCCACAGTAAGCAAAGAAAACGAGTAGCACAGCTAAATAAAGAATGGAGATATTAATGAATCTTTATGCAAACCTTAAAGAAACAGCTAAACTAGTACAAAAGCGGATAAAAAGGTACTATAATGCTAAGAGATCTGAGGGACCAGATCTTAAGGAGGGAGATAAAGTATAGCTACTATATAAAAATTTTAAGAGTTGACGACTAAGCAAGAGGTTAGACTATATCAGACTAGGACCTTTTAAAATTGCGTAAAGAATTTCATTAGTTATGTATAAGTTAAACCTACTAGCCAAAATAAAGATCTACCTTGTACAACACGTTACAATGCTAGAGCTATTATACGGGAATATTAAGCCACCAGTCTATAAGGCAGACATATATAGAGGATAAGAGGAAGATAAATGGCAAGTTTTAAGGATTATTAGTTATAAGGATATAGATAATAAAACATGGTATAAAGTAAAGTAGATAGGCTATAATAAGACTACCTAGGAACCACTAAGCAACCTAGAGAACGCTATAGGAAAGGTAAAGAAGTATTGGAAGAAAGTAGGTTAGGGAGTATTAAAAAAGGATTGCTAAAGGACAAGCCACCTAAGGGGGACCTATGAGGAAGAGCAACTACTACATTACTTAGAGTTGTTTCCTTCTTTAGAAACTTAACCCTCTTATCACCTAGCTCGTTAAGACCTTATTAAACTAGTGTCTACTCCTTAGAACGAACCTTCTTATAAACCTTCTTAAGATGGGTTAACCGAGCAAACGCAACCTGCTAAGACTTAAAGGAGTGACATTAAGCCTCTAGGGCCCAAGCGGTCTCTTCAGCAGAATGGTGGAGTTTGACACGTGCGGCAGCCAACTTAGACTCTAGCTTTATAGCGGCAGATTAAACGCGGGACCTTATAATAAGTTACTTAAGGAACTTAAAGACTGTTAAGAGTTATAGGACGCGCATACTTAGCGTTAGAAATAGAGCGAACGTTACAAGACAATTAAATATTTGCTTTAGTACACTCTAAATAAGATAAGGGTTGTTGAGACAAGGGACTTGTTATAGCAATATATATTAACCCCGCCTTTACACAACGAGAATATGGAGACGACATTATCTTACTAAGCAACAGTATGGCAGCCATAGTGCGAGCATAGTATTGCGCTTATAAGGAAGAAGATACTTTAGGTATAATAAATAAGGATATTAACCAGACTAATTAAACGGACATTACACCTCTAGTAGACGACTTAGAGATAGGAATCTTTAAGAACAAAGATAAAAAGGAGGGAGATAGTATTACAGACGCTTTAAGTATAATATTATAACTACTTAGGGAAAAGTTGGAGGAAGCTAGTTAGTTAATATAAGCATAGTCTAGGATAGAGCTAGTGGAACTATATAACAAGGAATGGTAAGTAAGTTATATAATATTATATACAGTGTATGCAGTATACGCAGAGTATGTCTATATATACTACGTACAACACGTACCTTATATATAAGGGAGGATTTCTTAGGAGTATAGTTATGTATTTAAAGAACCTTAGTCCCTACTATAGATAGTTCTCTCCTTATAGTAAATCTTAGAATACAATTAGAGTTAATCTATTAGGCAACTACTCTACTAGTTATTATTGTATTGTTAACACTGTTCTTACCTATATACCTAGCCTAATAATAGGACCCACTGTAGTTTCTGCTATAAGGTTCCGTTACATATTTAGCTATTACTTAATTATTTTAAAGAAATTCTACCTTATTGTTAAACTCTGACACCTTATTGTTAAGACGCAGACTCTGATAGAAATCCTACCTTAATTGTCACAAGATAAGTCTTTGATAAGATTCTACGAGATTCCACGAGAAATCCTACCTTAATTATTATAGGACGATCCTGACGATAAGGACGATCCTAATAATAAAATACTATCTTAAATCCTCCTTTATCTATTAGTTAAAATGACTCCACTAATAAGTTTATTAAATATAATTATCCTTAATAAACTAGAAGACTGGGAGCAATGGCTATAGCAACTATAAGCCCTTATAGACAAACGAATTTGGGCCTATATTAACCCTGCTAAAAAAGCACCTTAAGAAGGTCTACTTTAAGAACCACCCTATCTAAAAGTTATAGATTTTAATAAGAATGCAACCTTATATATATAGCTCTTAACGGGTTAACAGAAAGCGTATAAGAATAGCAGATAATACTACAACTAAGATATAAAGTACTTCCTGAAACAGGAAGAGCATCTATAACAGATATACACCTAGATTATGTCTACAGTATTAATTTAGAAGAAGCTATTGCTCGACCCTTCCCTTATAGTTAAGGAATGGCTAATTTGGCTAAAGGAGAACACAGAACCTACCTCGTCGTTTATTAGGAAGAAGGTATAATACTAGTATATAGAAGCCCTTAAGGGGTTTAAATACTTGTTAAAATTGAATTAGTGGTTAGATTAATGGGAATATGTAATAGTACTAGGAGAGAAGTATAAGATCCCTTAAATATCCGATGGAATCTGGCTTTAAGATTTGGCAGAAGTTATTTGACTATTTAGCAACGCCTACTATATAAAGTATACTACTGAGTTAAATGACCCTTAGAAGTTAAGATCTTCTAAATACTATAGAGTAGCAAAGGAGCTATAAGAAGGACTTAGAATACCCTTAAAGAAAGCTAATGCTATTATAAGAGGGAGTACCTTTAATGTAGACTTCGCAGAGTAAGCCATAATGGATCACTCTAATACTACTAAAGGTCTAAGGAAAGGAACCTTAGCACGTACTAGACGCTTAAAGAGAGCTAGGTTACTAGTAGATAAGGAGACGTCCTATAAGAAGCTAATACCTGTGTGCTTAGCGTGCGAGAAACGAGGACATTCCCTTTAAAACTATTGGTGTTTATTTAAAGATAAAAGACCTATAGGAGTCATAATAGGAGATGCGCGCATTAATAGGGCACTAAAGAAGGTAGAAAAGAATAAGAATCTTGCTAACTAAGTTACGAAGATTAGACTTAAAGAATAAGAAGACAAGGCCTGATAATAATAGGATAAGAGCCAGGAAGTTAAGATTAAGGAAGAAGCTAATATAATATTCCTAGAATTGTATTACACCGGTTAAACCTATCTACTAAAGCTATTGACTATTTTTAACTTAGGAACTACTCTCTATATCTTTAATAACCTCTTTTATTTTTATAATTTTAGGAAAGCTCTAAGACAAGAATATGTTACCGCCGGCAGCTTAGAAGTGCCTATACTAGGCTACAGCGATGTTACTATCTAAATTATAAAACTAGATAAGAGTAAGGGAACCCTACGTCTTAAGGATATTGCCTTTTATATGGACTTTAATACGAATCTAGTATTGTTCCATCTGCTTTAAAAATAAGGGTTCTACTAGGATAATAAAGGAGATAATAATCTTCTAGTTTGGAAGGATGACACGATCCTATATTAAATAGAAGAATGTTACGGATAATAGACTATTGAATACGTCCGACTAGGAAGTTGATTAGCGTTTAATATAAGCCAACTGCTACGCCGCTAATGGAAGCGCAGAGTATCGTTAAGAGACGCTTATCTAGATTTAAAAGGTAATGTATATTTATGGCATCTGCGTCTAGGTTATCTAGGACCTATAAGCCTTTATTATTTAGGTTTTAACGCCCTAGGAGTTAAGCTTTAAGGCCTAAAGATAATAGAATGTTAATATTGCAGTCTCGCTAAAATTAAGTGTTAGGTCTTAAGAAGGTTCTTAAAACAGAATATTAATAAACCTTGTCTTAACCTCTATATTAACTAAACTGACCTTAAGGAAGCGTATACTGGATTTATACGAGTTATATTTATCTATAATACCTTCTTAGGGAGAACCTTCCCGTATGTTATAACAATGCATGGCAAAGAAAAGGAGATACTATAAGTGCTTAAAGATTTTATCAAATGGATTCGTCTAAGGCATAACCTTAAGGTTAATACTATTAGATTAGACTACGAGCTAGGGAAAAGGAGAACCCTTAAATGGCTATAGACCTAAGGGATTATATTTAAGCCTTTAGCGCCTTATACCTAAGCTTAAAATAGTACCGCCGAACGCTTAGGGGGTGTGATTATTAA
>Ga0307507_10001582_pt1 | contig 50363 bp, 27 predicted proteins | sample 7_EM_MG_FD_207223 | JGI IMG/M metagenome (GOLD analysis project Ga0307507, IMG submission 207223) | Populus trichocarpa ectomycorrhiza microbial communities from riparian zone in the Pacific Northwest, United States - 7_EM | ecosystem: Host-associated > Plants > Roots > Unclassified | place... | reverse complement strand
ATATGCTTACTAATACTAATAAAATATATATAAAATATTAAAATTATAAAAATTATACTTTTATGTATGCTTAGTAATCTTATAGTTAGCACTTAGTAGCTAAATGCTAAGACTTAATTATAAATGCTATATTTAGTAGCTAAATGCTAGTACTTAGTTATAAATGCCGCATTTAGCGGCCAAATGCTAATACTTAATTATAAATGCCGCTAAATGCTAGGAAATGCTAGGAAATACTAGAAAATACTAGAAAATGCTAAAATGGCAGAAACGAAAAATTAAATGCTGGTAAATTTTTTCCTAACGTATAGCAGGGCTGTAATTATATATAATGCGGTACTCCTTAACCATATTCTAAATAAATAATATTAAGACTCTACTAGTCGCGTCTAGGTAGTATTTATCCTAGAGGATACGCCTAACCTATATTATACTCTTTAATACCTAATACATTCTAGGGGATTAACCAGTTAGGTGTTTCTATATGCTAGTTTATATAGTAATAAACTCGCGTATTAGTTATATAGTAATACAATTTTACGTAGTGATTAGAAGGAATTAGGTTAAGTATTTTAGCACTAATAGTTCTATCGCATTAAGGGTAGGGTAATAATTGTTCTTAAACCTAGCTTTACCCTATAGGTGTAGTAGCAAAGTCTTGCTAACTATATATATATTATTGTTATTCTTCTATTATTCCTTATTGGTTTACTTAAGAGCCTTACAGATTTACAGCTATTTATCCTTTTTTAGTTTACTAAATATCTTAACTTTATTATAGCTAGGGGCGAGAATTGTAATCTAGGGCGGGTTAGGGCGCTTTATAATTGCGCTATCTTATAACATTATACTTGCGTCCTTTAGGAATCCTAGCAGGCCTAAATTTAGCGTAAGGACGATTAAGCAGCCTTGCTATAGGTTTATAGAGTATAGCTTCTTAAAGTTATCTTTATAGTAGTATATAATCGGCTGCTTTACTACCTATAGGCATTTTATATCCAGCGGATATATCTTAGGTAGGTAGTAGGTTATATCCCTAACAGCTTAAGCCTCTTAAACGTCTATTATATTCTAATAATAAAAGTAGTTTATTAGCTATTAAGTAATTATTTATATAGTCTTACCCGCGCTAGGTTTATCTACATAGATACTACCTCCTTTAATTATTCTCTCTTGCTTAAATGCCTAAGCCATATATACCACTTAGTATGGGCTAAATTTAAAGCCTAATATAAGGCCCCAATTAGGGAGTTTAATTAGGGCGGTCTTAGAGAGTGCTTTTAATAAGATAAGTAGGAAATATTCTAGAGTAAGTAGAAGATCCGCCTCCGTTATATATACTAGTGTACTATCTAGGTTGTCCTTCCTAGCCTTATAAAGCTGGGCTAGGAAATTTTGCTAGTTAAGTTCTTCCTTTATATTTATATCTTAGTTATTATTATTAACCAAATTCTTGTTTTAGTTGTTATTATTAACTAAATCCTTATTTTGGTTACTATTATTAACTAAATTCTTATCTTTATCTCTATTCTCCGTGTTCTTGGAGTTAGTATAATATAAAAACTAATTATTATGTCTACTAGCATATTACGGCAATTTACTATCCTCTGCAGTAACATTTTAAGGGGTATTAACGGTTAGTAATATGGTAATAGGGTTGTCTATTATATTATTAAGCTAGTATATACCTGCAGGTTTAGTAATAGGTTGCGGCGATTTACTATTATCTATAGCAATTTCTCTGGTACTGCTGTTACTCGTTAATATAGGCTTATAGGTAAATAGGTTACGTCTTCCCTTTACTAATTACCTTTTACGCATAACTAGCTTATTATTGCTGCTTTTTATAAGGGTGCCTACTGCTAATTTTGGTTAAGGGCACTTCCTATATCTATTTAGGTTGGCCTTGCGACTATTTAACTTCCTAGGCGCGGCTAGCTTGCTTTTATTATCCTTTACTAGGGCACTTATTGCTAATCTTAGTTAAGGCCACTTATTATATCTACTTAATTTAGTCTTACTATTATTTGATTTCTTATATCTAATAGGCTTGCTCTTGCTATTTTTCTTAGAGCTATATACTACTAATCCTAAATAACTCCGCTTCTTGCCTTCTCCTAGTTTGCTCTTGCCGCTAGCCTTATATAATATTAGGACTTACTAGCTATCTTTTATACTACATCTATTGCGTCTAGGCGCCTTAGATTTGATGGCTAGCAGTATATTATTAGTAGTAGTAACTTAGGAGTTTAAGCTAGGAGGTAAGAATAATACTATAAATATAGCCTCCTTTATGCCATTTTTTGCTATTTTGCTAAAAGCTGCAATAAGTGTGCCCTCTAACTGTATTATGAGGTTTTTATGTCTCTATGGCGATATATAGATGTTCTTTTTAGGCAGACTATTAATATTAAGCTCTATATAGGCTTATAGTTCCTCCTATAGCTTGCCTAGAGCTGTATATAGGTTTCTATTTATTAGATATAAGACTTAAACTACCCTAACTATTAACTTACCTATTAAGCCTATAGATTAGATTTCAATCTTAATATCTTCTATATTAATTGTGTTGCTTACCGCTAGGGTTACTGGCTAAGGCAAAGGGATACTAGGTAGTAGGTTTATAGTAATATCTATAGGCTATATTACATGTAGTAGCTAAGGTAGCGTTATTTTATCTTATGTTTTGGTCTTTTGGGGTAATATATATTTACATAAAGGTAGGTTTTTTAATTTATTAGAGGTACTTAGTACCCTCCTTATATAATTAGAATAAGTACTTTTTATAATTTTTAAGATTACCCGCAGTTTCTAATCTAGTAGAGTATTAGCAAATTATAGGAGTTGCTTATAAAACTCCTTAATATATCCTTTTTTTATTATTATAGAGTTGCCGCGATATATTATATACTTAGGCTTAACTTTAATTATAATATCTTTAACCCTCTCTTTTAGTCTATTATAGTTTTTAATAATTATTTTAAAGTCTTAGGTAATATTTGTATCTTTAATTAGCTTTAGGTTCGCCTTATACTACATATCTAGCTTTACTTATAGTTGCGTTATTATTAAGTTGCTTATTTGGTTAGGTATATATAATATTATAGTATATATTAAGTAGAAGGTAACTATTAAAGTAAAATAGCTTTATGCAGTAGCTAGCTAGTACTATACTAGTATAACTCTAGTATTAGATATAGTTAGAGGTTAGTTATTAGAGAGATAAAAGGTAGAATAAATAAGGTAAATAAAAGAGAGGTAAAGTAGTAGATCTTGTAATTACCTATATATACCCGTATAGAGGTGAAATTAGCTGTTGTTTACTACTACTAGTTAGGGTAAATATAGCTAGACTTAATACTGTGCAGTTAAATAAGGGCATAATTATATAAGGGCATAATTATATAATATATAGGGACTACCCTACCTACCCTATTTAGGGCTGGGTAGCGGTCTAGTACTACTAAACTTTTACAGTTTTTAATATAAGCGATTTATTAAGTGCCTATAGAGGGGTAACTAGTTATTACAGCATAGTAGAATATAGGAGGTTGTAGGTATTACTATATTTTTTATTATTAATAAAGTTGGTATATATACACGCCGCTAAAGTTAAAGGGCTAGCCTGCGTCTATATATACGGGCTCTATTGCTATGAAGTATTTACTATATAACAGGTAGTATTTCTAGTAGACGGCGATATATTATACTTATTATAGGCGTCACTATATTTCTTATTATTATATAAAGTTGGTGGATATGCGCGCTACTAAAATTAGAGGGCTGGCCTATATCTATATATACGGACTCTATCGCTATAAAGTGCTTAGTATATAACAGGTAGTACATCTAGTAGACGGCAACGTATTATACTTACTTTATAATCACTAGTGTTATTATTATATACTTAAGGGCCTACCAGGTAAGTCTATTTAGAATAATAATTATTTAGTATATAGGATGCTTTTATATCTATACCTAAATATCTAGTACTTATTTAAACGCATATCTACTATAAAAGGTTATAGGAGGTTTTATATCTTATATTATAAGTTTATATAATTAATGGTATTTTACAGCATTTTATGGCATATTAGGACATATTAGGGCATATTAGGGTATATTAGGGTATTTTAGGATAGTAGATATGTTGTATATACCTAGCATTTAGCCGCTTAGTAATGTTAACTTATTTCACTATTTATCTATTTAGTGTTATATAAGAGGTTAGTATTTTACTATAGTATTTTCTATATTAGAGTCTCTTATATTTAATATCTTTATTTTAGATCTATTTAGAATTATATATAATTTTATAATATCCTACTCCCTACCTAGTACTCTAGTAAGAGATTATTTAGCTAATAATACCTTTTCTCTTACTAATTAAGGGAGGAAAAAACTTATACTTTCTAGTAGTAGTAGGCTATACTTATTAGTAATATTTTTAATAGATTATAGTATTTAAGTTTCTGTTTACCTATAATATAATTAACCTACCTATAGTAAAGTGCTTTTATTTTACTACTTACTTCTCTTTTCCCTTACCCTTTTATACGTCTATATGCTTATATTATAAACTATAAAAGCTTAATAGTGCTAGACCATCGCCTAGCCTATATTAAGAGATAGGCTAGGTAGAGTAGTCCCTTTAACTTATACTATACCACGTCTTTCTTTATAGGTTAGTCTTATTACTATAGATTTACCTTTACACGCGTTTAACCTATAGAGTATATAACTATGTATATTGCCGCTAAGGCCTTATATATATAATTTTATTAGGGCGTGCCTTATCTCCTTATCTTTACTAGTTAACCTAACTCTATTAACTACCCTCTCTTACTTCTACCCTATTAGCATCTACCTCTATAACTAGTGCCTCTGTAGATCTATCTAGGCTGTAGAGCTTTATAATATAGTAAGTTAGCTACCTTATCTTTAATCTTAGCTATGTAATAGAGAATCTATATTTACTAATATATTTATATAGACTACTATTTAATATAGCCTATTACTAAAATAGACCTACCTACTAATTATTTTATAACTCGCGATATTAACTATGTCTATAACCACAAAAAGTTCGCTAAGGGTGTTATAGTTTTTAAGATTGCCTTAACTATAGTAGCTGTGGGCTCTAGTATCTTATAAGGCAATAACAAAAGCCCTATACTTAATAAGCCTATTCTTTTAGAGCTTAGTAGTCTATACCTCTTAGCTAACAACGCTTTAAAATACTATCTCTGTCTATCTACCGGCTATATACGCGCTAATTATCCTCTTAAGAAAGCTTCTTAACTTTATTACGGCTGTAGTAAGGCTGGTTATTTTAAAGCCAACTGCCCTAACCCTATATACAATAATTATGGGGAAGCCGGTTATCTTAAAAGCAACTGTTTTTATATAATATGCAACCAATATGGTGCTATAGGCTATAAAAAGCGAGACTATCCCTAGCTATTAGATAAGAAGAAGCAGATTTACCTAAACTATAACTCCCTAGACTATTAAACTATCTTCTATAGTTAGGTATATAAGAACTACAGAGTTACAGGGTATAATATTAATAATTGCATAAATAGACCTACTTTAATTTAGGTAATAGACGCCGCAACTACTCTAGGTAAGGTAGATGCACTAAGTGCTACTACTTTAAGTATAGCTGCTACCTCTCCCTTGCCTAAACCCCTTAATGTAGCCGGCTTCTATCTGGTAGCAGATAGCCTAGTAAATAATCTAGATACCTATATAAAGAATAGCAATTCTATAATAGCCAAACCTTTAGATGCACTCTAGCTTCTAAGTAATAACCACCTTATAGTTTAGTTTATTATGTAAATTATTAAAAAGTATATTATAGTATATAATATTATATTCTAGGTGTCTTATAAGGCTAATAGAATACCTACTTACTATTTATATAAGATAGCGTCTATCTAATTTACAGATGCTAATATTACTAGTAATGTTAAGGTTAATACTACTAATGCTACTTTTCTAGTTACTTAACAACTGTTATATTTAACTACACTTAAGTATCTTACTTGTATTCTCCCACAAGATGCTATAACCCTACGACTTTACTATATTAGGTTTGTTGCTGCCTTTAACAAACTTATATTAGGTACGCGTATATTGCTTAGCAAGTACTTCTTTATTAATGGGGACTTTGGCCCATTTACGCTGCAAATCTATAAAGCTTAGGATATGCTGTTAAATAATCCTATAGTTATTATCCACTTCTTTACGCTAGGCATTAAATGGCTTAATAGTTATATCGCGAGCCTAAACGCAAGCCTATAGTAGCAGAGTATTAACAATTCTTTAGGTCGCTAGTAGAAGAACCATAATATAAATATCCAGCTTGGTATATAGCTCTTAATAGAGGACTAACCATTATATAAAATCCCTATAAGATATTAGTTTAATAGCGTTTTTAAGTATTTTATGGTCTAGTTCTATACCGCAGTTATAAGCCTTAAGGTTATTAACCAGAACCCCTAGGTACCTACTATTATTTATCTTATTATCTTCCTAGGTAGCATGGATTAAGTCTACTACGCTACTATCTAAATAGTTAATAGTCTTACCCTTTATACTAACTCTATTATTAATATCTTATTCCTAGGTGAAGATGTAGATAGCTAGGCCAGCTAGAAAAGAGTTATTATTAATACTACTCCCTTTAGCTCCGGCTATAACTATTATACTTTTGTCTTTTAACTATAGGTGGGTTATAAGTTTACACTAAACCCTATATTTGCTCTAGAGTATGTCCTAAGTAGTAATAACTTTATAATAGTTAATAACCTAAGCAAGGCCCTAATTACGGTATAGGGTATTAAATGTCTTATAACTAAGCATGTCCCTAAGGTTGGAATCTCCTAAGAGATTAATACTCTACACTATTTATAGTAAGGAGGCGACAGTTTCTAAATTAAGTACTAAATTGCGCTATCTAACAACTTTATAGATCTCCCGTGTATTAATTACTTTAACTGTAATATTGCTAAATATGGGAAGAACTTAGTTAATAATACCCTTAAGGCTATCTTGCCGCTACTTAACAAAGAGCAAATGGGTGCCTATACTACGCTTAAACATATAATAGGCGGTATTTTGCTAATCTAAGGCCCTAGTAGTGTTAGGAAATCAACTTTCCTAACTATCTTAGTATAATACTAGTATTGACTTAGGTCGCCCTAGTAGGATCCTACTAAAATCTAGGTCTTGTTGCCGCTTAATTGCTAACTAGATATACTAGCTAAGACAATTAATAATATATTTATAGAGGACTACAAGGTACTAATTATGTAAAGCTATCTTACTAAATTTCCTATTGTCCTTCGCCGCTATATGCGCTTAACGGAAACTAAGGTCTATATATAGGATACTATTATACAGCAAATAGCGGCAGGCATTAATACTCATCCTAAGTATTTTAAGAAATAGGATAACTATGCTATAATTAATAAGAACGTATCTATGCTAAATATAGCATTCCTACTCTACCATACGTTTAAGGCTAGTAATGCCACTAGCTTTAATAAGTAGTTATAAATTATAGATTTATCTAAAGGTTAGTAGCTATTACACCTTATAGGTATCCCGGATAGTAACGGAAACCTACATCCTATTATAGACCCTAATATAACTAAATACGCCGAATTCCGCCAATACTTATACTAATTTGCGCTTGGTAACAACATAACATAAGATAATAAGATAGGATTAACACTCGCAGCTAATATAGTTATTATACACCTAGCTAAGAAGGCTAATATTATTTTTATAACACCTAATATAGTCTCGCAGACCTGTGCATATTCTATTAGCGCCATACGCGCAGTTTTCTATAATAAGGCTAGGAAGGCGTCTAAGCTAAATAGTCTCGCTAGATTTACCTAAAGTAGACCATATTTAATCTAAAGAGGTTTATAAATCTAGGCTAGCGACCTTGTGCCTTAGGTTCTCCTTAGTAATATATACTAATTAAAACCAATTCTTAGTCCTAATTTTAATAATTTATTCTACTATTAGAAATCCATCTCCCTCTATATATATCTCCTCGCGGCTAGTGTAGATATAGTGTAGTTCTTACTACAATATTAATTTATTAAAGATATTGTATATCTCGTAAATGCCGTCCTACCGCATGGCCAGCTTTAGATAAGCCTAATAGTTAAGGACCGAAAGTAGTTAAAGCTAGCGGCGAGCTTTTTTAAGAATATACTACGCTATAACCACCCTATCGCGTTCCTCGCCGTTAATGGTACTATATAGGTAAATAAGTTTAGCCAATTAATGTATAACCTGGTCTATACTTGACGCATATTCTAGGTGGCCATAGCGCTAATAGACTTTGGATTTAAGCCATTAGAGGTTAGTCTTGCCATTCTATATATAGCCTAACTTGCCGTCTACTCCGCAGCGCTGCATGCGCTTAAAGAATGGTGCTATACCCAGCAAGATGGCAGTAAGTGGCGGGAATTTATGCTAGTAGTTAATAAGATTAAGGTCTTTACCATTAACGGTATTTAAGGCGGCTAGGTGGAGTTATTAATATATAATATAATAGTTACTAGTCCGCTAAAATTTGTCTAGAATATAGTAAGGAACCTTTTTATAATTACTAGACCATAAATAGGCCTTATTATTATTAGTAGTCCCTAGGTGGTCTATAATTATTATACTAGTAATAAGACCTTTATAAACACCGCATACTATAAAATTAAGAAGTGGTGTAAGGATAATAAGGTATTTATTAACCTTAAGAATCCTAAATAGAAAGAGAACTTCTAGTAACTTATTACCCTATTTAATGTTAATAAAACTATATAGTGTGTCTACTGCTAGCGTACGGCCGATTACACGCCTATTTTATACAGTATAGATGTTAACTTTAATATTACTATCCCTAACTTCGTGGGTGTAATAAATATTAGCGGTATTAGTAATTATACTAAAGCGTAAAACAAGGCTAATAGAGAGGGCGCCAATAATAACGGCTAGAATGGTACTAGTAACAACAGCAAGGATAATAATAATAGAGAGGATATTAGTAGCGTTGGAACACAAGGAGAGTAGTAAGAATAGATATTATAGACACTACTAGCAGCGAGACCCTTAAATAGGGACACTAAATAGAAGTTAAGAGCGGTAATAGCTACAGGCCTTTAGCATTTGCAATTTTGCTATAGCACTAAATAAAATACGGCATATTATAACACTATATGTCATAGCTAAATAGGATAAATTCTTAATAATTATAATCTCTAAAATAAACAAGCGCATTATGGTAAAGATAGCCTAATTTATAAAGTCTAGTAACCCTAATTTCTATCCCTTATAGGCTAGCGGTTAATTAATGCTAATCTATAATCTAGATTTTAAGTACTTAACCAGTTAGATTGTAGTCTAGATATCTTACTAATAATTACAACCAGTTAGCTAGCTGCGAGCTTTAGCTTTTATAGCTAACTAACTACGTTAAGTAGATCGCTTGCTGTCTACTAACTATTAAGCTGTCAGCTAGCTATCCTAATTAGGTAAGTAGTATAGCTAGTAGAGCCTTTGGCAGAGCCTCTAACCTAGTTTTAGTATATATTATATTTAACTAAAGGTTTACTAATCTATAATAATTCTAGCTTAAAGCTAGACTCTATAATTAATTTCCCTAGCTACTAAAGCTTTACTAGGGGCTTAGCATAGAGCTCTACTAAAGGTTTTACTAGGAGCTCTACCAGAGAGGCTTTATAAAGCTCCCTTAAAGCTCTATATAGAGCTCTATGGAAACTCCATATAGAGCTCTATAGAAACTCTATATAGAGCTCTATTAAAGTTCTGCACAGAGCTCTACTAAAGCTCTGCACTAAAGCTCTATATAGAGCTCTACTAAAAGCTTTAACTACCACTAAATCTTACTACTAAGGTAGCGAGCTGCCAGCTAGCTGTAGTTTTATAGCTAAGCTTACTAACTACTTACGTTATTAGCAACGCTAATAGTAATGCTGACTTTTAGACACACTAACCACAACTATTATTAATTACTCTCTGTATAGTATGGGCCGCCTCTATTTTCGCTAAACTATAATAACCCTAAATAGTATCTAATCCTTTTCTCGCCATAGCTGCCGCTAAGGTAATGCGACTTAACGCCCTCTTCTACTTATATTGGGCAGTTCCCCAACCTAGGCTATACTATTGCTGGTATTAGCACGCCCTTACCATATCTTAAGAAACTTGTCGCTAAGGCTATAGGTTCTTAGAATAATACTTATCCCACCCTACTAGCTACTAGCTAGCAAAATATAGGACAAATATAATATCTATATAATTGCCCCTAATAGAAAAGCCTGTAGTAAAGGCGATTTACTATACCACGCCTAGATAACCTAAGATTATATATATAGATAATAATTTTAGGGCTTCCTAGTATAATAGGAGGTCTCGCTGCAAGGTAAATTTAACTAAAGTTACTATCTCTATATAGATTAGATTAACTGTAATTAATTAATACCTTCTAGCCCACCTGGCGAAATATATCGCGCTAATAATAGGGCTAGATAAACGTTAGCGATATATTATAATTAGGATAGACACCTACATACCATCTCTATAGATAGCTGTAAATATAGCCTAGCCCACCCTATAATAAACTGCCCTTAACAGAGCAGCCCTTAAGGCCCCATTGTTTCGGATAGGCATAGTCTCTATATAGGCGGCCTATATCCACTCCTTATTATAATCCACCCCAGCCTCTGAAAATATCTTAACTAGTAGCTAATATTCAACTATGCGTAGGCCTTAAGGCGTATTAGGCAGCAATACTAGACTTAAAGCCATATCTATACTTAGGACTAAGTTCGTACCATCTAGTTACTGCCTACAAAGTAGTATAACAAGTCGTTTAAGATTATAGCTGTAGTTCTATATATAGCTAAGCAGGAACAAGTTCTGTGAGTTTATAGTAGCTATATACCCCTTTTCCGTATCTACTATATAGTTAATGCCAGGCCGCCCTAGTACCTTTATCTTTTTATATATATTTAACTGTGCGCGGGCTAGCATGTTCTACATAGCCTTATATACCTATAGCGCTAGTACCTTCTCGCATTCTATTACTTAATAGATAACTTTTTGGATTACCTACTCGCGCAGCAAATTATTTAGTCGTCCGCAAAATAAAACATACAGGATACTGTCCTTAATAATAACCTACTTAAAAGTCCACTTAATAGTATTAAGTCTCTCTACAGTAATACCTAAGCTGGTAATAAGCTATATGTCTTTTTGCGGGTCCACGGCACTTATAGAGTTATACCACGCCGTATTTGCAGCATACCGCTGTTATATATCGCGTCCTATCGTAAAAGATAGTCTAGTATCTTAAGTAGGGAATAGTGGTGTTCAGAATCCTATGCTTAGTATAATAGAGAGGTGGCGCGACATTAGTAATAAGTAGAGCCTCCTAGCCCAATATAACGCGATCTAGCGCAAATTAGCGCAAAATATAGCAGATTGCGCTATCTAGCGCGTTAGTGTCTACGGACATCGCCGTACTCTTGCTTGTAATATAGCACGAGCTATAAATACTACTTTAAATATACGGTTTTATACGGATATTGTTTTCGGCCCCCTTTTAACCAAACTATAGCAAGTTGCAGCTTAATGCGGCAATTTATAAATAAGCTCTATTCAGCGGTAATATAGAAAGTATAGGATTAAAGTAAAAAGTATAGGCGGTCTAACCTGTTATAAACGATATTGTCTAAGAAAACAGAAACGGAAGAAGGATAGACACGAGGCCATTAATATTAAAGAGACAGACAACAATGCACCCTTACGCCATTAAAGCTTAGGGGAGTATTAGACAGCCTATTATAGGGCCAAGCTAGAGCAAGATAATAAGTGGTCACTTACATAATATATAGATAACAATATACTATGCTATTAAACCTTAGAAGGGCATTAAACAACCAATTATAAGGCCGAATTGGAGTAAGATAATAAGTGGCCACCTATACAAGCTCTAGGCGATAATATTATTAATAAGCCAAATAACAGGGCTGTGGATATGCACTATAACAATAATTCTATAATATTTAATAGGGTGTATAACCTAGCAATAATTAAGACTAATTAGTAAACTTTAACTGGAATATTTACAGATGTCTTTTAGACCGAAATATTTAAAGAGGCCACTAGCTACGCTGTAGGAAAGCCTCTAGAACGGAACTAAGGAAATCCACAAACTACAGACAATACTGCGGCAGTATGCGACATTATGCCGCATATTAAACGTACTAGCAGTGCACTAGATAAGACACCTCCCCCATTTTATTCTTTTAGCAGTGAGGCAGAATACACACAGGTCTTATAGTAGGTAAGCCACAGGACTTCTAACCGCGCTATTAACAAGTGGTTTAATAATATTAGGCTTTAGGGAATATTTGCTAACCATTTTTCTTGCTAGAGTGCTAAAGATGTTAAAGCAAAACTACTTTTAAAACAGATGTAATCTAAAAGCAAGCAACCACAGTAGATTGAAATAATTATAACTATAGGGGACTAGCAGCTGCTAGTATATTACCAAAATACTCTAGAGATTGTATCCCTCTTTATTAGTTATGGCCCTTTTTAAGAAGACATAACTTTCTCGCCAGTAAGGCAGTACTTATTAGTAGGAATAAGAATATACAATAAGCTTAACACAGCAGACTAGTAGTAGGAGACGCAAGAGTAGCTACCGCTTAGCGCAACTATAGTGCTAATTATATTAGCCAGCGACAAGACCCAACTAATATAATATACTAGCGGCAAGAAAGCATGGCCACTCTATATTTTAATTAGAAATATTAAACTGCGTGTTTAATAATCTGTAAATCAACTAGCCCTATTACTACTTATATACCTCCTAGTCTACATACCTAGCAACCAAACAATATAACTAGCGGTATAACATAAGACCCTCGCGGCCATCCTTAAATATATGCTTTAGTGACAACCCTACTGCTTATATAGTCAAGCTAATAATGCCTACAGCGTTAGAGAAAGCTAGCAAAGAAGAAGTATATCTCCTATATATAGATAGCTAGGATTAACACTGCTTTCCACTTCTAGCTGTATTTATGGCTAATTACAAAGAACAGGTCACGCTTATAGGTATTAAAAGTGGCCGTAAATATTCGATTTGTTATATATATACGAATAAATAGTATAATCTAACAACTACTATCTAGCGGCTATAGCCGTTCCGTATATACTAATTAACAAAAGACCAAATATAAATGTAGTAGGAAGGTTGCGATACTAATAAAAAGGATAACTTAGATTATATTTAGCCGTTCTATAACTTTATATAGGGCTATAATCTATCTAATATCTATAAGATAATAGCGCCTAATTTTCTACACTAGGTGCTTAAAGGCCTCACTAGTAAACACCTTATATATTAGATTAAGGGGCTTATACAAAGTAAAATATAGGCTGGAAAATATTAGGGCCTTAATATCCTACGCATAGATAGTTGCGGCTAGGAGATATTAAATATTAATGCACTTATTACCACCTACTTCGCATAGGTAAAGCGATTTACTAATATAATAGTATAGGATAGCTAGGCAAATGTCGGCTAATAGATAGGAAAGATGTATAAATCTCTATTATAACAATTAGTCCCTACTATAGCACCCTTATTAAAACAGAATAAAGGCGCCATGCTATTTATCTAGGCGTTTATAGACTTTACTATACTATCTTAATATATATTATATAACGAATCAACTATCTAGTACCTAGCAGTAGCTATTTATAGAATAGACAAAATAAAGGATATATTCCTTCCGTTTTAACTAAGCAAGATAGGACTACTACACTTTAATATTCCTAAGCTATATACTATTACCCACTATCCGGAGAGCATCTAGCGACTAAGAGTAATTGGAGGTATAGATATAGAGTACTTAGAGTAAGCACATAAGCTATAAAAGGCATTCTACTATAGAACTAATAAATAGAACAACTATAAAGAGCAGATGCTATAATATAACACTATATATTTTAACATAATGCTTCAGAACGAACTCAAACTATAGGCGTTAATTAATATAATTAACATGGTAGACCCAATAAGCGTAATATAGACAATACGACTAGGTCCTGCAGTTAATATATACGCATATCGCTTGTATATATGGAACTTCAACAACTATATAGCTCAGACACTTTAAGACTAGAGAATTAACATATCTATCTAGCATATGGTTAAGGAGGTATAGCGCCGGATAGAGATTACTAATCTTGCATCTAAACTAGCCCCCTTTATAAGGGAATGCCGTAAGCAGATTAATAGAATCTAGTAAATAAACTAGGATGTTAACCAACTAGAGGCTAATAATAATTAGGTATTAAAAATGCCCCTAAGCATCTATTACAGCGTTATATATTATATTTGCTTTAAGAAGGACGCCACTAACACTGATAAGCTTAATAAGGTGTTTGCTTAATATACCCCATTATAGGCTGACACTGGAGCCCCCCGCTATAATACTATAATAGTGCAAGAATATAAGCAGGTAAATAACAGCCTCTATAGCAATAAAGTTGGGAGGCTTTGTCTGCTACTTATAATCCAGAATACTAGGCGATTGGATAGAGAGGGCAAATACCTAAAATATGCTAGTGCGTTGGTAGAGACCCTCTAAGTTTATAATAGTAGCAAGATTAACGCAAGAACCAAAATACTTAGAGTGTAGAGTATAAAGCCATCTAGTAGCAGGATAAGACGCATGCTAGATACCCTCTAGATATACAATATTAACTATATTATAAGGCCTATCTTACTCGTGCTAATAGATATTAATGTTATAGACTGTTTCTTTGTAAACAACTACAGCGATTAGGATATATATAATACTATATATAACAAAGACTTTAAGCGAATAAATAGGGCATAGGTTAATATATATGTAAGAAAATAGGCTCGCACTAGGCGGTAAATAAATACAACTTAGCTAAAACAGCGGCAAGTTGCAACTAGCGGCGCCGGATTGCAATAAAGGGGCAAATTGCCGTGACTATAATAAACTAGAATATAACACCACCACGCATCGCCCTCTACGCGCTAGCTACCCTTTATATTCTATATACCGTACCCTCTACCTTAAAAGTAGGTAAATATTATAAGGAACTAGGCTTCTGCGCGGTATAGAAAAAATATTACGTAAAGTAGGACCCTATGCTATAGTAAGGCAATCTAATTGCCCCATTATAAAGCCTAATAAATAGTCAGGCCGCCCTCCCAACTTATTATTATAAGTTAGTTAAGGCTCTTTTCTATCTACACTTAGCAAGAAAACCTTAATTTATACTATAAAAGTTAAATAGGTCGTTGTTTAAAGTATGTTAGGTATAAGACTCTAGACTATCTAGCGTCTTCTAGGGAAGTAAGGTGCGTATAAAAGCTAAACAGTTCTACTAGACTAATATACTTATCCTCTACTTATCCCGTAGAAAAGTAAACAAAGACACTATAAGTTAAGTAGTAGCTCCTAAGATAATCTAGATCTTAAAGGGGATAATATTAAGCTCTATACTGTAATTGTCTCCATTAAAAGGCAAGGCTGTTATTAATACTATTATATGCTATAGTACGACCCATTATTGTTAATTTTGATAACGTTATCCTAATAGATAGTCCTATTCTTATTAAACAAAAGCCTGTAAACCCTAAGCAACCCTAGGATATCTAAAACCTATACTTAAAAGAAACGCATGTGTTACTTAGACAAACAACCGCTATAGAATAACTTCAGATAATATATAAAGCAGCCACTTAGCCCGGTTAATACAAAGATATACAGTATTGCTTAAACATGTCTTGTTGTATATATAATAACAGGCTCTATACCTAAAGAGCTCTATCTCTCTCCCTAGCCGGAAATAAATACAAGCGGTTTAAACACACTAATAAAGTAGACGTGGAAAGAGGCGATTGCTATTATAGACCATTATAAAGGCCCGACAAATAGAGCATTAAGTATGCTACTAGGGCCAGCGGTACACAAGGTTCGCAGTCCTTGGATTTAATAGCACTATGCTAACCAGTTTTCCAGCTATATAACCAACTTAGCGTGTTTTGGTGTGCTATAATAAATATAGTGCGCGATACCGTTGCTAGGAGCTATAACTGCCTTAAACTAGATACTAAGGTTATGGTAAAGGAAGTAGAGGAACTACTTAAGGATAACCGCTTTACGCTTAGTGGCCTAGTTAGTACTCTACCTTTTACTATACCTAACTAACCAAGGCTAAGATGGAGAGATAAGATTTAGGGCACTAATTATTACACACTATATTAAGCGTGTGTTCTTTAATACTAGGCCAAGGTCACTTGCCCTTAATAAGAATAGTACTAACCTATTCTCGCCTATTACAGCCAATACAATATAGCTTATATGCGTAGCAATTTAATATACGCTTAAGGACTATAGAAGCAGAATATAAATTATTTATAAGTTTAAAGCTAATGCTATAGTTATAGGTAAAACCATAGAAAGCCTCTTACTATACTTACTAAAGCGTATTATAGATAGTTGGGAGTGACTATAGAATACCTAGAAGAGCTACCAACCCAAGCGTAATAAAAGGCTACGCAGGCTACTTCTATAACAAGTTAATAAGATGCGGAATATAACTAGAGATAAGATACTATAGACTTAGTAAGCAATTAGCAATCCTTTTAAGGATACTATAGAAGATTTAGAGGAACTGGATCCTAAGTATAATAATAGGTTTACTTAATGACCGCATACTATAAGTATAAACACATAATATTACATTAATCGCGTCGCAACGTCATATCGCAATACTTGCTATATGCTGTAGCACTTTACTGCTATTTCCTATTTTACAATATCCCGCTATTTTAATTGTTGTACGCGGGCTAATAAAGATAATATAATAGGATAATAGTAGCCTAGCGCATTTGTCGCTAAGAATAAGCCCTAAAACTATATATAAGGTCTCCTTCTCGCAGTATACTAATAAGACGATTTTAATGCCATATAACTATAACATTAACGCCATTAAAGCGCTCCTTAAACAAATTTAAGGTAATAATAAATAGGAAATAGGAATTAATTACCGTATCTTATAATGTATATTCGCCAGCGAGTCCAAGGTTATAAATATTACAGATAGTGCTATACTAGAGGATATAAAGGCCCGCCTATAGAGTGGAGATAGACGGGTAATACTAGAACTTGCTAACGAAGAGGATAAGAGTAGAGAAGGCAGCGGAATAGATAGGGAAAACAACAGCGACAAAGAGGATAAGAATAAAAAAGGTAGTGGAATTAATAGGGAAAACAATAGCGAGAATAAAGACAGTTAGGGGTTTAGTGGTGTGGTGCTACTATTGCGGCGGAACTAATGTAAATATTAAACTTAAAATAGCAGGTTAACTAAAGGGCGTTATTAGGCGTATTGAGGTTATACTATACTACTATTGGGTCAAAATGTGTTCTTTATACAGTATATACCAGGCGCGTAGAATAAGCAAAGAATACTAACTGCGTAGAATAAGTAAAGGGTACTAACTGCGCAGACTAAGCAAAGTATACCAATTACGCGGAATGGGTAAATACTACTAACCGTATAGACTGAACAAATACCATTAAGTGCGTGGGATAAACACTTAATAACAACCATATAGGAAGAGCAACACTTATCTATTACTTAAAGTGAGCAAAGTATACTAATTGCGCGGAATGGGTAAATATTACTAACCGCGCAGACTGAGCAAATACTATTAAGTGTATAGGAAGAGCAACGCTTATCTATTACTTAAAGTAAGCAAGATATACAGAATGCGCGAGGAGGGCATTATACGTTAATTGCGCATTAAGTGCAAAAAAAGCTTAATAGAATAAAGGCACCACTTAACCAAGTAGCTGTAAATGCGCAATTAGCTGCACCGCGTTGTTGGTTTCTGTTAAATGCGGCAGTATACCGCTCCTTAGTCAATACTATACGCTATACGTTGCAATGCGCGAAATGCGCATTTGGCCGCCAAATGCTGCCAAATGCTGCAAAAATGCTAGTAAATTTTTTCCTAACGTAGAGCCGTGTACTCTAATTAATATATTAATAGTAAAACGGTAGCTTATAGCTTTAATTTCCATAAAATTGGTCCTCTGTTTAACATAAACATAAAGCCCAATATAGAGCGTCTCGTGGTTTTATCTTATCCCTAGTCAGCGTCACTAAAGCCAATTAGTATAAGGTCTAGGTTCTTATCGCCTTTATAGGTAATTCCTCTATTAAGTAAACCGGCCAGGTATTAAAGGATAAGTCTTACGGCCGTTATATGGGTAGAGGTAGGATTATAGGCAAAACGGCTCACTGTTAATACCACAAAGGCGATATCTAGCCTTGTTTCTATTATAGGAAACATAACTAAACCAACTATACTCTGGTATCTTCTAACGTCGTCCTTACTAGTAGTTTCTTAATTGGCTATAAGCTTAATTAAGTGCTTTATATATACCGGTAAGGTATTAGCCTTTTACAATCTAAAACATTCAAGAGCTTTAATAAGGTAGGCTCGCTGTAAGAGTGTAATCTTCTTCTTTATTTAATCTCTTATAACTATTATGCCTAAGTAAAAGCTTATTGGCCCAAGATCTATTATTTAGAAGGCTGCCTTGAGCTCTACTTTCGCCCAATTAACTACCGCTATATCTTTATAGATAATTTTAGTATTATTAATATAGGTAGAAATGATTAAACCTTTCCATCCTTTACTAGTAGCGAATATACTGTAATCCGCGTATAGATAGTAAAGTCTAAGTTTTTCTAGTAGAAACTTTAAGAGCGTCTTATACCAGATTTAAGGTAACTATTTTAGTCCGTAGAGGGCCTTCTTAAGGCGGTAGACTTTGCCAGCTTCTTCATAGCCTTTTAGCATAATAATATAGAGTTCTTAATCAATTGGTCCATAGAGAAAGGCGGTTTTAATATCTATCTATTTAATTTCAAGGTTATGGTAGGTAGCAATCGCAAATAGAGCCCTAAAAGCCATAGGTTTTACTACCGCAGTAAAGGTCTAGTTATAGTCGACACCGTACTGCTATAGATATCCCTTAACGACCTATTTAGCCTTATAGCGGAGAACCTCGCCGTCCTTTCCCTTTTTAACTTTAAACACCTATTTACTAGCAAGAGGCTTATAAGGAGGCTTAAGGGAGGCAAGATTAATAAGCTCCCACGTCTAGTTCTTAATTAGAGACCCTACCTCCTCTATTATTGCTTTTATCCATTCTTCGCTATTCGGGCCGTTAATTGCTCAGTTGTATATATAAGGCTCATCTTCGTCAATTAAGGTAGTAGATGTATACATTTCAAGATTAGGTGAGCCAGTATATCAAATATGGCCGGCTAGTAGAGCCATAGGATCAACCGCATCGCGATCGTTTAAGTAAGGGTTTTAAGGTGTAGATTATAGAGGAAAGGTAGATAGAAGGGCTATTAGTTTATCACCTATTTCATTATCCTAGTTGCTTAGTAGCTTATTGATATTATCAGCCCATTAGTTAAGGCTTTAGTCTATACCTATAAAGCTTATAAGGAAGGCATTAGGGTCACTTAGTAGGTTAATTCTTAACATCTAGCGGCCTGATCGAGTAGTGGTTGTAGTAAGGTTTTTAGGCAGAGACTTAAGCCCATAGGGTAAACTATCGCGACCTTCCTTCTAATTAATTCTTTATTGTCTTTTTCTTAATAGAGGCTTCGGCTAAGGAGTAGTAGTATCTTCCCTCCCTTACTTATTAGACAAGTCTATAGATTCTTCCATAAATATAGTGGCAGTCTTTGAACTAATATCACCTTTATAAATTTTGACGTCTTTAAGCCGCTCAATCTTCTGTTCATCTAGTAGCCAAACGCAATAGATTATCTTACCATTATAGCTAATTAGAACACCCTTTTTTGCTTATAGAGCAAACCTAGCTGATTTCACGCGATCTTCTTTAGCTATAAGGGAATAGACGGTAGATCCTAGAGCCTTTAGGTAGTATACTAAGGGAGGTTTACCCTTAAGCTTTTCATAAGGTAACATACCATTAAGAGCTCTTATAGGGCGTCTATTTTTAATATATATGGCTACAAGAAGTATATCAGGCCATAGGAAGTCTGGTATATTGCCTATAAGGATCATTAAGCGGGTAATCTTAGTAGAGGTTCGCTGCGAGCGCTCTACTACTCCGTTCTCTTCTTAAGCGTATAAGGCGGCAGGTTCGAATTTTATACCTAAATTATCCATCCAGGTAGTTGCTTTCTTGCTACAAAGCTCCGCTCTATAGTCAGTACAAATTCTAGCGATTTTAAGGTCAAATTTAGTATAGATCCAGTTATAGTACCTCTATAGAGTATTAAGCCACTCGTCCTTCATACGGATGGTATAGATTATAGTGAACCTTATATAGTCGTTGGTAAAAGATACGTAGTATCTTTCGCCTTTAAAGCCAATGGGGGTAATAGGCCCCACTAAATCCATGTGGATAAATTAAAACGGCCATATAGCTCGTTCTTAGGGTATTCTATTATACCTCTTTTAGGCTTTAGATTAAGCGCAAGGCTTACAGTATTCATCACTAATATTATTAAACTTAATGCTAAGTTTATTTAGGTAGCGTCTGAGGTCGCTATAGTTAAGGTGGCCAAATTGGTAATACCAAATAGGTAGACTTTTATCGTTTTTAATAGTATAGAGGACCAATTCTAACTGGTGGTTATACTGCCAAATCAGGTAGAGTCGTTGAATTTTAGGCGCGTATCCTATTACCTCATTATTATATTTAAGTTCATAAGTCTTATTGTTAAAGAAGACGCCCATTTCCTTAAGCCGGCTTCCAGATAGTAGGTTCGCTGGTAAATATAGCACATAAAGAACATTATATAGAGTAAGCGTGCTTCCGTAGCTTCCATTAGGTAGTGCAGTTTATATAGAGACAGATCCTTTGCCTTCTAATTAAGCTCTATAGGGACCAACTGTACCTAATAAGGTATCGTCATTAACATAGTTAAAAAGAAGTTCACGGTTATTGCAGCAGTGGACAGTAGCGGCGGTATTATAGACAAAGTCGTGCCTACTTAGTCAAGCTTGTATAACCACTGCTGCAAGCTCTTATTATGGATTTGCGTTAAGCTTAGCTCAACTGGAGTGTTCGTTGAGCTAGATAGGCGCTCAAGTCCTTCACTTCTTCCTTAAGCGGATCCTATCACCAATTTCTTTTAGAGCGTTGTCTGGCTTCCTCTCCTAGCAGTCTTCTTTATAGTGTGTAGTTCTATTATATCTTACATAGTTAGGGTATTTACATATCCCAACTAGTGCTATTTTTCTCTTTATAGGCCCTCTATCGTTTAATTGTACTACTAGTGTAGTAGAGACTTCCTAATCAAGCTCACTGTTAAAGATAATGAGTTCCTTACCTAAGGCTTATAGGTCAGTGTTTTCCCGCATCCAATTTATTTGTTTTGTTGTTTTAAACTAAGCGTAGCTAGTAGAGTTAACCCTATATAAAAGGGCCGCTTGGGCGAGGACCTTATAGTTAATAGGTTAGTTCATTTCAATAAGATGATTAAGGTTTGATATAATATAGGAGATAAACTCCTCTACATTCTTAAAGTCTTAAACGCGTTTAGTAAAGAAGGTAGCTACAATATCAATAACAGCTGCCGGATTAAGATCCTTAAAGCATTCTTTTAACGCTTTCCATTTTTTAAGCGCCTGTCCGGTGTTTAATATAAATGGCTTATAGATATCGCTAACGCTCTAGTTAATAAAACCGGCTATATAGGCTAGCTGTTTCTTATATTTCTCCCGTTCCTTTACCAAGTCAGCTAGTTTAATTTTTAGCTATTTACTAGTAAAGCCCAACTCTGCCTATTTCTCCTTAATCGATTCAAGTGTAGGAAAAGGTTGTGGTAGATTGTTAAGGACCCACTTAATATTCTTAGATCGGAGGTGGTTTTGTATATTAATACTAAATATCAGCCAGTCTTCCCGTCTAGCGAGCTTTTAAATAGAGACTTAGGCGGTACGTTCATCGCTTATATTGGCGGGGCTTTATATTATAGGTAGTTTATAGTAGGCAGTCTATAGGCCTTATTAAGACAACGTTATCAGATTGGTTTCCTTTTATAAGGAGTATTTGTGTAGTATAGGTTTTAACTCAGTATATTCCTTAGCCAGTATAGGCAGTTCTAATAAGCTTCTTCTAATCCGCCACTAATACGGTTGTCATAGAGCTTTGTTCTCAAAACTCTATTATTCTGTTTTAATGATAGTAAGGTTGTTTACCAAATAAGAGGTCCTCCTAAGCCTCTAGTGCCGCGGTTTGATCACAGACTATATTAGGCTCGTCCTTAGTAGGATCCTCTTATACATTCGGCGTAGAGTCTGTAGTTAGCAGCTACATAGCTACTCATTATAGGTTTTTAGCATTATAAGTCAGGTAAACGTTTACCGACTTTTTACGCCCATGTGGTGATATTGCGGACAGGATCCGGACAGTAACTCTTGGCAGTAACTTTACTGTCCGAATCTTTTGCCAAGTTTCATTCTGCCAGTGTAAAATCAGTGGCTTGGAGCTTGTTTTTAGGGTTGTAGATCTAGATTTTAGAGCCGTAGATCAATCGATTGGCGTAGAGCCGTTGCATCGCAGCAAAGCTATGTCTAAGTAATCTACATCGTGATCCTTAGCATAGTGTTACACGTGGAAATATTCAATCGTAAGGGGCTTATATTTTAATTAAATTCATAAGATTACAAAAGTCCTTGCGGCGCATTGGTATAGTATGTTCTACAATTATATTGATTTGAAGCTAGCCTAACGAAATTTAGGGTTGCTCGGTCACTGGAGGAAAGTCGTAATGCTTGGCGTGGTGTTGAACTTGGGGTGCCTCTACCACTGCAGAGGTAGAGACTAACAGAGACACCCCATATTTATAAGTTTGGATTTTTGATCGCAATTGCATCCATACAAATATAAAAGCCAAAGGCAAATCGATGTATAAAAGCAATTTATTTAAGAGTTACAAAGGTGATTTAAACAAGACTTAAGAGGGAGGGTTACCTTAGGAGAAGAGCAAGCAGATGGTAAATAAACATCCCAGGCGCTTTAACACCGAAGTACTCCGAGACACGCCACCGCACGGTTATATTATCGTATTTAGTGGGTCCCACAACACTAATTTGTAACTTGGATGTGCTAGAAAATGCCACATTGTCTATACTGTCGGGAGAGGGGCTAAGGGAGGGGAGGTCATCAAATCCACTGCAGCAACTTATTCCTTTCCTATTCTTTCTTTAAAGCAATAACTACACCCATTTGGAACGCTAGAGTGCTCACCAGCTTCCGGCTCAAGCAAGTATTTAGGAGGGATTGGTTAAATAGCTGCCTATATTTCCGCAATCGCATTCTCGTTTCTTAGCTTCTTATAGGCCTTCTATTTAGCTAGCTGGGTTTCCTAGGGCGTGGCGGCGGCGGTAACAGAGGTAGAGGCGTCCATTTTGGGTAAGGGTCTTGGTGTAGAGCGTAGGGAGCCATTGCCACGTATTTATATAGAGCTTGGGTGGCGATTGAGCGGTGTTAAGAATCTTGGCGGTAATATGCACGTCCGTTTAACCGTGCAGCAGCCTGCGGGGCATGTCGGGGTAGGGGGGTATTGGTGAACATTGCATTTGTATGGCTTTTACTAGTAAAATAGGTGCTTAAGTAGTGTCTTGGCTACCTCACCGCCCAAGTTTCCGCATGATTTGGAAAAGATTCGGACAGTAAAGTTACTGCCAAGAGTTACTGTCCGGATCCTGTCCGGTGATATTGCGATAGCAAATATTGTAACAATAATGAAGCAATTAAATTTAGCCCATTAGGCGCAAAACCTGGGCTTATAACCTGTTAAATTAAGGCTATGGAGCTAAAAACTCTATATATTACTTATTTTCTATATAGGTGGTTGAAGAGATTTCAAGGAACTTCGACCGACGGTCGAAGTTGTCTGATTGGTCAAATTCCTGCCAAGAGATGTCTCCCACAAGTCTCATCACGTGATATCGTTGCGGGCTTGTTTTCCAACACGAACACCCCCTTATACCAAAACTCAGTGACTCTGTATTTGTTATCATAAAGTATGCCCTTCTCCCAAATTCGTTTCCGTGTACCCTGATTACTCCAGGTATGGCTTAGGGAGGATACGGTTGGTAGTATAAAACCTCATGCATTCTTACTCCCACAGTTCTTCATCAGATGGCCTTGGCAGCACAGGAATCGGGAGGAGTTCATCCCTGTAACACGATTTTCGCCGGCCATAGAATCAAACACAGCCCCGGGATTATATGAAGGTACTAAAATGGCGTCATCACAAAAGGCTTTTTCGATACAGCTTATGCCCCAGTAGTAGTCATGTAACTTGAAGATCTGAACGGTTGATTCATCCTCTAAAATTATGTCGAGGTAGAAAGATCTCTGGATTCTCTAATCTTGCGGGCCTAATAGTTACGATGGTAGAATTACTTCTGTGCGAGTGTGCCCACTGAGCTAGCCGTTTTGGGATCAACTTCTCTAAGAGTGGACGAAGAGACAACAGGCCACTACGATCGTAACGCTAACCCCTCCCATGGCCCAGATCTCGCCATTTACTGCCATATAAATCACGTCAGAGTGGAATTCCACCCCTAATGTTGTAACAATGCGGAAGGCACCCGCAGCGACGGTCCTACGATTAAAAGAAGTGAGTAGAGAAGGCGGAAAGCCAAGGATCAAGGAACTTACAATAACCCTGGAGTAAACACAGCATTTAACGCTACTTTGTGAGTGTGAGGTAATTACAATCTCCAAACCACGGGTATTGGTAGAGACCAAATTAAGACATTGCTGATGATGTTCCAGGCTGCGATTGCGACGTAGGAATCTGCTGAGTTGCCACATTTTTCCATTTGATTGATTTGTTCCAATTGTATGCGAAAGGTCCGCAGAGAAATCCCGCAGAGGTGGCGACGAAGAGACACCGGCCGACATTGAAACAGAGTGCCAAGTATGTTGAGAGTAGGTGTCAGCAAAGAATCTACATATTTCATGAGAGTCCCGTAAAAGTGAGCTGTACCAGCGTAACCGCGCTTCGAAAAAGGTCTCATGAAGAAGACACGTATAAAGAGGGCGCAAATAGAGCAGCGGACCAACGTCATTGCCATTACATAGGGGGACTGGACAATAGTGAACAGCTTGAAAAAGCCATAAACAGTACAACTTTTTACAGAGCCCCGGAAGAATCTTACTTTCAGAGTTGTTTCTAATTGTTGCGGAGTGACATCCTAGATATGGTGACCGACATGTCCCAGGATGGAGGCTTCATTTGTTAGTCTAGCGGTAGATAGAGTAAAAAATGCTAGGGCCAACTCAAAAGAGAGCAAGCTCCTTGACAGTAGAAGAACAGCTAAGTGCATCAGCTGCAGCTTGAGAATGATTCAACAGCGAAGTTATTAGGCTAATCACTATCAGCTAGTCATCCACCATTTTGTGTTCCCATATATTTTGAAGCGAAACGTGCGACTTCCGTAAGGGTGGCAAGGAAAGGGAAAACACATGAGAACGAAGAAATATTCGATCGGCGTGAGTGTCAGGGAAGGCTCGTTTGCCCTGATGAAACATGATGAGAGGGAAACCGAAGATGACGAGAAAAGTGTGGGATGATTCTTTGGGCTTTGGGAGCAGATGGAACAACACCTAGGGCTGGGGTGAAGTTGGGGAGATGGTGCGGATTCCACGAAGGGTGTGAGCGCGAAGGAGGATGGATGTGGGGATTACGGACTTGTAGGGTCCCATAGGTAGAAACTGGTAGATGCGTGCCTCGCACCTGGGTTGCGTCCAGAAGGCACGATGGATGCCTTTCAAGATCTCCTGGGGCAGCCTCGTAGGTATGGTAACCCATCATGTGAGACTATGAGAGAATCCGTGTGGCCAAACGAGCCAAAAAGTACGGCAGTACATCCGATATCGCGTGAATTGCCAGAACTGTTGTTGCTTGCACTGTAGAGACATGGCATTATCGAGGTATCTCTCATTTCCTGTATAAAACTTGCATAAAGCAGATATTTGCGGTAGTGCTTTTAGCTGATGGCACAATCCCATGAATGCCGCCATGACCGCTCCTTCGGAGATAGGATGCTTGTAGTGAGGTGGTGGGCGGCAGGGCAAGCAACGTATGCACACGCAATGTTTCAACCGGGAGGCTTAAACGGTACGTTCTCTCATTGGTAAGCTGTGTGAGAATGTACCAGTAAGGCATATGCGGTGGGATGATGCGTGGCGCGGAAAAGGCTGTGATTCCTCTGGACCAGTGAAGGTGGAGCAGGAGTGATTCCAAGGTTTTCAGGGAGATTTGAGGACCTGGGTGCTCTTAGTCGATAGTAGGGCTGAGGATACCTGAGAAGTGGATTTAATAATGTTGAAACCTGGTGAGCTGGTAGTGCCTAGCCCGGATGTTGTTGTCGTCAGCTGGCGTGGGTCGCCTCATGGGCGCAGGTCAATCGTGGCTTATTCCTGTCCAGCCACTGACGCCACGGTGCATCGGCCAATGACCTTGGGCCAGGGGCGCGATCCTCCCAGGATCGCTACATCTGCCCCTCCCGAAATGCACCAGTCCGTGGTTCCCCTGCGTGCAATAATCAATTCGCGAACCCCCAGTTATACCCCGCCAGCATGACATTCGCTCCTCCACCTGCTGCTGCTTCACTCTTGTTGCAGGATGCCTTTGTTGCGGAAGCGTCCAAAGCCTTCTCAAGAAGGCCCAGTCGATAAGCCTGTCGGGGGAAAGAAGAGGAGGCAGAAGTTTTTCGACTTCTTTAAATCAAGACAGTGGAAACAGCAGGACAATATTCAGGTGACCACTGGCCTTTTAAACATTTGCTACTGTGTATTCTAGGGATGAGAACCGCTAACAAGTGTCGTCTGCAAGCTCTCGAACACAGCCCTACCTTCGAAGCAAGCACAAAACATCAAATCTACAGAATACCCCGAACGAGTCAAACAAAAGCCCCCTATCGAGGAGCGTCCGGCAACGCCCAGCCAACTACTTACCCCACCCGCAGAACCCACACTCAGCGAAGAAGACCTCCAAACCATCTTCTCCGGTGCTCCTCAGTTTGCCGTTACAACTGTGCAAGGAAGACGTGAACCAATAGCGTCATGTCCTTGGGATGCTGGTCTGCTAATTCGGGACATCACAGACTCCCTTCCACTGTCCCACCCAGCCTTCGCCTCTGCAACGTTGAGAAAACACATACCGATCTCAGGACAACATGACGGAAGTGGAAAAGCGTATGTTGGTTACAATATTGGTGCTGTGGAAATTCCAAGCATGCTTAGTGCTCAGGGAATTGAGCGAGGGACCGTAGGCTTCGACCACTTCCTGCAACTGCCTATTTCGGATAATTTGGCAACTAGCATCGACGAATATGGTGTACAGAAAGGGTTATCCGAATCAGTCAGGAACAGAGAGCTTATGCACAATAATCCTGAGAAATTAGGAATCCGTAGCGTCGACTCTGCTATGATTCATGAACGGTTGATTGAGTTTGAAGACCTATGGCAGTCATTTCGAGAGGAATCAGGAACAACCACCATTCTTGATAAACACTCCCCAGGGGAACTTTATGCCAACCTCTTTGGAAAATTTTTAACTCCTCCGCGATTTGATCCTGATGCAGGCGACCCTACCGGTCTAAAAGTCCAGATTGAGACTCTCCTTAAGATCCTTAAACTTACGGGGTTCTGGTATGACTTTAGCCTTGTAGAATGGCGCATCAGGCTAGGGCAGATTCTCTGGTCCGCTGATGAACCGGCTCTTGGGGATGAAACCCCAGACGTATCCAGTCAGGCTCAGGTGTGGACGGGACGAGACATCCTCCTCTTACAAATATCTCTAGCTTGCGAGCTTTTGCTTCGGCTGGACGCTGTCTCCGCTATGACAGAAGATGAAGTGACCTCCAACGTTCATCTTACTGCCGAAGAGCTCAAGAACTTCACGAACCTGAAATCTCGCAAGACGGACTGGGATCTCGTGCTGGCCCGTCGGTTTCTAGAGAACGTACTAGTTATGATAGCACCTGAAAAAACTCCTCTGCCGCCTTCGTCGAAGCTGCTTGGTTTTTTTTCTTCCGTACTAGCAAAACCCGAGCAACCTAAAGCGCCCTCCAAGTCAGATATCATTCTCCTACCACGCCACCAGTCACTGCAGTTATCGGGCCTTCTCCGGTTTGCAGAGACTCTGGTGTGGCCGAACATCGACTTGATCGCAACTGAACTTATACAGAAGCTAAACATTCCTGACGCATCGCAAGTAACAGAAGGACGAAGTAATACTCTTGGGAAGTTCTTGGACCCTAGCACTCCTGCTTCACCCAGCATTTATAGCACCCCTCTTGCTACGCCTCGCTCGGGAACTAGCGCTCGAAATAGCTACTTTGGCTCTACCTCCGCACGCCCGCCCCTCAGCAGAACAAGCACGCAACGATCACTACAATTTCGGCCGTCCTCGATACTTCTTGGAAGTAATAACGATAAAATGATGAATGCCTTCGATATCGGCGGATGGCTGAGTCGTGCTTACCTCACTGGACTTGTACTCCCTGGCGAAACAATATCACACTTTCTTATGTCCACTTTACTCGAAAACGATAAACTGGCCATCGTCGCACTCGGAGATTCTGCAAATCTCTACGGCGGCTTCATTTATAGAGAACGGAGCTGGTGGAGCAAGAGTAGCATCGTTGGTCGTGTTCTCGCGGCCATGGAAGGTGCTGTTGAGTGTATGGGATGGCTTTCAATTCCCAAGCTGCCTGCTGGATGTGTCGACGGTTGGGTAAATGTCCCAAGCAAGCAGATTCAGCTTGAGAAACAGGCTAGAATTGAAGAGGAGGACGCTGTAGCTCGTGCATCGACACCAATTCCGAGTGGAAACTTGGCAGGTATCAAGCCGAAAGATCTCACTCTCCCTCAAGATTCCCTCTTCGTGCCTGCTGTCTCTATCCAATTCTTGGAATGGAGCCTTATCCATAACACTTTAACTCCAGAGTCCGAGAACATTGATAACGAAAAAGAAGAGTATACAGTCTCCCTAGCCTTCTCGCTTGATTCAGTTACACACACGTTCTCTCTTCATCATGACATACATTTCATTTCATCATTCCCCTGCACTCCTCCAACCGCACCTATTCGCCTCCTCTCTCGCACAGCGTCGAAACGAGTCACTCTTAACAGACGCAATTCGCACGGGTTTGAGCCGCTATCAAGCCATCCTCCAGACTCGGACGCGAGCACGCCTATGCCATCCTATTTCCCGGAAGGCGAAGGGAATGCTGAGACTAAAGAATTCCCGTTTCAGCTGCAGAAGAGGGAGAAGTTGCTAGCCCATCCGCTGCACGTGTCTTACAAATATCGTATCGTGGATGTCGCAAAGCTCCTGGACTCGTCAGCCTCACTTCCGATCGAGGTTGAGGACGTTGTTGATGAAGATGAAGATCAGAGCATGAGTGAGATCTTAGTCATTGACGCGCGAGCAGATAAAGATCTAGACCTTTTGGCAAGAGCTTGGTGCGCAGACAAAGGAGTCCATGCGATCATTGGGCGTACGGGAAGGACGTGCTTGGGATGCTGTGTACGCGAGGCGCGAGGGCTGGGCGTTGCAATAGTCATCAGGGTGTAACGAGAATTGATGAGCAGTATGACGGATGAGTTATGAGTAAACATGTTAATGGTGTTAGGATGTTATGGTGATGAGCTGGGTTTCTATGGTTATACAACTACGTATACTGTTGGATCTGATTGGATAGGACGGATGACTGCTTTTGGGAGTTAGATTGCTGCCTGAAATACCCCATTTACAATATAATTGAATTCCGTTGAACCATTTCTTCACTTTTCTTTTGAGATGCTCGAATCAGCGAAAATTTAGCAGAAATAAAACTTCAGATTCAGCGCGAAAGAGCGAATTCATGATTCTTTAACGCTAAGTCTATTACAAGCGACCCTAAAAAGCGATCTAATGGAGCATTATGAAACCCCGTGAAACTGGAAATATAGTAGAAATAGGCCATTTTGCCATTGATATATTTGGCGTACAGCCTCCCACACTACGTCGAAGATCAATCCTAGTGGTATCCACCGTTCCAATGCTCACACTATTTCCCGTCCTAACCGCGCTTTCCCCAACAACTTCCACATTTATCTTGCACGCGTGATGGCCATCCCCGGGAGTTCCACACTCTCTACTCTACTTTCCGACAGCATTCTTCACAGCCCCAACAGGGTCCTGTACCGCTGCTTTCACTGCATCCTTTTGTTCCTGTGCAACGGCCTTGACCTCTTCAGTAAGTGGCTGGTCCTTGACAGATTGTCTGTAGAGCATGATGCGAGTCACTTGGGTGCTGCCGACGATGAAGAGGAAGAAGTTCACGGCAGCCAAGCTATTATTTTATTAGCCAACAGTGGAGATATTAACTGGAGCAGAGGTTTGAGTGAGAATTGAAGGATTGTAAAACATGGAAAGATTAGAGGTGATGGAGGCGGCTTACAAGATGTTCCGCGGCTTAATGACGAAGCACCACCGAGTCCAGATAGCGCCTGTGGCCATGAGAGCGGCATTCTGAGTCAGAGAGAGGGATTCAGCAGGGCGAGCGAAATCGGAGACACCAGTGAGGACGAGACACCACTGAAGGACAACATGGTCAGTAACGGGATCTTAGAGAGTTTGGGCTTGAGGAGTAGTGGTGGGGGTTATTGAGCCGGTCGCGTGCGTATATCGAGGTGAGTCGTTTCAAAGTGGAGTAGAGGAGGTTGGAGCGACGAATTACCTTCATGATAGGAGCCCTATAGAGAAGACAAACATTAGCAAAAACCCTATATCTGAAAGCATGGATTGTGACTCCGAGGTCGCCTTCGGCTTTTGCATTGTCCTAGTTTTTCAATTCCGCATAAAAAAAGGCCTATACCAGAAATGCACGGTCTTCGGCCCTACAGGGCTATTCCATAATTTTGCAAAGCCGCTTTGGTTTGCCTGGGCCTCACTCGGAGCTGCTGTGTGAATGCGACGTCGAAGAAGCGGTTGGCGAAATAGGTTCCGGGACGCCTGGAACAGGCGGTAGGATGGCCGGGAAGACATTGCGACGGTCGGGAAGGACAACAGGTAATGAGGACCAAAGGAAATCGGGGAATTGAGGCGAGATGAAGGTGGTGAGGATGGCAAATGAAGAGATTGAGTCTTGATTACCGATGGTGTTGAAAAAGCCGTTCGGAGCTCACGGTTTACTCCGAGCCTGCATAAAACCGCCAAGGCGCATAATTTAGTGTAGGTCAGCCCAATTGTCCATCGTAGAGGTTGAGCGGCAAGCTCCAACACCTGCTCTTTGCCGACCACAATCTGCCACAATGGCTACCAAGTATGGCTTTATAAATACCCTGAAGGAGCTTCGGTTCTTGCTCTGCCAGACGTCGGATCATAGTGCTGCTATGCGGTATGTACAATCCAATTTCTGGCCCTTAGCCGTCGGCCTGAAAAATGCTAATGCGACAATTACAGATCATTCCTCACGCGCACATACCCAACAATGAAGAAACACAACCCTCATACGCCAATAATGATACGGGAAGCATCGGGGGTCGAGCCAAAGGTCTTTGCGCGATATGGTGAGTATACTGTGGAATGAATGGCATCCCCATGCAATGAGGAGCAATAATGAAGCTTGTGGCTGATAATTTTGTCCTCATTGTAGAATTTGGGAAAGAGAAGATGATCACGCTAAAAGGTAAAGATATTTTCCTGGAATTGTTTACTAGAAGGGGACTACTGACTGCTTTCACAGGGTTGGATGACAAGGCAATAGAGACTAAGGTCACAGAGCTAGTCAAATCAGGGATATGACACTGGTAGGGAGCGGTCGGCCAAGCATGTATAAATGTACCAGTACGAGAATCGTATTTCCAGCTAAGGGAAAATTGGTCCGAAAACCACTTCTACAGCTTTCAAATATCTAAAAGACGATCGTGACATGGCGTCAAGAAAGAACAACTAATCGATAACGTTCCCAAATCGGTATTGTGCCCAGCTTATGCTGGCTTGTGGCGTTGTCCACAGCTGCTCCCCCACACATTCACTGGCCGCGCCGGCTGCTACGTAGATTGGCAGCAAGTGCTCAAGTGTCAGATGTGCAACGTTTATATCTTCTCGCCTTTTAAAGCCATCATGTTCTCTCTTCTTTTTTCTGGTTTTGAGCCAACCGCATATTGGAGTCCTTTATCGAATGGCACCACGTATCTACATTCATCAGCCTCGCCTTCGTCGTCTAGAAGCCTGTAAATATGCCTACAGCAAATTGTCCGCTTTTCTAAAGCAGGAAATAAGTCCTTGAAATTGTGCATAGCCACACTAGCTCCTACGATCAGAACACCTTCATCCCGCAAGAGCCTAAGGGCTTCACCTAGCCGGTAGTGCTTCTCGGGATCTTCGGTCTCGAATTGCGATATTTGAATGATTGGCATCTCCAGTGGTTCTCTTCCGGTCGAAATGCTAATTGACTATTAGAGCATAAAAGAGCTGTTATGAACAGTGTGCATATAAACAAGGAGGGGTGCTCACACACCATGATCCAGGCCTTGCTCTACCCTTTGCTTCGATTCCTTCACTCCGAAGCTTTGAAATTACAAGTTCTGCGATAGCTTTGCTCCCGATATATGGGAACTTAAATTCGAGAAGCCTCTCTGGGAAACCAAGACCTTCGAAGCTATATTTACAATCAGCGACTCTATGCTCTATTGGGGACTGGTCTTTGCGGGGGGCTCCCTCATAAATAATTTTGGGATAATCAACATTATTTACGAAGATTTTTTCCCCTTGGCATTTCCAATGAGAAGATATGACCACTACCGCTTTCGGTCTTACTTTGGTAGTAATTTCCTTGCCAAATTCCTGAAGTTCCCTGTAGGCTGGGTGTAGTGTGTCTTCTGGAAGGTTTGGCTGATAGGTTAATCAGAGACTGACTCGCCAAGGCTATAGAAACTTTTGAAGGGAACCTACGCCTCTTTGGCCAATGAAATACACAGGTTTTATATAACCTATTAGTTCCGAGTGCATAAACCAGGCTACATCACTATTGATATTAGTATTTACGAAGATTCCAGGCGGCAAGTGTGGAGATATGGAATAATTCGAATGTCAGTTCGGAACCGTTTTGTTTAAGAAATCTCCGACAACATTTTGAGGCCCAAGCTAGTCAATGTAAGTGGCAACCAGATAGCGATGGCTACAAGAGAGATGAGAGCTTTGGATTTCCAAGAGAGATTCATTACAGGACTGTGTTGATCTCCGTATATAACTTAGCGATATTAAGCGCTGAATCCTAAATGAAATACCCTCGCTATCACTATCTGCTATGCTGTGTTATCCCTTCCAACGGTGTATTTCGTCCTACTTTTAGGAGCTCGAATCTCTTGTTTCCTAAACTTAATAAGCTATAATAACTATAATAATTAGTTATAGTTCTTATATTTAATTATAGTATTTATTGATTTTCATTATCTATAAAAGCTGGCTAATAGGATCAAGGCTCCGTGACTATACGCGCACTTTTTGATTCTGGTAGGACACCACCGTTGGAAGGGATAGCTTACTCAGATCGGTGGATGAAAGAGCGAATCACCGAGATGGCGGAATTCCGCTGCAGCATGCTTGGCGGTTAACAAAAAGTGGCAGTCCTTAGTAAGCGAGTCGCTTGTCGGGGACTGCCACCCTAATAGTATTGCATTCATAATCGGTCCAATAAATTGATCCTGTAGGACTCTAAGACTCTCTTTTCCTGACATACCCTACATTCCACATCAATCCACCAAGTAAACATGTCGGAACCCGGACCTATTGCCCAAGCCGTTGGACGCATTGCATACGAATTTACCCTCGTACAACCACTCATTCCAACATACCTCCATCTTCTGGTATCGGCCCTTCTCCCAATCTATGCCGGTGCTCATGCCTCTCTTTCTCGTCCCTCTTCTGCTGCGAAACCCGAGAAGAAGAGTAAGAAAGGAAAGCCCATCGAAAACGACATAGATACGGAGGAGGAGGAGGAGGAGGAGGAATACCAGCGGATGGAGGGCCTATCACCTACTGATGCATTGATGTTCCCTTTGATGGCAGGGACAACACTTACCGGCCTGTACTTCTTAATAAAATGGTTGCAAGATCCAGCTTTGCTGAACAAGATCCTCAACTGGTATTTTGCTATATTTGGGATATTCTCCGTATCTAGGCTAATCACAGATCTTCTGGATATTGGACACTCTCTTATATATCCCAAGCGGTATGCATTGGGTGGCATGCTATATCATGTTCACAGCAAAAAGAAGAAAGCTACGCCAGTCTTAAGCAGCGCCAAAGACAGTGATGTGATATTATCACCTCTTCCTGGTTTCCTCTCTCGTGTCCCATTTCCGTTATCTTTACAAGATATTCTCTGGGCAGACCGTGCCATGCCTGGAAATAAATGGACCATCCGGATATATATTCATCGCTTAATTGCTGCCAAAATGATGATTGGAATGCATGGCCTAGCTGGCTTTATCATAGCTCTTGCAGCAGTCATGTGCTTCAATTTTACCGATAAACCCTGGTATTTAACCAATCTGATGGGCTTTGGTTTCTCATACAGTGCGCTACAGCTCATGTCGCCAACGACTTTTGCTACCGGAAGCCTAATTCTAGGAGCTTTATTTTTCTACGATATCTATTTCGTGTTCTTCACGTGAGTCCTATGCGTTGTTTACTTTGAAAGCTTGCTTATCAAACGACAAGGCCAATGATGGTCACAGTCGCCAAATCTCTAGACATCCCCATTAAACTCATCTTCCCCCGACCTTCAGCCCCTGGCGCTGACCCAACGAAAGCATCTCATGCGATGCTCGGCCTTGGTGATGTCGTTCTTCCTGGAATCATAATCGGTCTCGCCTTGCGATTCGACCTCTACCTGTTCTATCTCCGCAAGCAAACTCATTCAACGCTAACCCTGGATGTCGGAGACGGCCCTCAAAATACCGTTACTAAGCCCAAATACTTCTCGCTCTCTGGTCGCTGGAGCGAGCACTTCTGGACTCACTCTTGGGTTGGCCGTCCGCTCTTCTCCACCTCAGCGTCTACGCCACAACCACATTTTACCTTCCCAAAGACCTATTTCAACGCTAGCCTTATCGGATATCTTCTCGGGATGCTAACTACACTAGCCGTTATGCAAATTGCCGACCACGCACAACCCGCCTTACTTTACCTTGTACCCGGTGTTGTAGGCGCGCTTTGGATCACGGCTTTCTTCCGCGGTGAACTGAGGGAGATGTGGAACTTCTCCGAAGCTGCCAACGACGATGAAGACCCCAAGAAGCCAGAGGCTAGAAAGGAGTCCGTTCGCGATCAGCGCCGTCCCAGCTTCTTCTCTAATGAGAGCATGCAACGGCAAGCGGATAAGATGGAGAAAGCGTTCAATCACCACGTAAAAAGCGATGGAGGTTTAAGCCAGGAGGATGATCATGAAGCCGACAAAAGTTCTTCGACAAAGACAAGCGCCTCCGACAACGTAAAGTCGGGTGAAAATGCTGAAATAGAGGCCAAAAAGATCAATGCAAGAAACACAAACCGCGAACTATTCTCTTTCTCCATTGAAGCGCCGTGGACACTTTCGCAACCACCATCCATTGCTCAGTCGAAGCATTTGGACCCAGACAAACTAGCAAGTGGCGCAACTATCGAGATCAAGAACTCAGCTTCGCAACCCACAAGCTCAGGTGATGAAGCAGCGAAGAACGGAGGCATGACTTGGAAGACGCTGGAACGGCAGAGGACTGGCGGAGAGCCTGCAGGAAAGAGGGCGCGAACTGCCTAGAGGCCTACAGAAACACCGACTGCGCATTAATGGTAACGGAAATGATAAATCGTGGCATGAAATATAGTATTTTTGATAGGAGTATGATAGGGGACGCGGCGTCCTCACATACATGACAGGCTTTCCATGGTGCATAGCGCTGGCGTTTGGGCTGGTAGAAAACTATCGTCGGGCATAAAACAATCGGGGGAAAAAGGCATGCGTTAGCTCGGTGCAAACTCTGGCAAGAGTCCTGAGCTGCTGTATTTGGCTTTTCCGGAAAAAGGGGTTTGCGGTGTGACGCTGGTCGGAATTACCGATCGTGTCAATGATTGACGTTGCGAGGACTGGCTTAATCTTAACTAGTACGCCCTTACTCATTGATGATATTATGGTTGGACGGCGAAGTGTCAGATGAGAAGGTTGAAAGGAAGCAGATTGTGTGCAGCAGGAGCTCCCCGATGGCCATTCACTGGAAAACCCCAAAAAATTCATCAAGTTACTACCATTGTAGTTCATTGAGTATATTCTCTAGTCAAGACAATGGCAGAAGTACACCTCAATTATATGCAGCATGGAATCTAGTCATCTACCCAGATGCGCAATATATGCCCCGGACCCACAGCCACGAAATCTATGTACACACATTATTCTTAACGCACCCCGGGCTGCAGAAAGATAGCACCGTCTCTAAACTGTTGACCATATCTTGTAAATATAGCAACTCCCAAAGAAGTCACGGAGTAGAGTAGAATCAGAGAAATCAATCAACATCAAGCAATAGCCCGTAAGAGCCCCTCGGGTATCAAGCACCCCTGTTCACTATGAGCGGTTGAATGATTAAAATCAAAGATACTTTGCGCTTGTAAGTAATCCTACCTCGTTGACCTCCACAGTTCCCTCAGCAAAGCCAAAATCTCACATCTGGGGCAGCGCAGAACATCGTTATCGGCCATTCACAACTAGAAACACTAGCATGATACCAGAGATACGGACATGCTCCATCCGGGCCGACCTGGAGATATCGCCTGTTCGTCGCAAGAGGAGTGCCGTCAACAGCAGACAGGTCATATCAGGCTCCGCCATCCGTCACGGAATACCCGATTTGGTAAACGTAGGACGTGTCGGGGTTATTGCCAATCTTAATGGTAAAGCCGCAACTGTTGTCTTGAGCATCGTATGGGGAGTAGTACTCGTTGCCTTGGTTCAGTTGAATTGGATCACCGCTATCGATGCCGCCACACATGGAGCTCTTGACCCATATTGAAATTGGGCAGTTGTTCTTGACATACCCAGAGACGGAAGTGACCGGGGAAACATAAGATACGAGAAGAAACGAGGTGCACAAAACTTTTGAAATGTTAGTTAAGGGTGTCTAATGTTATATGGATGTCAGCTTACGAATATACTTCGGCGACATCTTGCTGAATGAAGATAGTGCTGATATTGAAGAATATATCGTTTGATTACCCACTATAGTTGATAGAGGTGGGTCGAGAATTGGTTTCCGGATATGAGGAAGAGATTGAAGGTTAGATATTTTGAAGTATATGTCGAGGAAATGAAAAGATCGAGGCGAATGAGAGAAGTTATATATTGTACCTTCAGTATTGTGAATCTCCCTGTTTGGACTCCGAGACGCATCTTCTGATCGCAGCAGGTCATGGCTCACAAGGCGTCAGGTAGTGGCTATGAATGGTAAGTATTCAAACATTTCCAATACAATGTGGGAAGCATTCACATTTACATGTAAACAGCTTCATCACAGAAAAAGATAGTTGAATCAAAGTACCGATTATAAGCGCTGGTGCTAATAATGTCGTAGTAGCTAACGATCAGAATGACGCCGCATCTGACTTCCAGGTAACGCGCGAGGTGGAAAGACCTATCACACAGGAGTCCTGGCGAGCGTCCAGATTAGATGAATGGTTAAACCCGATAGAGCTTTAAGATCACTCCTCAATGCGTGGAATTTTTTTTAAATATATGGTCTATATTTCAATAGCCTGAGCCAACGAACCGTCGTGAGAGCTAAAGGTGCCGTCCAGTTGTTGGACCCTGAGCTGACACCAACTCTATTGTGCGCAACATCATGCAGCATGGAGAAAGGAGCATGACTACCTGGTTTGTATACCTAGAAGAAGCGTTCATTGCTGGTCACGTATTATCGAGACGGCCAGGCCGCTGAATGAAGGCTGCATTGATAGGCCGCATTTCGAAGGTAGGAAAATCTCGGATATTCCTGTGTAGACAAAGCAAGCGAAGAGGTACCCATTGCCGGACTTTCAGTACAGTGATGTGCACGACCAGCTTCACCCCCCCCTTTAGCGAGTTGCAGATTCGGTACGGGTATCCAGTTTCGCCTGATTGCCACTGACTGTACATAGTAATTGTAGTGAACGGCTGTGGCTACGCGCAAGGACCTTTTTAGTTACCCTGGAGAATCGCCTTGGTTGCCCTAGAGAATCGCCTTGGTTGCCCTAGAGATTCGCGGTTAGCCAGGAGAACCAAATTAAAGACATACGCTTCCTCTTCTCCCCCTTAACTACGCCTCCGTTATGGCCGCCAAAACGCGAATACAACGCTGTCTCTTTAATTGCCAATAAAATTTAGCAATACCGTACGGGTGGAAACCTTACAATATTTAACAAAGATCACGATACTGCGGAGGAAGGCCGGTCGCAAGTCCGCTAGAAGTAAAGTTCTTACAGCCAAGCATACGGCTTCGCTATAATTACTATATACAGCTGGCGGCAATTAGGCGAAATTGGATACCCGTACCGAATCTACAACTCGCTAAATGGGGGGGGTGAAGCTGGTCGTGCACATCACTGTAGGAGACTTATGCTACTAATACGAACTCAGCCCATAGCAGGTGCAATCAGCCGTGGCAGGTTAATACGCATCTGAGCTAGCCGAGCCTCCTCATTAAATATCCTAGGATCGGACCGAAGAACTGTTAAGGCACATGCCCTCCACTGTGCCGGAGGGATATTCCCTAGTGCAGAATATAGCACGTCAATTAGCAAAGGCGTCCGCGCAAATGGCACGCCTATTTGGCCAATCCCCTAGGTGGCCTCTCCTGTCAGGCCATTCCAGGCTAGTTCCATAGCAAATCGATTGTCGAGAATTGCAAAGAATGTCAGAGGATAAACATGCGAGAGCTAGTGAAACAGCAAGTTCCAGGAATAGTAGAATGTGGATTGTACTCAGAGCTAGCGTAGGTTTAACAGCCTAGACCGTTATTAGCAGGAACACTAATAAGTCTTGCACAATGTTGAAATTTTATACTTGAGTGATGCTAAGACCACTTCCTCCGGTTCAACCAAAGGTAGAACCAGCTTCCCAGAAGAAATAAAATAAGGGCAAAGTTTGAAAGCTAACGAGGGAGTGTTATTATCATACGGCTGCACCGTACTGCGACCACGGGACAAATTTTGCGCGTTAGCCACATTCCTACAGACTAACAGTATGTTGTCAAACATCCTATGATTGCGGGGGTAAAAGCGGTCACAAGCGAAACGCAATCACAGCCATAGTGGAGAAAGAAAATAACGCAACCCTCTTGCTAGGTTGATAAGATGATGATACGGTTAGAATCAGAGCAAGTGAGATTATCGCCGCATTCATCATCACTACTGTTTGGTAGATCCCGGTGGATTCTTGGTATTGGACTACCAAGCATGCCAGCAACAGCGCAATGGCAAATAAGAGCTGCGACTAAATGCATGTTTCATGGTATTGTTTGAGCTGGCGGCTAATGGGTGTTCCTCTGTGGCTTAGCGATATCGTTAATGAGAAGAATGGCCCCGAAGAGAAATGCGGATCCCAACTGTATGCCATAAGAGGAAATGACCTGGACATAACTTTAGGAAAGACTACAAGCAGATCTGAGGCTGTTCTCACGCCAATGCCAGCTAGATCTGGGTGACGGGGCTATACACGACAATGTCGCTGCATCCGCTGACTAGCGTAGTGAGATTACTATTAAATAGGAATCATAGGGAACAAGCTGATATATTGATGTGGATGCACAAAAAGAGGACGTTGTGTTGAGGACGTAGAGATTCCGTACAATAAACCTATAGTGGATGGAAGTAGATAATGTTAAGAGCAATATGTTATGGGCATTCTTAAAAGAATGGAACAATGAAATAGAGGGACAAACAAAAAGGCAAGTTGAACAGGCGGGGGGTGCTGGGGAAGTTCGCGCTGTGATCTAAGCGTAAGCCAACAAGGATTCTAGGAGACGGATACTGGTTTTTTTTTTCAATTGCAACTCGCTTTAAATTACAAATGCGCGCAAATTACTTCGGCAGCGTTCACCGGGACCCAAGGGGAAAGTATACGCGTGGCACGAAAGCACTGAAACAGAAGTGGGGCAGGATGCCCCCCGGATGCGCTGGGTTTCTTGTCGCCCAAAAAAAGCTGGACCTTGCACCTAGTGGGCGGAAATGCTGGGAGACGGCTGGAACACCGGCTTGTCGCATCCGGTTGAAAGCGCTGCCGATCGTTCGGAGAAACCCACCTGTTTTATTAGGTAATATATTACTAAAAGCCTTCCTTTTAAATATTTAACGAATTATAGAATTAGATATATAGAGAGTTCAGTATAGGTAATAATACGTATCTAATTATAGTAGAAGGCGTTAAAAGAATATTTTAAAAGCTTTAATTATATTTTATATAATATATAATATAGAGCTATACTAGTAAAAATCATATACCTATATAATTGCACTCTCTTAGCACTTACTAATATAATAGTAACGTTGATTAACGTGTTTTACCACTTAACCGCGCACCTTATCCCCCACTAAAAATCGCAAAAATTGCAGTATAATATCTCAATAACCACTTAATAATAATTTCTAATAATTTAGATTTATGCTTATATATATACTCTGCCTTATTTGTTTCAATTTTAGATAAATCTATTAAATAGTTATAGAGATATATAGTTTTAGATCGTAAATTCTACTCTAACCTTTATATATCTATAACCACTAAGTGGATTACTTTAAAATTAAAGGAAAGGGAGTAATATATATAAGCTTGAATACAAATTTTTAGAAATTATTATTAAGTGGTTGTTGAGATATTATACTGCGATTTTTGCGATTTTTGGTGGGGGATAAGGTGCGCGGTTGAGTGGTGAAACACGTTATTTTCTTTTTATACTATAACTTAGTAGGAGGCTGACACGCGCTTTCAATTGAAGTTGACAAGGAGGTGTACAGTATTAACTATCGGTCATGAGCTAGCGGCGGGACCTTCGCTCAGGGTTGTCGATGGTATTTTTATTCATTGCTTCATAACGATATATTCATTCATAAGGAGTGATAATGATTGAATATTTTGCCAGCCCTTATGAATGAATATTCATAAAATTATAAATATATATAGAGGCTTGGACTAGTAAATATTAAGTCGTCGGAGCGCTTAAAGTCGTGGGTAAAAGGACGAGTTATATAAAGCTAGAGGAGAGAGCTACTGGTGAACGTTTAGGGGGGATAGAGAGGGGTGGAGGAGGGTGGAGGCCTCTAGGGAGACATCGGCCCCGTCGATTTAGTACCCCCACCATGCCAAGACCAGTGATACTGCCTATATCTAAGATATCGCGATTATTCATTCATATCGCGATATTTTGGTTGGCTTATGAATTGAATGCGATATAGGGCCTATTTATTCATTCATTCATCATCGACAACCCTGCCTTCGCTTACTCGAATTTCAAATTCAGAGTACGAGTATTTTTAGTGAAGTAATGCCTACTAATCCCACTCTATTGTCTTTTAACTATTTATTACTATGAATGAGTACAACTGCTTGTGCCGTTAGGAATCACACTTGGGCTTATACAATTGATGGAACTCTTAATTACTCTTTTATCCTGGTCCCTTTTTAGTTCCTCCGATTCCAATCTTACTTCTCACCGCAGTTTCTTACTCCGATTTTATAAGTTCCACCGGCCCAACATACTTATGTCTACCCCGCAGCCAATAATAAAGCATCGAAAATGAGACAGTTGATCCAAAGATCAAAATCACCCAATTCATGCTCTGAGGTGTCGGGTTTGGCGCGCTCGGGAAAAACAACATGACCCATGCCAAGCAGAGAAAGCAAAACGCCATGATATTGATGTATAAGCCTGCTCTTCCAAGGCTGAAGCGCGAGGGCGGTAATGGCTCCTGTCGCAGTCGCCTGCTAATTAAGCAGCCAATGCAGATGAGGTAGCTGGACATGAGGCCGATGCCAACAAGACTAGTAATGATGGTAAAAGCAATGGTGCTCCCAATGATAATAAGGGAGGCGAGTGCGGTGAATATAAGAGTCACCACCACGGCATTGAGTGGTATATCCCAGCCAGGGCGTACCTAGAAAGATTTAGCTCCTAGAAATTATATTGGAGTTCCTGAAACGGAATGGCTTACATGTGACAGGAATTCGGAATAAGGAAGGCCATTATCGCGGGCAAAAGCGAAGAGCTGCCGAGAAGATGTAGTGACTTGGTTGATGGCGCAGAACAACAAAAGCAATGCCATAGTTGCTGTAAGAACTATTGTCGCGCCTCGAGACTGCGTTGCATTCAAGATAACCTGGACGTATGGCTGCCCTGTTGCAGTTCTCAGCGCACTCTCCACATCCCCAACAGTGAACATGAAGGTAATCGTCATTATGAACCCGAGCACATAATTGATCGAGGCAGTTGTAATCATACACCACGGCAAGGTGTACGAAGCATCACGAAGCTCTTCTGATAAGTGACATACCGAGTCTGCACCAATAAGCGTAGTAATGGGACTGAGGAGACCAACCAGTGTGGCAAGGCCTACACTTCCCCATCCATTGTTGTCTTCGAAGTCGGTGAAAACTTGCTTGGCTGAGCCGCGAGGACCCATTACCCAGAGGACAATTACGAATGTAAAGAATCCTAGGGCATGGAGCGCTAGAGCAATGCCTTCCATTAAGGGAAGCTTTCGAATCAAGAAGGTGTTGAAGAAGATGCAGAATAGGGTGATAGCAATTGTAAAGAGAGCTCCATGCCATCCTTGGATCACGTAGCTTGGATTTGCCAGAACAATCAACGCTTCAATCTGTTGCGTGACAGAATATGCTGTCACAACCATGCCGGACTGCCATGCGAGGACAACGAGCCATCCTGTTGCGATTCTTGGTTAGCTTGGCCCGAATAAGACTGGGGATTATCTGACGAACCGACAAGAAAGCTTAGAATCTTTTGGTGTTGCCTTGGTGCAAACTCGGACACCCAGTGATATTGGCCACCGCATGTTGGAGCCATTGAAGTCATTTCTGCCATAGAAAGCATGACAAAGTAGAAGAAAAAGGCTACAATGAGATACATCCATATGGCGCCACCAGGACCACCGTTAGGCAGCGAGAAGAGAGTCCCAAGAAGAGCATATTCCCAGGTGCAACCTAGAATTAGGGCATATCCTAGAATCGAAAGGAAACGAAAGTTTCTCTGTGAGGAGGGGAATCGCTGTTAGCTGGTGTCTCCTCCACGAGGAGCGAAAAACATATCTTACCCTCAACTGCTGCAGCTTCCCCAAGCGGTTCATGTCCTTCCGGTCATGTTGAGTACCATATTTCTCTCCAATCTTCTCAGAATCTGTCGGAGCAGTCTGTTCAAAGACTCCAGGAGTCTTGGTGTCGAAATCGTCTGTATTCATGGTTCCGACAGACTGGGTCTGGGAATGAAGATCCTGCAATGGACAGGAGCGGAGTGGGATCAGTTATCACACAAGACGCTGAAAAAACAACGAGTCAACAAAGACTCCTTATCTTGTCGGCAAGGCCGATCCTCCGTGATTGGTGTGTGCTGGGCTATCGCTGGGCTCGAGCATGATATGGATGGGGAACTTGCTCATGTCGACGGATGAACAGTTACGCGTTATGCGACCATTTTCACTTTGCTTTCTGCACTGGCTGGGCCCGGAGAAAGAACAGGGGATTGTAGCGCGGGTGGGGCTCACGGAAGCGCACCGGAACCCAAAATTGATCGGGGGACCTGACCGATGTGATTAAAGCATGGGCTATTCGGAACGGCTCCAAGACCCTCAAGACCCCCAAATTGCAGGTCAAATTGCAAGCCAAAGTGCAGGTAAAAAATGCTTTTGCATGCTTGACGGTGCCCCGGGTTTCCAGGGCTCCTCAGGGCTCCTGGCCTCACAGCAGCATTTTAAGCCCGAGCTTTGCTTCATACATCAAATGAACTGTGCATACCTTGGCATCTCCAATAATACCAGAGCTCCACCTCGGCAGTTCGTGGCCTTGTCAATACACCACCTTGACGCATCCGGGTGAAAGCGCATGTTGATCTTGGCGATCAAACGGCACAATTTAATACCTTTAAAAGTAATAAGCACGACCATTTTGACGTATTTTAACGTATTTGTGGGTATAAATCCCGCGTAGTTTGATCTGCGCGATCAACACGCGCTTTTAACCGGATGTGCCAAGGTGGTGTAGTCTCATCGCCAGAAAGCGAGCTAGACATCTAATTGGGAAAGTTTAATGGGAGGCGCCGTTTTTCTATCCAATCCCACACTTCATATTCTCAACGCAGGCCGACCCGGCAAATCAGGGGCTGCAGGCGCACCAGCGGCACATCCGGCGGAAGGCTTGCTGGCCAAGATCACTACTGGGTCAAAGTGCTTTTGCACCTGACTTTTGCCTTTGGATTCTCTCTACTGTCTATTATACTTGATATTAGTTAAAACATGCTGCTTCGACTTCTTTTCCTGAGGATCGACAGCTCCTACAGGCTAAGGATTGCTGGCCTTTTTTAATTCTCTCCAGGCTGACTCCCGCAATGTCATCTCAGTTTGTACTGCCCCAAGGCAACCGGTTCGCCACAGTTACGCCGGAAGATCACTCCGCTTGGATCTGGCTTGCGACATTGCTGGCTTTAGCGCACTCCCTCTGCTTTCTCGGTTTCCGAGCCCTGGTCAAGCGTGGCAGGTTTGTGGTTGACGATGGGATTCTGGCGGCAGGATACGTGAGTATACTCTGCCCATCGAATTGTTGAATCTTTCTGAATTTCTCCGTCTAAGGTCTTTGCCTTCGGTCACTGGATTGCAACATTCGTAGCACTCCATAATGGTCTCGGAAAGTCGTCTGGGCTCTTAACAAAAGCTCAACAGCACAATGCCTCAAAGGTATATGGTTCTCCATGCCATTAAATTACCTCTCCTACTGTTCTGTCTACACTCATATTAACTATCCCACTAAACCAGGCTGTATTTGCTGGTCGATTGCCTTTCGTCATTGCCCTATGTTCATCGAAATGCTCTGTTATTATACTCATTAGACGAGTGTTCACCCGAGAAATGAAGAAGATTTGGTGGACATGCAACATCGCAATATGCGTAGCTGTAGCATGGGGCCTGCTGGCAATAATTACAATATCAGCTGGATGTTCTCCGGATGGTGTTCTCGAGAAAGATCGCTTCGCGAAATGCCCAAATTACGTACGTGACCTAATACTATTAACATCTACACTAACAATTACTAAATTACTTCCAGGCGGCACGATGGAAGCTTACTTTTATCCTCGATGCACTCAGCGAGCTCGGAATCGTGGTCCTTATCTTCTTCTTCGTATTGAACCTCCAAATGCACTTCAGCGACAAGCTAGCTGTGACATCAGCCTTTGCCTTCCGCCTTCCGTAAGATTTTGACCCCTTTCTCCTTAAGCAAAGCCGCAAACACTACTCGCAACTCTAACATTTATAATCAACAGTAACATTATCTTCTCCGTCCTGTTTATCAAAACTTACATATCCCATCTCGACAATCCCGACCCTTCACTCTCCCTCGCTGTTCCTTCGGCCTGGCAAGAATCCCTCGTCGGCTACGCTCTCATCTCTGCTACCATTCCCTGTCTGAAGTCGTTCATGAAGAACTTCCAGACTGGCGGTGTAGGTTTCACACAGACGGCGTACAGCGCTGGTACCGAGAATCTATCGAGTAGCCGTAACGCACTACCTGAGTCGCATCCGCTAGAGAGATTGGTAGCGAGTATGCACAGTAGGACGAATTTAAGAAATGAAAGCATAGAGACGAGAAGCAGGGTCAGCGGTTCCGCGGCAGAAGATAGGAGTCTAGACAATTTTCGCTCGGCTAGCTAAAGTTCCTCTTTTCTTCCAGCCTGACGTCCTATGATTTTTGCGCTGTTTGCGTGTCGACTTGATCATTCAGGGTTATTTGCATACAAAAGCATGCTTGATAGAGCGTGTCTCAATAAGAAATGGATACCAGGGCACTTCGGGGGCTTTTGGATGGCTCGCCAGGAAAACGGGCGCTCTTTATATGTTAATATGGATTTTTGATATTGGCATGGAATCAGGGTATTAGGACATTGGAGCATACATCTTACGACAGCGGCATCATTTCTCTTTTTGAAAACAGTGATAGAACTAGATCGGAGGCTTTTGGAGCTCTAGATAGAGCACCCCTTTCACTAGATTTGGATCGATTAATTTAATTAGTAGAGTCAGGGATGCATATAATAGTTCTATTAGTTACATAAGTTATGATTACTATACAATCTAATTAATTATAATCAAAATCAATCTTTTGATTATAATTGCATGTTTATAATTAATACAATCACCCATATTAAGAACAGGTGGGAATAGAATATGGTGACAAAGCTTTAGTATTGAGAAAGTTGTTTATTACTTTTCCTACTAGAGTAGGCGTTACAGTGCCAAGACATTAGTCTGTGCACACGTGAGCCAACACCACACGATCACCAAACACAATCAATTACTACATTATAATGCGACACTCGTTTGGCACGGAAATTAGTGGAAATCGAAGGCCTGGAGCAGAGCTTTCAGATATACAAAGAGCTAGAATCCTTAGCGCAGTAGAAGCAGGGGATGAGAAGACTGAAATCGCGACTAGATACCGCGTCAGTCGTCGCGTTGTTTACAATATAATCAATCGATAAAAGAACTACTGTACGCTTAAATTTCTACCAAGACCTAGACAGTCTAAAAAGCTTACTAGAAACGTCTACTTCTTTAAATTATACGTAAGAATCCTCAAATCGACTATATAGCTATCAATCGGAAGACTAAAAGATAAAAAAATACTAATTCTATTGATTAAAACTAGCTCTAGAAGCTATCTATATACATAAGGTAGGTGGTAAAAGACTAATAGAGACGCTAACGACGATATATAATTGGTACTCGATTGCCACTAGGTTAATATTATCACTTAGTCGGTAATAGGTAATAAATAGGTAATAGAAATAGTGTTACGGACCTTATAACGATAGTAGTACGACTACTGGAAAGAGATATAAATAGGTTAGTAGTGGAAGCGCGGGAGTCGCTAGAACCAGTCGAGCTATAAAATAAGAGGTAGCCAAGTCACGTGGCTAGTCACGTTACGAGTTCAGAATGTGGGAATGTAGAAACGTGGGAACACAACGTACTAATATACCAACGTACTGACGTACTCAGTTATTACTATAGGAAGGAGTTATATATTTAAAGGACCACAGTCCCTACCTAGATAGTTCCTTTCTTTATAGTAAATCTTAGAATATAATTAGAGTTAATCTGTTGGGCAACTACTCTACTAGTTATTATTATATTATTAACTTTTTGTTTACCTACACACCTAGCCCAATAATAAGTCCACCGTGGTATTTCCTATAAGGCTTTATTATACATTTACTACCTAGTTACGGTATTAATAAAGTTAAATAATATACTACTAAAAGCACTAATTATAACGCTATTAATGGTAGTAACCACCTTAGGTATAAGCGGCGATACTAGCATAAGGGATACTAATTCGTAGTTAGTTACGGTTAGGTAGTTATAAGAGATAGTAGACTAGTTATAAGACAATAATAATATCACGGGACGGGGGCAATAGCTATAGAGCATATGTATTCAAGGAGTCTACAAAACGTTACGCAATTAATCGTAAGGGTCGAGGGCGTAAGGAGGTAATATACCTACGCGTAGCTAACGTAAGCTATACGCAAGGTATACGCAAAAGCACGGGGCTCTCCTATAGAGGCCCCTACGGTGGGGTTCCGTAATACTACCCCCCCTCTTATAGAGGCGGATCTCCGGCGACACTATAGTTACTATATACATATAAAAGGGACGCTTAAGGTATAGAGAAGAAAAAAGGGGGTATCGCTAAAGGCTTAAAACAACGTTATGTAATAAGGCTTGGCACCTAAAAATCTAACTAATTAGATAACTTTAACCGCCGGTTAAAGTCCCTAAACATCTTAATAATATTCCGGTTATGTAATCGTACTTTACCATTATATAATAGCAACTTGCGGCAATCTAACGGCAATTTGCCCTTATATAGCAATATATAACAGTTTAACTCTATAAAGGCTCCCATAGAGGATTAGGTATAAAATCTCTACTTAGGCTCAGTTTCTATAGGTTTATATAATAGAAGTCGCTAATTAAATCCTTTACATTTTTTAAAGTCTTGCTATAGTTGCCATTCTAGCTAATCTATATCAAATCCTATATAGATAGCTCTATAATAGAGCCACCGTCCTCTACCTTTGCCAAAGTATTTAGAGTTAATAATTTATTTAATGGTCCACTCCTTATGGTTCTTATCTTTATTCTTATCTTAGATTAGTACTAGTAGGGGTTTAGGCTATATCTATCCTAGTAAGGGGTTAGGCTAGTAAAGGTATAGTAGCTATAGGTAAAATACAGGCTATATCCTATAGGTGGCTAAGGTAGGCGGGAGTTCTAGCTTATATATAGCTCCCCTATTAATAACTTATTTAATTAGATAGGGGCCAAGGTTCTTATAGTTAAGTAACTTTATAAGCCTCTATATAGAGATATTACGTATATCTAGCTATACCTAGTCGCCAACACGTATCTCCGGTAGTAGCATTCTATAATAGTCGGCGAAATAGGCCTACTTTACTTAAGCCTAGGCCATTTCTCCCTTACATTAGTTAAGTAGATTTTTTATGCGGTCTATATACTAGTTAGTAAGTAGCATCTTAAGGCGTTTTCCATATGGCAGTTTCTTATTAATAGGTTCTAGTAGTTCTATACTAGACTAGGGGTAATAACCCTTATTCGCGAAGAATAGGGTAAGTCCTATAGTGGTTAAGATGTAGTTATTTGCTATAAATTTACCTAGTAGAAGGTAATCTACCTAGTTATCTTAACTATAGGCAACTACCTATTATAGGTACGCTTTTATACTAGTATTAGCGTTTTCTAGTTACCTAGTAGTTTCGTAGTAAAAGGATATAGATATTTTAACAAAGATACCAAGGCGTTAGTAGATTTGTCTCCATATATTAGAGTTAAACTATATGCCTTAGTCGGACGTAATTGAGTTAGGTAACCTATATAATTAGTAGATTTCGCGAAGGAAGGCGTTAGTAATATTGCTAATAGCTATACCTTTGGTTAGGACGTAGTGGCGCTCTTTTATAAGTTGGTATATTATTATAAGGATATTCTTATAGGTACGGCCGTGTTGTTTATAGGGTAGTAGGTTAATAACGAAATCTATAGCAATATCTGCCTATTGTTGTATAGGTACTAGTAAAGGGTGTAGTAGTCCTTAGTACTTTATATTAAAGGCCTTAGCGCGCTTATAACCGTAGTAGGCACCTATAAAGCGTTTAACTAAGTCTATTATTTTAGGCCAGAAGTAGTATCAGCTAAGAAGCTTATAGGTTCCTCCTCTATCTAAATAGCCGTTTAATTAGAGGTTGTGGGCTATTTAGATTAGTTACCGCTGTAGATTTTCTAAGTTAGGGATAAATAAATAACCTCTATAATAGAGCCTATTCTCTTTTACTTCTAAGGCTGCTATATTAATCTAGCCTAAGCTTTAAAGGTTAATAGGCAGCGTACAGGCGCTAGCGGTCTTTACGGCAATAAGTTAATATAGTAATAGGTTAATAGAGGTGTTATATACCATAGTAATAAGCTTATTAATTTTAGGAGGTAATTTTAGTTCTATGGTATAAAGCTAAGGTATAGTTAGCTCTATTATAGGTAGCATACCTAGGGCCAAATTTCGTACTTTTAAGATTATCTATTATTAGAACTAGTTATAGGGGTTATCTTTAGACTAAGAACATCGGCAAAATATGGTACCCTTTCAATGGCCTCAATGGTTGGTGGTTGACGCAATTGGCGCGTAGTTGAGGTTATTTAGCAACTCGACCGACTAGCCTATGTCGTGTTTTTTTGACACGCAGCCTGCGCGCAGCCTGCGCGCAACCTATACGCAACCTGCCAGTAATCTACGCATTTGGCAACTATAATTATATTTACCTCTTTTATACTAATAACATATTTTAAATAAATAAAAGCTACTTTAAAGCTATTTATAAGGC